>Ga0233444_10005692_pt1 | contig 11409 bp, 8 predicted proteins | sample SI_124_October20_6_FD_182792 | JGI IMG/M metagenome (GOLD analysis project Ga0233444, IMG submission 182792) | Seawater microbial communities from Saanich Inlet, British Columbia, Canada - SI_124_October2016_10_MG | ecosystem: Environmental > Aquatic > Marine > Inlet | place: Canada: British...
TTTAATTGTTTTTTTATCAATATTTTTTTTAAAAACAATAGTAAATATTTTTATAAGCTGGAAAGAAAATAATTATATTTTTTCAACTAAAGCTGAAATAGGACAAACCTTCTTTAAAGGTTATATCTATTTACCTAGAATTTTTCATTTACGATCTAATACTTCAGAAATAATTAAAAACCTTACTCAAGAAATGGATTATTTTATTGGCGCGTTGTTAGCTGTGTCCATAATAGCTATGGAAACAATAGTTCTATCAGGTTTAGTTATTTTTTTATTATTTATTAATTATAAGATAGCTCTTATTTCCTTTTTTCTTCTATTAATATTTTCTTTAATAATTAATTTCTTGAATTCAAAAGTAATCTTGGAAATGGGAAAAAAAAGAATAAAATTTATGCAGAAAAGACTCCAACACATAATTGAAGGTCTCTCAGGTTCAAAAATTTTTGAAATTACTTCTTCGCAGAACAAAATTATAAGTGATTTTAATATTTATAATGACGGACTTGCAAATATAAATACCAATGTTTCATTTAGAGGTGTTTTACCAAAACCCTTGTTTGAACTTTTTATTTTGTTTGTAACTGTAATTTTTTTACTATTTATTCTTCAGGAAAACCATGAACTAAAGTTAGCATTGCCAACTTTAGGAGTTTTTTTGTCCGCAGCTTATAGACTCGTACCATCTTTTGCCAAAATCATGTCACAAATTCAAAAATTTCAATTTTTTATTCCTGCAGCTGAGAAACTATCACAAGATGCGGATAGGTTTGAAAAAAAAGATTTTCAAGGTAATGATGATGCTAAATTACAGTTTAATCAGATCATTAAAATAAAAAATCTTAATTTTTCTTACGATAAAAATATAAAATTAGAAAAAAATTTGATTTTTAAGAATTTAAATTTTGAAATTAAAAAAAATTCAAAAATAGGAATTATTGGATCGAGCGGGTCGGGTAAGAGTACTTTTCTTGATATTCTAATGGGTCTTTTAAAGCCACAACAAGGAGAAATTTTTATTGACGAAAATAAAATTGAAAATGTAAAAAGTAAGTGGCAAAAAATTATTGGTTGTGTTCCACAAGAAGTTTTTATTTTAGATAACACCTTAAAAAAAAATATTGCATTTGGGCTGGATGAAGAAGATATAGATATACAAAAAATTGATGCAGCAATAAAATTAGCGAATTTGGAAGAATTAAAAAATAGTCTTAAATTTGGAATTGATACACTTGTTGGTGAAAAAGGGTCTAGGTTATCGGGTGGGCAACGACAAAGAATTGGAATAGCAAGAGCTCTTTACAATGATCCAGAAGTATTAATTTTTGATGAAGCAACCAATGCTTTAGACGCTCAAACAGAACAAGATATTATTAAAGATATATTTAATTCAAGTTTAAACAAGACCATTATCTTTGTTTCTCATAATAAAGAAAATCATAAATTTTGTGATTTGATTTATGAAGTTAGAAACAAATTATTAGTGGATGTTGAAAAATAAATATGTGCGGTATAGCCGGATTTATAGGAAAACAAAGAATTAATAAGCAACGCATTAAAAAGGGGTGCGATGCGATGAATCACCGTGGGCCTGACGATAGCGGTTTATTTTCCAAAGATTATAAAACTATTTCTATAGTGTTAGGTCATAAAAGACTATCGATAATAGATCTGGACTCTAGATCAAAACAACCTTTTTATTTTGATAATTCAGTTTTAATATTTAATGGTGAGATTTATAATTTTCTTAAAATAAGAAATGAATTAATTGAACTAGGACATTATTTTAAAACATCTAGCGACACGGAAGTATTATCACATGCACTCCGTCAATGGGGAACAAAAGCGCTAAATAAATTAGAGGGTATGTGGGCATTTGCTTGGTTTGATATAAAAAAAAATGAATTAATTTTATCTAGAGATAGGTTTGGAGAAAAACCACTTTATATATGGAAAACAAATGAAGGAATATTTTTTGCATCAGAAATTCAAGCTTTAAAAAAAATTGTTGGATTAAATCCAACTATAAATTTAAATCATACGCAAAGATTTTTAGTTAATGGTTACAAGTCTCTTCATAAGTATAAAGAAACATTCTTCAATGAAATTTTTGAATTGTCCAAAGGAAATTATGCAAAAATTGACAATAGTTTAAAAATTAATGAAAAGTCATATTGGAAACCAAAATTTAATGAAAACAAAAACTTAACATTTGATGATTGTAAAAATTTAGTAAGAGAAACATTGATTAAAGCAGTTCAAAAACAGTTACAATCTGATGTACCTCTAGCATTTTGCATGAGTGGAGGCGTTGATTCAAATTCATTAATGGCAATATCAAAAAAAATTTTTGACTATGATGTTCACGGATTTACAGTAGATAGTTCCGATCCCAGATATAGTGAAAAAAAAATGGTTTTATCTACTATAAAAGATTTAAATATTAAAAATACTTTCATAGAACCTAATAAAAAAAATTTTCTGAAGAATTTAAAATCATTAATAAGTAATAGAGCTAGTCCAGTTTATACGATTGCAAATTTTTGCCATTCAGAACTTATGAGATCTATTTCTAATAAAGGCTACAAAGTGTGCATAGGTGGAGCGGGAGCAGATGAAATTTTTTCAGGTTATTATGATCACCATTTATTTTATTTGAGACAAATCAAAAATGACAAAAAATTATTTAAAAAATCTTTAAATAATTGGAAAAATAAAATACTAAAAATTACTAGAAATCCATTTTTAAAAAATTACAAAACTTTTTTAAGTGACAAAAGACCAAGAAATCATATTTTCTTAAATAATGAAATTTTTTCATCATTTTTAAAGTTAGGATGGAGAGAAAGATTTGTAGAAAGCAAATTTACATCAGGAGAGTTAAGAAATAGGATGCTTAATGAAATATTTAATGAAACTATTCCTGCGATTTTACATGAAGAAGATTTAAATGCTATGTCTTATTCAATTGAAAATCGAACGCCTTTTTTGGACAATAAACTTTTCGAAGCTTGCTCGTTAATTCCAACAAAATTTTTAATTAATAATGGAGAAACTAAATCTGTATTAAGAGAATCTATGAAAGGTATTGTTTTAGATAAAGTTTTAAAAAATACAAAGAAAGTAGGATTTAACGCATCAATATTAGAATTAATGAATTTGAAAGACCCTAAAGTGAGGTCAGAAATTTTAGATGATAGCAAAATTTTTCAAATTGTGAGTAAAAAAAAAATTGAGGAATTACTGAAAATGAATTCTATGAAAAATAGCTACAGTAAATTTTTATTCTCATTTATTTCTGCAAAAATATTTATGGATGTAAATCAATGAAAGGATATATAATTTTTTCATTAAAAAAAGCTATAGGAATTTCAATAAATACTAAATTAAAAAAAGAGTATAAATATACGTATTTCTTAACCGATAGAGTTATAATTTTTAATCTTTTACGAAAAGAAAAGTTAAAAGTTATCTTGCTTCAAGATTTTTTAAATCAAAGAGAATTTAACAGGATTTTTTTAGAAAACTATGAAAAATTTAATTTATCTCTTAAAAAAATGGATGAACAAAGTATTGAAAAAATAAATTTATTTTATAATACATTTCGGTATTTGGGTCCAAGAGATTATGTGGGCATAATCTGTATGACAGTTGCACTCAAAAATATTTTAAAAAAGTATAAATTTAAAAAATTTATTTTATTTCTAGGTTTTAGGGGAGCTATTTTTCACGAAAATATTTATGTAAAAATTTTTAATCATTTTTGCAATATAAACAAAATAAATTTTTGCATTGAAAAGTCGGAAAGAAATTTAAGATTCAATTTTTTAAAGATAATTTATAATTTTTTATCAAAATTTAAAATTATTATATCTAATTTTAATTTTTTAAAATTAAATCGATTAGTTAAAAAATACTTAACAAAAATAAAATTTTTTAAGAAAAAAAATTCTATTTTAATTATTGAACCAGCTTTTGATTTAAATTATCTAAATTATCAATATAATAATACTTTTTTTAAAGACTTTGATTTAGGAGAGAAAGTTTTTAGTGATCATGTATTGCAAGATTTTAATCAATATAATAAAAAAAATACTTTTTTAAAGATTGTAGAAGATCACCTAAAATACAATATTGTATTTAACATAGAATTAATTCGACGCAAAACTAATGAAATATTAGAATTTGTTAATCAAAATAGAGTAAAAAAAATATTTTGGGGTGTTACTCCAAATCCATTATTAGCAAATATTTTAGATTATATAAAAAATAAAAAAATAAAAATTTATGGAACACAACACGGTGGTAAATATTTAATTCAAAAAGATGATATTTATCATAAAGACAGTGATTACTCTTTTTGTGATGTGTTTCTAGCTTATGGAGTGAGCAAAGAATTTAAAAAAAAAAAATTCTCTCCTAAAACAAAAATAATTAATATTGGAAGTTTTAAATCTATTTTTCTTAAAAAAGAAATTCAAAAGAATAAGCAAGCTCACCTAACAAAAAATTTGCTATATATACCTATTTCATCGTCTTTTTTCATTAAACCATTTTATGGTTTAAAAGAAATAAATCATTACTTACGGCAAACCCAAATATGTAATTTTCTTAATAAAATGAAATCTAATAAAAATTTTGTGAAAGTAATTTCTCAACCTATTAAATTTGGTCAAGTGATAGATGAACTAAGTCTTGAACATAACCCATTGAATTTTGATATAGCAAGTTATAGAAATTTGAAAACAATAACAGGATCAATATCAAATGCTTTAAAAGAATTAAGTCCTAGAGTGATTATTTGTGATAGTTTGAGTACACCAGTATACGAAATGATGTTGTCGAATTCAGAAATTATCTTATTTTTAGATCCAGAAAATTTGCCTAAAAAAGATGTGATGTCCCTCATATCAAAAAGAGTTTTTTTGGTAAAAACTATAAAAGAGATGCGATTAGCTTTGGTAAAAATTAATCAAAGAAATAAATTAAAAGCTAAAAACGAGGAATTTATTAAAAAGTTTTATCTTACTAAAACGGAAATTCTACAATATAAGTAAACATATTTGGTTTTTTATTAGATAATTTAATGATATTATTTAGAACGCTATGAAATTTATTATCTCACTATTTACATTGGTGAATTGGAAGTATTGTGTTTTGTTCCTTTTTCTTCCGACTCCAGCATTTGCATATTTGGACCCAGGGTCCATTAGCCTTGTCTTGCAAGCAATAATCGCAGGCTTCGCTGGCTTGCTTGCAACCTATAAATTATGGATTTTCAAAATTAAAAGTTTATTTTTTAGGAAAAAAGAATCTAAAGATTTAAATCAAAGTAACTCAGAGTCGAAAAAAAAAAATAGAACTTAAGATGATTCGAATGAAGATTAGCAAATGATCAAGGGATCGGAAAGGATTTTGTATTCATGTTTCGTCAAGTAAACTTTACTCTGAATTACCATTTGCTCTATGTTCTTCTCATAATTACACCATTTTTATTTTTTTCTCTCCAGAACGTCACTCAGTTCGATTTAATAAGCATTGACTTTCTTTGGTTTTTTTTGGGCTATATTTTATCCTATTTTGTTATTTTTCTAATTTTTACTTATTTATTTCCCAGTCGTTCGATGCAGCTACTGATATTTTTAGCAGTGTTCAGTTTTTTGCAATTTTACTTTTCAGATTTACGTGTATCTTTAGGACTTATCGATTTTAAATATAGCGGACACATCTTTTTAAGCCTAATCGGTGTTGTCTCCTTATTTATGGGGTATCTATCTAGATGGGATGTGGCTCGAAATTTTCTTTTGATTTTACTTACAATCAACGCCTTTATTTATTTGCCTAATCTTTTGTCCATATTTCCTAGACACGATGCAAAAGTTGGATTGTCAAGTGATTTAAAAGTGCGCTCTGAAATTTTAGACATTTCGTCATCGAGTCGTAGAGAAAATATTTATTACATAATTCCAGATGGTATGGCCTCTCCTAAAATCATCCAAAGTTATGTTGAACTAGATATTAAAAAAAATATTGATAGTTTGGTTAAAAAGGGTTTTTCAGTTCCAGCGCATAATTATTCAGCATACAACTTGACATATCTATCATTTGCAACCCTTTTTAATATGGATTATGTGGTTACTGATAAAACCGATCCATATCATGATAAAAGTAATTTTTATCCTGCATTGGCATCGAAACAGAATAACCTTGTTCATTATCTAAAATCTAATGGGTATAAAACTATACTAGTGCCACCTTCTTGGGGAGGTTGTCCCAAGAATACTGATATTGTTTGTTTAATACCTCATAGCGCAAATATATTCGACTCTTATGCTGTGAGAGAATTTCTCAATGGATCGTTAATAGGAATCGTTTTTCCAGAAATCGCTGGACGAAGCCGAGAGGATGATAGATACGGGTTTGTAGATGATTCCATTCCAACTGCAATAGAGTATATGAGAACTGAGCCTCATAGATGGTCAAATGGTGGTACCTTCACGATTGTTCACACTATGCTACCTCATCAACCTTATAGGAAGGAGAATTGTTCAATTTGGCTCGATAAAAACATTTCCAACAAAAAAAAATACGGCTCTTCAATACTTTGCGCTTTTAGACGTATTGAAGAAATCACTGACTTTATTATCGATAATGATCCAGACGCGGTTATTGTAGTACAAAGTGATCATGGCATAACTATTCCCCGCAAGGGTGTTACAGCAGAAAATGTTGAGTCTCATGAGCTTTTTGATGATATTTCAAAGGATCTTATTGATGCTCGCATGGGTATTTTTATTGCCGCGTATGGTTGTGGTGCCGATAAGGCTGTCCAAAACAATCAAGCAAACATAGTAAAATTTGTTATTGAATGTCTTAATGGCACGATTATGGAAAATAAAGTCAATAACCAATCATTCTACGGTTTTTATGATTATCACTCGCAGTTTGGACAGGTTTTTGAAGTTAAAAAATAATGATAATTTATTAAATGTTCAATTCACTATTCTCACTAATTAACAAAATTAAAATTAATTATGATATTTTTCAAAAAATTTTTCATCTTAGGAAAATAAAGCCAAAATATTTATTTTTTTCAGAACATAAAAATTATCAAAAATATACATACTTACTAATAGAAACACTGGCTAAAAAGTACCCTAAAGAAGTTTATTATGTTAGTTCAGAAGTTGATGATAAGATTCAAAATTTTGATGTAAAAAATATCTTTATTGGAAAAGGACTGCTAATGAATATCTTTTTCTTAATTATAAAAGCTCAAAATATATTTATGACTCTAACTGATTTAGATAACCATGCTGTTAAAAAAACAAAAAACGTTGGTAAATATATTTATTATTTTCATGCACCATTAAGCACAACAAAAATCTACACATCAACAGCCTTTGATAACTATGATATAATTCTATGCAATGGTGATTATCATGTTGACGAAATTAGACAAAGAGAAAAGATAAAAAAAATTAAAGAAAAAAAATTGATAAAAACAGGTTATTTTTATTTTGATTATATAAAAGAAAGAATAAATAATCAAAGTATAGCTAATGAAATTTTAATAGCACCATCATGGAATTATAGTCAAAAAGATTTTATTAACGAAAATTTAGAGGAAATTATTCAATCTGTATTAAATAAGGGATATATTGTTAAATTTAGACCACATCCTGAAAGTTTTAAAAGATCTATGGCGACTATAAATTATTTAAAAGAAAAGTTTTTTAATAATAAATTTATATTAGATGAAAGCACAGAAAATATAGACTCAATGCAAAATGCTAAATGCTTAATTACAGATAACTCAGGAATAGCTGTTGAGTTTGTATTATTATTTAAAAAACCAGTACTATATTTTGAAGGTAATGACAAAATTCACAATCTAGAATTCAATAACTATAATGATTTAATTACAATGGATCAAAAAGTTAAAGAAAATTTTGGCTATACTTTTGATAAAAAAAAAATAGATGATCTGGATGTTCTGATTAAAAAATCTACATCTGAATTTGTAAACATGGATATTAAAATAAAAAATTTTATTGATAATAACTTTTATAATTATGGTACTACAGCAAAGAATTTTGATGTTTTTGTTAGTAAAGATCTTTAAAATATTAAATAAATGATAAATAAAAATAAATATAATAAAAATTTTGGAAGCTTTATAAGGGAGATTCGTATATCAAATGATATCGGTCAAAGAGATCTAGCACAAAAAATAGGTGTTGCTGCTTCATATTTAAATGATATTGAAAAAAATAAAAGATCAGCTCCTAAAATACATATTATAAAAAAAATTTCTTCAATATTAAAAATTGATTTAGATTTACTAAATGATTTAGCAGGAAAATCAAAAAATTCTCTTGCACCTGATATTATCGATTATATTGAAAAACATCAAAATATAATTTCTTTAATTAGAACAGCTAAAAATAACAATTTAGGAAATGAAGAAATAAGTCAATTAGAATTATCAATTAGTAACTCTAAAACAAAAACTTTAATTGTTGCTGCTGGGTTGGGTAGTAGACTTAAAAGTCACACAGAAAATTTACCTAAGTGCATGCTTGATTTTGGTGGCAAAACTTTATTAGAGAGACAGTTATACTCGTATAATAAATGTGGAATTGAAGATATTTCATTAGTACGTGGTTATAAAAAAAATAAGATTAATTACAAAGGTATAAAATATTTTGATAACAATGATTATAAAAATAATAATATTTTAAATTCAATTTTTTACGCTGAAGAAGTAATTAATGATAATATTATAATTTCTTATTCTGACATTTTATTTGAACCATTTATTGTTCAACGAATTCTGGATTCAAAATATGACATTTCAGTTGTTGTCGACATTGATTGGAAGGATTATTATATTGATAGAAAGGAACATCCATTATCAGAAGCAGAAAATGTAATTTTTAATTCTAATAATGAAGTTGTAAAAATTGGTAAAATAGCTACTGAAAAAGAAGAAGTTCATGGAGAATTTATTGGTATGATAAAACTTAATAAGCATGGTTGCAAAATATTTAAGGAAAATTTTCATAGAGTTAAAAAATCCTTTTGGAATAAGCCATTCCAAAGAGCTAAAATTTTTCAAAAAGCATACTTGACTGACATGATTCAAGAACTTGTTGATATTGGCATAAAAGTACATTGTGTCGTTATTAAAAGAGGGTGGAAAGAAATTGACACAGTTGAGGATTATAAAAAAGCCCTAATTGAGTTTAATAAATAACTCATTATTTTATTATTTATCTCTTGAAATTAGCTAATTTGCGTATTATTAATTAACTTGTATGCGAACATAAGTAATGATATTGTGAGTGAATATGATTAAGAAGGTATTAGTAACTTTAGTGATGGTTTTATTATCATTTAATTTTAACGCACAAGCAAAAACATATAAAATGGTTTTTGTGCCTGCTAGTGAAAAAGGTGATGAAAATGATTATACCAGTTTAATTTCAATCACTGAAAAATTAACTGGTTTCAAAATAGAAACTATTAAAGTTACAGATTATAACGCTGCTGTTGAAGCGATGAGGGCAGGTAGAGCTCACATAGCTTGGTATGGTGGAAAAACTTATATTAAGGCCGCCGAAATAGCTAATGCCGAGGCTTTTGCTGCTGGTGTTAGACCTGGAGAAACTAATGCAAATTACTTTGCATATTTTGTTGTCAAAAAAGAAAGTAAATTAAAAAATTTTATTGATGTAAAAGGAAAAGTTCTAGCTTTAAACACTATTGGTTCTACCAGTGGAGACTTGATACCCCAAGTTGAGCTTGCTAAAATTGAATTATCAACAACTAATAAAAAAGATTTTAAAAAAGTTTATTATGCAGGAAGTCACGATGCTTGTTTATTATCTGTATTAAATGAACAGGCAGATGTTTGTGGTATGAGTTCAAGGAATTTTGAAGCAAGACTTAAAGATAAAACGTTTACAATGGATCAAGTTAGAATAATACATAAATCTAGTCCAGTTCCACCACCACCACTAGCTTACTCAAAAAATATTCCTTTAGAAGATAGAAAAAAAATTAAAAAAGCAGTTTTAGAGGCCCATATGCACGGTTCAATCGGTGGTTATGGTGGTGAAATGTCTCATTATATTGAAGTTAACGATTCAGATTATAATGTTTTGAGGGATGTGGTTAAATTATTAAAAAATAAATCATAATTATGCTTGAAATAAATAATTTAAGAAAAAATTTTAAAAATGGAACACGTGCTTTAAAAGGTGTGAATTTCAAAGTTAAAAGAGGGGAGTTTATTTCAATTTTAGGTCCAAGTGGATCAGGCAAAACAACACTATTAAGAAGCATAAACGGACTAGAGCCAATTGAAGAAGGTGAAATTATTTTTGAAAACCAAAAAATTAATAGTGAAAATTTACCAAATGTTCAAAGGAAAACTGGAATGATTTTTCAAGAATTCAACTTGGTCAATAATCTTTCATCAATTAACAATGTATTAACTGGTCTTTTAAACTCGAGTAGTAAATTCCTTTCAATGTTTTATTTGTTCACAAAGGAACAAAAACTAGAGGCGCTGCAATCATTAAGCACTGTAGGATTACTTGAAAAAAGCTATAGTAGAGTAGATGAACTTTCTGGAGGTCAAAGACAGAGAATTGGTATAGCTAGAGCAATTATAAAAAAACCTATATTACTTTTAGCTGATGAACCTGTTGCTAGCCTAGATCCCAAAGCAGCATTATCGATAATGATGTTATTAAAGAAGATTAATAAAGATTTTAATATTACTATTTTATGCAATTTGCATCAGACAGATCTAGCTATGAAATTTTCAGATAGAGTAATAGGATTGTCAGATGGTTCAATTGTTTTTGACCAAGAGGCTAAATATTTAGAAAAAAAAATAAGCAGTTTATATAATTAATATGGCTAATAAAAATACACTTAAAATTACATCAAATAATCAAAAAGAAAATTTAGAAAAATATTTAAGACCACAATGGGCATGGAAAACATTTACTTTTATACTTTCAACTATTGTATTGCTTTCTGTAGTAACTATAGACCTTGAAATTAATTTTATTAATCTCTTTTCTGATTCTTTTAAATATTTTTCTGACATTCTCTCAAGAATGTTACCTCCTGATTTTTCAAATTTTTATCAATTAGTTTTGTCAATGGTTGAAACAATCGAAATTGCAATACTGGGAACTTTTATTGCAATAGTTTTGTCTATTCCTTTAGCCTTACTTTCTGCAAAAAATATAGCACCCAACATAGTGATTTTTTTTATTGCTAGAACAATTACAGTTTTCTTCAGAGCTATACCAGAATTCATAATTGCTATGATCTTAGTTATTGCAATTGGCTTTGGAGCTATGCCAGGTGTTTTAGCATTGGGTA
>Ga0233444_10005694_pt1 | contig 11408 bp, 9 predicted proteins | sample SI_124_October20_6_FD_182792 | JGI IMG/M metagenome (GOLD analysis project Ga0233444, IMG submission 182792) | Seawater microbial communities from Saanich Inlet, British Columbia, Canada - SI_124_October2016_10_MG | ecosystem: Environmental > Aquatic > Marine > Inlet | place: Canada: British...
ACTTTCTCTTAGGTCTGCATGAGCATCAAAGTGCAATAAGCATATTTTTTTATATTTTTTTACAAATGGTGCAATACACCCTGGTGTAATCGAATGTTCACCACCAAAAGTTATGGGAAAAAGATTTTTTTGTAAAATTTCATTATTTATATCAGACATTTTTTTTAATGCTTTTTTGATATTTTTATCAATTTTGAAAGGCTTCAATGTCTTTATGCCAATTTTTTTGTATGGTTCGCATTGTAATTCTTCATCATATAGTTCTACCTGGTGAGATGCTTTGATAATTTCTTTTGGTCCATTACGGGTACCACCACCATAGCTAACAGTTTTTTCTAAACCAAAAGGAACAACGACTACCTTCTCTTTAAAATTAACATTATTGTCAATCCCTAGAAATCCATTTTTATTTGATAGATATTTCAATTTATTTAAATATTTTTGAGAAATTTTTTCTCGTTCTATTTTTCCAATCACCTCTATGATATGCATCACTTGCAATTAAAGGCAAAACACTTGTGGCTTCTGCAAAAACCATTTGTTCTTTTGTAATGTCTACTTTACCCCAAGAGCTAGCCTCTTTTAGCGTAGAGCTACTGCAAGCCCCATCTCTTGAGTCAGCAACTGTAATTTGAACGGCATATTTATGCATTTCAACTTCTTTACCTAAAAGTTCTGCACAGATAACAGTATCTTGAACAAAATTTTTTGGAACCCCGCCTCCTATCATAAAAAGACCTGAGCCCTTTGATTGTATTTTGATTTCAGTTAATTCACGAAATTCTCTGATTGAGTCGATAGTCATATGCTTTTGAGGGTTATTTTCTTGGTGAATGACCAAACCGAAACCAGCACTTGAGTCAGTAAAAGCTGGACAAAATATTGGTACATTATGATCATAAGCAGTCTCAATCAAAGAGTTCTTTTTTTTTGAATTTTTTTTTAAATATTTTCCCATTTCATATATAAATTCTCTAGATGTGTAGCTTCTTGCTTCAAGAGAATCTGCTATTTCTGATATTCTTTTGTCACATTCTTGTAACTCATCTTCGTCGATATAAGTATCATATATCCTATCAATATAATTTTTTCGTAGTTCCGTGTCATCTTGAAATTGTGAACCCTGATAATGCTTGAACCCTAAGGCTTCAAAAAAATCCATATCAACTATTGAAGCACCCGTAGCAATAATTGCATCTACCATATTATATTTAACCAAATCTTTATAAATATTCATACATCCTGCAGCAGATGTTGAACCAGCAAGTGTTAAAAATATTGTACAGTTTTTATCTTTGATCATTTCGTTAAAGATATTAGCTGCATTAGCGGTTTCTCTTGAAACAAAAGACATTTTTTTCATAGAAGAAATGATATCTCTAGCATCAAAAGATGTGATATCAATATGTTCAACTGGACTTTTTAAGAAATCTTTTTTACTGTTATGACCTAGATTTTTATTTTCTGACATTAAGCAACTAATTCAGCTTTATTAATATCATTATCATATATTGTCATTATAGGGTTATCCTCAACTTCATAAATCTCATTAGAATAATAACCATTAAATTGAGTTCTGAAAGTAAGCCCATACGCGCCTAGTTGACCTAATTCTATATAATCATTTTCTTTAATATTATTTGGAAGCAAAAATGGACCCCTCATGTAATCCATACTATCACAAGTTGGACCATAAAAATCAAATGCAGTTAATTTTTTTGAAATTATTTTTCCGTTTTTAATTAAACGAGAAGGGTAAACTATATTTGGAGTACCAGCATCAAAAAGAGTTCCATAAGTACCTTCATTTATATAAAGTTTTTGTTTTTTTCTCAGATTTACCCTTACTATTGTTGAACCACTTTCTGCAACTAACGCCCTTCCAGGTTCACACATTATTTCTGGAAGTTTTTCTAATTTTAAATTTTCTAAACTTTTTTTTATTTCTTGAAAATAATTATCTAAGGATTGAGGAACCAGATCAGGATAAATTGCGGGAAATCCCCCACCAATATTTATATAGCTGGGTAAAATCTTAGTTTTTTTAATTATATTGCCTATTTCAGTTATTCCTTTTGCATATGAAATTGGATGCATACATTGTGAACCAACATGAAAACTTAAACCAATTTTTTTTGAATATTGTTTTGTAAGTCTTAATAGCGCTGATGCTTCTGACCCTAGGGCTCCAAATTTTTTTGACAAATCTATTTCTGCATGCTCATTTGATACTGCGACTCTTACAAATAGCTCTAAATCTTTTGCCTGATTAGTTGCTTCTAAAATTTTTATTAGTTCATCTTTTGTGTCTAATGAAAATGTTTTTACATTATAATCAAAATAAGCCTCTTTTATACTTTCTCTACTTTTGACGGTGTGCATATAAGAGCATTTTGCGTTTTGTTTGATAGCTCTTATATCCTTAATCTCTTGAATTGAAGCAACATCAAAATTTTCAATTCCACTTTCAACTATAGTTTTTAAGACCTCAGGGTGAGGGTTAGTTTTCACAGCATATAGAATTTTACCAGGAAATTTATTTTGGAATGTTTTAGACGCTACATGTATCGATTTTTTTCTGATACAATAAACTGGTTTCTCCGGCTTTAGTTGACTTACAAGCTCATCAACTGTTTTAAATTTTTGCATTAAATGACCCCAAAAAAAATTTAATAAAAAAAAGTTTATAAATAATGCTTAAAAACTTTATATAATCGCAGAATTAAGCCCTAAGTCCGTTAATGTAAAGCAAATAATTACCGTTGAAATTAAAAAATTAACCACCATATTAGACTTATGCATGAACGAAATAATTTAAAAAAACTAAGTGATTTCGGTGATAAATCACTGTTAATTGTTGATGATGACAATCCATTTAGAGAAAGACTTGGTCGAGCGATGGAAAAGAAAGGTTTTGAAGTTATTCAAGCTGAGAGTGTACAAAAGGGAATTCAGTCCGTAAAAGAAAAAAAACCAGCATTTGCAGTCGTTGATTTAAGATTAGCTGATGGAAATGGACTAGAAGTTGTAAAACAAATTCAAAATTCTAATTCTACAAGCAGGATTATAATGCTTACAGGGTATGGAAATATTCCTACAGCTGTTGCTGCTATAAAAGAGGGAGCAATTGATTATCTTGCAAAACCAGCTGATGCAGATGATGTTGAAAAAGCATTATTAGCAGACCCAGAAAAAAAAGCAGAACCACCTGAGAATCCTATGTCTGCAGATAGAGTAAAGTGGGAACACATTCATAGAGTTTTTGAATTATGTAATAGAAATGTATCTGAAACAGCTAGAAGATTGCAGATGCATAGAAGAACTTTGCAACGAATATTGTCTAAGAGATCACCTAGATAAAGTTTCTAATTTTAATAATCTGTTTTACAAGTAAAGTTAAAAGACAAATCTTAAGTAACTCAGCTAATAAAAAGGGCGAAACACCCAGTTCAATTATCGGTTTATCCCACCCAATTAAATTACCAAGCCAGAGAACCCCAAGTAAATAAATTGTTGAAACGGAAATAATTAGTTTTGTAAAAATTAAAAATAAATTATCTTTAACATTTATAAAACTAGCCAAATAAACTGCAGATAAAAATCCCAGTAAGTAACCCATTGTAGGACCTATAAAATATACTAAACCAATACCCTTTTCAGGAGAGTTGGAAAATACTGGAATACCCATTATTCCTTCAAATAAATAAAGAGATACTGTTGCAATACCAATTTTGTATCCAAATGCTACCCCTAAAAAAAGAACAACAAACGTCTGCATTGTCATTGGAACAGGGTAGAAGGGTATTTTTAATTTTGCAGAAACCGTTAGTGCAACTGATCCTAAAAATATTAAAGCAAGTATCCTAAAAGATTTATAAAATGAATTAGTTTTTAATAATTCCATAAATTAGACTTACTATTTATTATCAGAATAATCTAGTTATTTATTAATCTTAAAAAAACATCCTCTAAATCTCCATCATCTGTAGATATATCTGTTATTTGAACATTATTTTTCTTAATTAAATTCATTAATTCCTCAATTTTAATTTTATTTTTTTCATAAGAAACACATATTTCATTTTCTAGAATAGATATAATTTTAAGAGTATCTAAATCTCCATCATTAATAGTCACTTTTTTATCAGTCTTAAAAGTTATCTTTTTTGTCTGGATTTTATTTAAAAGATTTTTCGTACTATCTAGAGCAACTACATCACCTTTATTAAGAATGGCTATTCGGTCACACATTTCCTCAGCTTCTTCTAAATAATGAGTTGTTAAAATTATAGTAACACCTTGATCATTCAACATTCTTACATTTTTCCATAAATTTTTTCTCAATTCCACATCAACCCCAGCAGTGGGTTCATCTAAAAAGACTATTGGAGGTTGATGGACCAGAGCCTTTGCCATAAGAAGCCTTCTTTTCATGCCTCCGGAAAGACCTCTAGCATAACTATTTGCCTGATCTTCTAGAGCAACTAGTTTTAAGATTGTATTTGTGATTCTATCTTTCTTACTTACACCATAAAGACCAGCCTGTAACTCAAGAAGTTTTCTGGGACTAAAAAAAGGGTCAAGATTAAGCTCTTGTGGGACAATTCCTACTGAGGCCCTTACTTGCCTTGGGTCTTTATCTAAATCAAAACCACACACACTTACCTGACCTTCAGTCTTAAGAACAGTTCCTGCTAAGATGTTTATAAAAGTTGTTTTTCCAGCTCCATTAGGGCCAAGCAATCCAAAAATTTCACCTGCTTTCACGTCTAAGTTTAAATTGTTTAATGCATGGGTAGCAGCATTTTTTTTTCTGGAATAAATTTTTTTTAAATTTTTAACAGAAAGTATATTTTTTGTGTCCATGAATGATAATAAATTTATAATATTTAAAATAATTAAGATAAAGTTATTTAATGAATAAAATTAAAAAAACAGACCATTTTTATCTAATAGATGGTTCTGGATACATTTTTAGAGCTTACTATGCATTGCCGCCTTTAACAAGACAAAGTGATGGTTTGCCAGTTGGAGCGGTTAGTGGTTTTTGTAGTATGCTTTTTAAATTACTAGAAGACTCGAAATCTAAAGAAAATCTTCAAAAGCCTACACATTTTGCTGTCATTTTTGATTCTGCACGAAAAACTTTTAGAAATGAAATTTATTCCGATTACAAAGCAAATAGGTCTGAGGCACCTGATGATTTGGCACCACAGTTTGAATACATAAGAAAATCTGTCGAAGCATTCAGCTTGCCATCTATAGATTTACTTAATTATGAAGCAGACGATTTAATAGCAACTTATACAGAACAAATTTTAAATAAGGGCGCCAAAGTAACGATTGTGTCTTCAGATAAAGATTTAATGCAACTGTATAAAAAAGATGTCCGCATATTTGATCCAATGAAAAATAAATTTATAACACCTGATGATATTATTGCAAAATTTGGAGTTGATGCAAAAAAAGTAATAGACGTACAGTCTTTAGCTGGTGATAGTAGTGATAATGTCCCAGGTGTGCCTGGTATTGGCGTTAAAACAGCTGCTGAATTAATAAATAAATATGAAACATTAGAAAAATTATTAGACAGAGCGCATGAGATTAAACAAAATAAAAGAAGAGAAACACTCATACAAAACAAAGATAAAGCAATTTTAAGTAAAAAATTAGTAACATTAATGAAAGATACCCCAGTAGAAAAAAAAATAGAGGATTTTCACTTAAAAGAAATGGACAAAGATAAGTTATATAAATTTTTACGAGAGATGGAGTTTAACCGACTTCTTAGTTCAGCGATTTCTACATATGGCGAGCCTGCATTAAAAAAAATCAAAATAAATCCAACTGTACAAAAACAACAAAAAAGCATTAATAAAAAAAATTACCATTTGATAACAAATGAAAAAGAAATAGATAAGTGGATCAATGAAGCAGAAGAAGCTGGAGAATTTGCAATTGATACTGAAACTAGTTCCTTAGATGCACATCAGGCAAAACTTGTTGGTATTTCATTAAGCACTAAGATTGGAAAAGCTTGTTACATTCCCATAGGTCATAAATCAAAAGGATGTTTAAAAAAAGAAATAGTAATTAAAAAATTAAAACCGCTCTTAGAAGACAAGAGTGTAAAAAAGATTGGCCAAAATATTAAGTTTGATTTTATTGTTTTATTTAAGCAGGGAATAAACATGAATTCTATGGAAGATACAATGCTAATGTCTTATGTACTAGATGCAGGTAAAAATAGACATAATATGGATACTTTGTCTGAAATTCATCTTCATCATAAAACGATTTCATTTAAAGAAATAGTCGGCACAGGAAAAAAAGAAATAAATTTTAGTGATGTTGAACTCCAGCAAGCCATGGAATATGCGGCTGAGGATGCGGACATTACTTATAGATTATATAAAAATTTTAGTAAGAGCTTAAAGTCTGAAAATTTAATAAATATTTATGAAATATTTGAAAAGCCGTTAATTAAGATTTTAGCATTTATGGAAATTGAAGGTATAAAAATTGATAATATATTTTTAAAAAAACTTTCTGAAAAATTTGAAAAAAAAATTCAAAAGTTAGAAAAAGAAATTTTTACAATTTCAAAAAAGAAATTTAACATAGGTTCACCAAAACAATTAGGAGAGATTATTTATAATGATCTTAAAATTGCTGCACTTAAAAAAACAAAAAAAGGAAGTTTTGCTACAAATGCAGGAGTTCTTGAAGATCTTGCTTTTAAGGGACATAATTTTCCACAATTAGTATTAGATTGGAGACAAGTTTCGAAACTTAAAAATACTTATTCAGATGCATTACCAGAACATATCAATTCGTTGACAAAAAGAGTTCACACATCTTTTTTATTAGCAGCTACGACGACTGGAAGACTGGCCTCGAGTGATCCAAATTTACAAAATATTCCTATTAAATCTGAAGATGGAAAAGATATAAGAAAAGCATTTATTGCCGAAAATGGTTATACGCTAATATCAGCAGATTATAATCAGATAGAAATGAGAATTTTAGCAGATCTTGCGGATGTAAAAGAATTAAAAAAAGCTTTTAAAAACAATGAAGATATTCATTCTCTTACTGCTAGCCAAGTGTTTGATGTTGATATTAAAAAAATTGACAAAGACATGAGAAGAAAAGCAAAGGCAATAAATTTTGGGATAATTTATGGCATCTCTCAATATGGATTAGCAAAACAAATCAATGTGTCCAATCATGATGCAGAGCAATTTTTAAATGCATATTTTGTAAAATTTCCAGAGATTAAAGCTTATATGAATGAAACAATAAAGTTTTGTAGAAAAAGTGGTTACGTGAATAATATCTTTGGTAGAAGATCTCATTTCAACGGCATAAATGATAAAAATTTCAATGTTAGAAATTTTCAGGAAAGGGCAGCAATTAATGCTCCAATTCAAGGCTCCGCATCAGAGATAATGAGACTGGCAATGATAAGATTAAATAAAAAATTAAACGGCTTAAAAAATAATAAATCAAAAATATTGTTACAAATTCACGATGAATTAATTTTTGAGGTTCCAGAAAAAGAAGTTGAGGCAATGACTAAAATTATCAAAAAAGAAATGACAAGTGTTGCCACAAGTGATTTCCATTCATTTTCAACACCTTTAACTGTTGACCTTAATACAGGTAAAAATTGGGGAATACTTCATTGATTTATTAACATTGCCTAAATTAGAACAATTTAGTATTTTTAAAGTAGTATATGCAAACACAAACAATTGCACTTATAGATGATGATAGAAATATACTTACAAGCATTAGTATAGCTTTAGAAAAAGAGGGATTTAAAGTGCAAACTTATATTGATGGAGAAAGTGCTTTAATTGGACTCACTAGAACACCACCAGATTTAGCAGTCATAGATATTAAGATGCCAAAAATGGATGGTGAGGAACTTTTGAAAAAATTGAGAAAGAAAACTTCTTTGCCAGTAATTTTTTTAACATCAAAAGATGATGAAATTGATGAGTTATTAGGATTGAAATTAGGAGCTGATGATTTTATAAAAAAATCAGGTGGTTTTTCAATAAAAGTATTAATTGAAAGAATTAGAATTCAACTTAGAAAAAAAGACTCAAAAGAAAACCTTGAGGATACAAAAAACATTATTGCACATGGAAAACTCAAGTTAGATCCATCACAACTAGAGTGTGAATGGGATGGCAAACAATTACCTGATAAACTTACTACAACAGAATTTTTGTTAGTTAAAGAATTAGCTAAACGACCAGGTATTATAAAAGAAAGAGCTCAATTAATGGATATTGCCTACAGAGAAGATACGGATATAGAAGATAGAACAATTGATAGCCATGTAAAAAGAATTAGAAAAAAATTTAAAAAAGTAGATGAAGATTTTTCAGCGATAGAAACTAGATATGGTAGCGGATATAGATGGAACGTTAGTTAATGTTCAATAATTTTCTTAAAAGTTTATCTATTTTAAAGAAGTTTTTATTTATCAATTTAATAATTTTTATTATAATTGGAATCTTAACTATTCTCTATTTACAAACAGTAAGGCCAAATTTAATTTTAAAAAAGACCATAAATCATATTCAGGTTATCAATAATACTATTGATCATATTTCACGTTTAAACATAAAATTTGAAGAAGAAGATATAAGAAAATTTTTATTTTCTACAAGATTTTTATTTCAAAATTTAGATAGAGTAATCTTATTTGATAATCAACTTAATTTAGTTGGTGATACAGATACATTAGATTTAGATCCAAGATCTTTTTCAAACAAAATGGACATAGTTGAATTAGAAATTTTAGATGAAAAAATAACTAAAAAAGTTGCTGAGACAAAAAATTTAAATAAAAAGAAAACAATTTCATTAAAAGATATTTTAACTAATTATTCATGGTCGAAAGATTTTGGAAAACCATACACATTCACTCAGGAGGGTTATAATCAATTTATATTAACTACTGTTAAAAATGTATCATTAGATGGAAATAATATTGGATATTTGGCCATCTCTGAAAACGCAAATGACATTAAGTCTGCAATTGATGAAAGAAAAACTTTTATATTAAGAACAGCAATTTTTATTGCAATCGTGATATTTATTTTTTCTTTTGTTCTTAATAGATATTTTCTAAAGCCAATTAAAAATCTAGTGGTCTACACAAAAATCATAAAAGAAAAAAGTAAAAAAAAAAACAACAAAAAGGAATTAAAAAGTAGAAATGATGAATTAGGAACTCTTTCAAATTCATTGGATGATATGACTCATGAACTACAAAAAAGAATTTCACATGCAGAAAATTTTTCTACAGATTTAGTGCATGAGATAAGAAACCCTTTAACATCATTAAAAAGTGCTTCGGAAATATTACAAGAAACAGAAGACTTACAACAAAGACGCAAACTAATAAACATTCTTGATCATGATGTTCAAAGAATTGAAAGATTAATAACTGATTACTCTCAAATGCTAAAAGATGAAGTTGCACTAAGTAAAGAAAAAATGAAAAAAATTGACCTAAAGTTAATCTTAAATTCTGTCGTTGATGATTATAATAGTATCTACGAAACAAAAAGAGGCATTACGATTAAACTATTAGTTTCAAAAAAATCTGAAGAATATTATATTTATGGAATAGAAAATAGAATAGAGCAAATTATTGCAAATTTATTAGATAATTCTATTTCATTTAGTGAAGATAATAAAAATATAGTAGTTGAAACCTTTAAAGATGAGGCTAATAAAGTAATTTTAAAAGTGATAGATGAAGGTAAAGGTTTTAAAGAAAAGAATACAAAAAAAATATTCAATAGATTTTACAGCAATAGGCCTGACAGTTTTGGTAAACATTCTGGTCTAGGTCTTAATATTGTTAAAAATTTAGTAGAACTTCATGGGGCAACTATTTCAGCCTCTAACAATACCACCCAAAAGGGTGCAAATATTGAAATTGCCTTCCCGAAATATTAATCATAAGTTGATTAATAAGTTTTTTATTGTATAAAACCGTTCAATGAGTGATTTTAAAGTTAAAGATATATCCGAAGCAGAATTTGGAAGAAAAGAAATTTCTATAGCTGAAACTGAAATGCCAGGTTTAATGGCATTAAGAGAAGAATATAAAGGTAAAGCCCCCCTAAAAGGAGCCAAGATCTTAGGATGTCTTCATATGACAATCCAAACAGCAGTTTTGATAGAAACTCTAGTTAATCTTGGCGCTGAAGTTAGATGGTCCTCATGTAATATTTTTTCAACACAAGATCACGCAGCGGCTGCTATAGCTAAAGCGGGTATTCCGGTTTTTGCATGGAAAGGCGAAACAGAAGAGGAATATTTGTGGTGTATAAAACAGACAATTGAGGGAAAAAAAGATTGGAAAGCAAATATGTTGCTTGATGATGGTGGTGATCTTACAGCAATCATGCATAACGAATACAAAGATTTATTAAAGGATATTAAAGGTGTTTCAGAGGAAACAACAACAGGAATTAAAGCATTAAATAAGATGGAAAATGATGGATCATTAATGATACCAGCAATTAATGTAAATGACTCGGTCACTAAATCAAAATTTGATAATTTATATGGATGTAGAGAAAGTTTAGTAGATGGAATTAGAAGAGCAACAGACGTTATGATGTCAGGCAAGGTTGCAATTGTTGCTGGCTTTGGTGACGTCGGTAAAGGTAGTGCAGCATCTTTAAGACAAAGTGGTGCAAGAGTTATGGTTACAGAAGCAGACCCTATATGTGCGCTTCAAGCTGCTATGGAAGGTTATGAAGTAGTATTAATGGATGAGGCTATTGATAAAGCTGACATAGTTGTAACAGCAACGGGTAATAAAGATATAGTAACGGCGGACCATATGAGAAATATGAAGGATAGAGCAATATTGTGTAATATTGGGCACTTTGATAATGAAATTCAAGTAGATGCATTAAAAAATTATAAATGGACAGAAGTTAAACCACAGGTTCATGAAATAGAATTAAATGGTGGCAAAAGAATTATTCTTTTAGCAGAGGGAAGACTTGTTAATTTAGGGTGTGCAACTGGCCACCCGAGTTTTGTAATGAGTGCATCATTTACTAATCAAGTTATAGCTCAAATCGAACTTTGGATTAACCATAAAAAATATGAAAATAAAGTTTATGTGCTACCAAAAAATCTTGATGAAAAAGTTGCAATGTTACATTTAAAAAAAGTTGGAGCAAAACTAACAAAACTTTCAAAGGACCAGGCAGAATATATTAGTGTTGGAACAGAGGGTCCATTCAAACCGAATGCCTATCGCTACTAATAGCGAAAAAATTGATATTTCTTCAGAAGTTAAGACAGCTGAATTAGCTAAACTTTTTGCAAATATTATAGAAAAAGGAGATGTTATTTTT
>Ga0233444_10005697_pt1 | contig 11406 bp, 8 predicted proteins | sample SI_124_October20_6_FD_182792 | JGI IMG/M metagenome (GOLD analysis project Ga0233444, IMG submission 182792) | Seawater microbial communities from Saanich Inlet, British Columbia, Canada - SI_124_October2016_10_MG | ecosystem: Environmental > Aquatic > Marine > Inlet | place: Canada: British...
GGACATTTTCAATATCGAACTGGAGAGTACACCTATCACGTACGAGGTAAACCATTCACAGTCCAAACAACGACTGAGTCACTCGCTCATTCAAACATTTCACGAGTTGCATTACCAAACTTTGCAGATGATGGAGAACTCTTCGAATGGCTCACTAAGGAAAATGTCCCAGGATATTTCCCGTACACTGCAGGCGTGTTCCCATTCAAGCGAACTGATGAACTGAGTGCGAGAATGTTTGCTGGAGAAGGAGAGCCAGAACGTACGAATCGTCGATTCCATTACTTGAGTCAAGGCCAAAATTATGTTCGCCTTTCCACTGCTTTCGATTCAGTCACACTTTATGGAAGAGACCCTGCACTACGCCCTGATATTTGGGGTAAAGTAGGGAATTCAGGCGTGAGTATCGCAACGTGCGATGATGCAAAGCGACTCTACTCAGGTTTCGATCTCTGCGATCCGAACACATCAGTTTCAATGACCATCAACGGTCCCGCTCCGATTATTCTTGCCTTCTTCCTCAATGCTGCTATCGATCAACAAATCGAGAAACATCTTGCTGAGAAAGGAGAAACGCTTGAGCCACTCGATGTTGCATATCGTGGAGAACTTCCTGAAGGACACAATGGGTTTGGCCTAGGAACAGTCGGTCGCCGTGGTGATGAACTCGTTGATGCTGAAACCTATGCTGAAATCAAGGCGAGAACACTCTCAACTGTTCGTGGAACCGTACAAGCTGATATTCTGAAAGAAGATCAAGCACAAAACACCTGTATCTTTTCTACACCATTTGCACTCAAACTCATGGGCGATGTTCAGCAATACTACATCGACCATAATGTTCGCAATCACTACTCTGTTTCAATCAGCGGATATCACATCGCAGAAGCAGGAGCAAACCCAATCACACAACTTGCCCTAACACTCGCAAACGGATTCACGTATGTCGAGTACTATCGAAGTCGAGGCATGGATATTGACAAGTTTGCACCAAACCTCTCTTTCTTCTTTAGCAATGGACTTGACCCCGAATACACAGTCATTGGCCGTGTTGCTCGTCGTATATGGGCCGTAACTATGCGTGAATTATACGGAGCAAATGAACGCTCTCAAAAATTGAAGTATCACATTCAAACCTCTGGCCGTTCACTTCACGCTCAAGAAATTGATTTCAACGATATTCGAACAACTCTACAAGCACTTCTAGCAATCCAAGATAACGCGAACTCATTGCATACGAATGCTTACGATGAAGCAATCACAACACCAACCGAAGAATCAGTCCGCCGTGCTCTAGCAATCCAACTCATCGTCAACAAAGAATCAGGATGGACCAAGACAGAGAACCCACTTCAAGGAGCATTCATTGTTGATGAACTCACAGATCTTGTTGAAGCTGCAGTCCTCGAAGAATTCGAAGCAATTTCCCGAAGAGGTGGTGTTCTTGGTGCAATGGAAACCATGTACCAACGTGGGAAGATTCAGGATGAATCGATGTATTATGAACACCTCAAGCACGATGGAACACTTCCAATCATCGGTGTCAACACATTCCAGAATCCAAACGCACAAGTCTTTGATGAATCCAGTGCCGATGATTTTGAAATGGAACTTGCAAGAGCAACTCCTGATGAAAAGCAAGCCTGTCTTGAGCGAACTGAAGATCGTCAAACCAAAGAAGGGGATGCAACACAGAAAGCGCTCTTGCAACTCCAAGAAGTTGCTCGAAGCGGTGGAAACGTCTTCGATGAACTGATGGAAACGGTCAAGGTTGCAAGTCTGGGACAGATTACAGATGCATTGTTCCGTGTTGGTGGGCAATATCGTAGGAATATGTGAAATTCCTTCTAAGACAGGATTAAGTCCTCAGAGCCAATGGATATTCATGGCTGGAGAGGTCGAACCTGAAGTTGCTGAGGACGACAATGGGTCCGAAGAATCAGAAGAAATCGATTATTCGAATATGATTCAACGTCCAGAAGCCCCGTTTGGTATCCATCGGATTTACTGTAACTGCGGGAAACATGAATGTAACAGTAGGGGCGGTTGGAGTTATATTCGAATCGGAGATAATGACCGAATCGAAGTTAAACTAAATACGTACTATCAAAAAGACAGAATTTTTGCCCACGGGCATTTACCGAGCATACTCATAGATTGCTTTTCGAGTGTACCTGCGATAGACGATACCAAATCATACTCGGAATTATCGGAAGATTTCTTGTCGAAATACTATGACAAATGGCAAAGGCCATTGTCTTTGAAAAGAACCGAGAAGCAGGTTGGAGAATGGTGGGCCAATAAAGACTCATATATTGCAAATGGCATCGTTCTTGGAATGGAACCTCAAATGAGTCCTGAACAACAAGAGGATGACATCATCAATTTTGTTAACTCTGAATTTGGTAATGGCACCCTAACGTATGAATCGTGGTTCAGCGAGAAGTGCCCACAACATGGAGACATTGGTAATATATTGAGGGATCAATTAGACAATGATGAAGCCGAAAGATTGGTTGAAATTTTGGGAGACAGACCTGCTTTTGCAGATTTTTGTCCAATTCCTGATTGCCAATTTCATCACACACCGTTTCCGAAAACGGGATTGCGTCCATTCCATATCATCGACGGGCAGCATAGAACAAGAGGCTCACAATCAGGCAAATCCAGAAATCTGGAGAAGCAACTGAGGGGGCACTGTAGAAATGGTGAAAAAACACACCATTCTAATCCCCACGATTGTCTTAGAGAATGCAAATTAGATGGTGACGGGAAACCGTATTGGGTCCCCATAAGGCCACCGACTCACGAACAAATTCCATTCACTTTAATATTTGACGATACCTTGTATGGATTAAATGTAGACGATCAAGCCACAATTTTCCAAGAAATCACCACCAAAGGTGCAGAACTAAGTAATCGACATAAGGCATTCCTACTCTGGAAATTCCTAGACGAAGGTTATTTCAGAAAAGGTGATTTTTCCCAATTGAAGCAACCTCTTAAGTTTTCTAAGCTCGAAAAAGGCGAAAAAGTACCGACTCTTCTCTATCAATCATACGCAATTGCTCTCAACATCAATGCTGGGAATTCTGGAACATTATCCAAATTAAACAATGTCCTTAAAGGGTCTCTAGCACCTATGACCGACAACAAAGAAAACACCGTGATGGGGCTTCATCATTTGGTATCATTCATCTCAATGCATAGGGAAGATGAAAAAGCCTTTTCCTTCTTGACGCATATTGACATAACAGTTTGCGTAGTGAATTACTTCGCAGCCATCGCATGGGCATGGAGAAGACCGCTGAACGCCAGAAGTAAGACTGACCCGCTTTACGGCAAGTGGACAAATGAAGATGAAGATCCATGGGAGTTCTTCTGGGCACCGAGCCACCCGAATTACGATAAGAAGGAGTTTAAGGGGATCGAAGGAGCAACTTCCGAAGATGAAGGGATAATTACCCATTCTTCAAACAAAGGTAACAAACATGACAGGACGATATGGTTGGAAGCATTAATGGAAATTTTTCCCGATGTAGCCTTAGAGACATTGAAACAAAAGTGGATCGATGCAAATCCGAAGAAGGACACCGAGGGATGCCCAAAATCATTCACAGATTTTAGCAAACAAAAAATCGATCTATCTATGGTAACTGAAGATGATTTCGTTTCAATTTTCGAGAGAGTGCATGTTGATTTTAAGTTTGGGAGTTTGAGCGTTGATGTCGCTAAAAGAGGAAGATTACAAAAATTATTAAGACAAGCAATTGAAATCAGCTCTTTCATACATCAGGAAGAATATTTTAGGTGAGATCATGTCGGGAGATACTAAAGCATTTGATTTGAATTATTATCTGGATGAACAGATAAATCCGAAAATTGTAATTTTTTTGGACAACAGTGATTTTCAACTCGATGGAAAAAACGCAAACATTTGCGCCAATCACACATCACTAAAATTTGAGGTTCAATACCCGCTAATAACCGAAGGCCACTTAGAATTGCATATTCATTACGGCACAAAAGTCCAATCGATTGAGGAAAGACAAGGAAAAAAAGCAGCTGGAGAATACAAACCTTACGATCTCATACAACAAGTTGGTGTTGAAAAATTGTCAGACTTAGGCTGTTCAATTAATGATGAAATTTATTTTACGTTTCCAAGATACAAAAACGCTCTTGGAGAATGGAACGTAACCAAAGAGAACATAAAATTGTACATGGATGATGAAGAAAACGATTATCCAGAAGTTGGTAAGATAATGATCATAGAGTGTGAAGAAAAGGAAATTAAAGAAGATTGACTTCCTCTGAGAATATTTTATTCAATGTCTCAACATCCCAGAGAGGCATATCTCTTTTCATTCTGTTGTGATATTTACACATCGGTTGCAATGCATTCTTTGCAGGATGCAAATCCGTATCTCTTGTAATTTGTTGTGGACGGCAGTGATCACGTTCTCGACTTAACCTTCCTGCAAACCATGGAAAGTGATCCTCCTTGTATTTCACATTCTCTAATTCTATATTTTGAGTACAACCCAATGGCCAAGCGCAGGCCATATCTCTTCTTGGGCTCAAGAAATCTCCATAATTTTTTGAAATATCCTCACCTGTTATGTATCTCCAATAATTTTTTGCAATTGAGTCTGAGATACCCCTCGCCTTTAACTGCTCATCTAGTTCTTTCTTCGGCTTATCTCGATGGTTTTGTTTCACTGAACTATAAAAATTATAGAATTCTGTAAGGTACTCCTCCATTGTTGGTTTAAACAGCGGCAAACCTGAAACTCCTTCAACCAACTCCCCCTTTTTTGAGGATACAATCAATTCTACGCCGTCGCTCTTCTTATCATTGATTATTACCGAGTGTGAGCGAGAAACGCTTGCGCGTACATAAATCCCATGATACAGTGAATACAAATCCAGAATACGTTTTGTGAGTTCCAAATCACCGAACCTACAACCAATATGTAGTTCTACGTCAGAAGTATATTCGTCAAGAGGTTGTAGAAAAGTTTCGATTGATTGTAAGCCAACTGCGGGAGTATGAATAGGAGGTGGTGTGTATCCATCAGGCCATTCAAGTTTTTCTTCATCACCTTCCATGGACGCCCCTCGTGTTTACCTAACAGGTATTACTTAATGTAAATTTAATCGTAATACCAGTTAACCGATGATTTCAATATTTAGGATTTAATGCCACTTAGAATTCGTGTTTTAACGACGTCGCAGCCATAACAGGAACTTCATATACGGTCAACCAATGCAAATGGCATGGCAGAAGGAATGAGTATGATCAACCCCACGATGTGGGTGAATTCAGTTCGAAGTAGCGGATATCGAGATGCTGCAATGGCCCTAGGTGAGTTGATCGATAATTCACTGCAAGCTGGCGCAAGCAACGTCGAAGTATTGGTGAAGGAGAAATTGACGCGGAATGGAACTAGAAAAACATGGAATGTTCAGGAAATTGCTGTCTTAGATAATGGTAAAGGAATGGATCCTGTCCTTCAGCAACGCGCTCTACGTTTTGGCGATGGAGATCATCACAAGACGAGTGGGGGTATGGGCAAGTATGGTGTTGGCTTACCTCAAGCATCGATTTCCCAGGCAAAGCGTGTTGACGTTTGGTCTTGGCAAGATGGTGTTGCATCCGCTCAACACACCTTCATCAATCTTAATGACGATGAGTGGGTAAAACAAGCAATGATCCTGCCCGCTGATGATGCACCAATTCCAAGAGAGTGGCTTGACAATGCCGATGTCATCGGAGAAACTGGTACCCTCGTAGTATGGAGCACTCTTGATAGATTGGCCTGGAAGAAGGCTGAGACAATTTACACGAATTCAGACTTCCTTGTTGGACGTATGTATCGTAATTGGTTAAGCGAAAAAAGCGACGCTAATGTCCCCAATGCGAGTATCAGCCTCAATGCGTTTGATGCAGAAGAGATGGAAGATAGAGGGAAGTGGGACTTTACTCCAAATGACCCACTCTATTTGCTTGAAGATAATGCAGCTAACCCTTCAGAACAAACCAAGCGAGAGGTTCTGTTCAAAACAGTAGGTATTGTAAAGGAATTACCATTTGAGTTCCATAATGAAGATGGAGAGAAAGTCGAATCGACAGTCAAGATCACTTCGACAATGGCTCCTCGAGAGTTAAGAGACCCTTACGGACCAACTGGCATGAATGCTGGTTCAACAGATTACGGGAATCATGTTCGCAAGAACATCGGTGTATCTATTGTTCGAGCAAATCGTGAACTTACACTTAGCACGAACTTCGCAATCGACAAGGAAAAACGTCACCGTTGGTGGGGTATTCAAGTTGAATTCGGACCAGAATTGGATGAAATCCTCGGCGTGACCAACAACAAGCAGGATGCTGAAAACCTATCTTCTGTTGCACGGCGATCATGGGATGAATATCAGGAAGGTAACGAGACCCAAATCCAAGCAAGAAAAAGAGTTCGTGATGAAAACTATTCACAATATGTTTGTATTGAGATCGCCCATGAAGTCAACAAGCAAATTTCAAGCATCATGACCACGATCAAGAAAACCAGTAAGAATACCAAAAAGAAGGATTCTCGTACTGCAGATTCTCCTGAGCGAAGAGGTACTGAAGCAACCAAAAAGCGGGTCGAAGAGACTGGAAAGACAACTGACACTGACAATGACAATGACGACCTTTCAAAGGAAGAGCGAATGGAATTGATCAAGGAATTTTTACAGAAAATGAAGGTTGATCCTGCCCAAGTCGATCAGAACCTCGGTGATATCATTGATGCTGGACTTCGATACTCCATCAACCACGAATACCTTGAAACCGATGCGTTCTTTTCCGTGGATCAAATCGGTGGAGCCATTTTCATCACCCTAAATCGAAATCACCAGGCCTACAATGAATTGTTTGACACGCTTGGCCAAGATACCAGTGAAGCGACGCCTCAACAGATGCAACAACTACTTCTACGTGCTAATTCTGCTTTGTTAATCATGCTCATTGCATGGTCCCGACTCGAGGATGAGTCCTCAGGAGCAAACAAAATTCGCCTACAAGACGCTCGAAAAGACTGGGGTCGAATCGCGAGAGACTTCCTCCTCTTTGGAAGGGATTAATGCATGACTTTGTTCGACTCAAATCACTTTGATTTGATTCAAAACAGGCTCGATGGATCTCTGTATGGAAGGATTGTGATCATCTCGCCATACATAACCACCTCTGCCCTAGCAAAACTTACATCTGCAATCCACGAAGATAGGAACGTAATAATTATCACCTCATGGGCCGAAGTAAACCTGTTGCAAGGAAGCTCAAATTTAGACATCTATCCGTTCTGTAGATCTCGCAAATGGGAACTTAGGATTTTGAATCACCTTCATGCTAAAGCTTACACAATCGAACCAGATATCATGCTTATTGGTAGTGCAAATCTGAGCAACAGAGGCCTTTTTGATGGTGAAAATTCCAATCTCGAATTGTTGTATGAAGTACATCAGCCAACAAAAAATGACTGGTTAAGAATCGAATCAATTGTTCAACAAGCAAAAGTCATTGACGATGATTTATTCAGACAATATACTGAATGGTTTGACCAGCAAGAGAGGGTTCCCGCCCCGAGATTCTCACCATTTATAGAAAATAATAAGACAGTCGTTCCATGGATGCCTTTGACGTTCAGTCCTGAAGAAGTATGGATTTGTCTTAATTCTGGTGAGGTTATAGATTTGCAAATCAAATCCGAGATAGATCAACTCTTAATTCCACTTGGCCTGAACAAAACCGAGTTCTTCAGTCGCCTTCATGAAAACTACTTTTCTCACCCGAGTATACAAACAATCTGCGAACAAATCGGCGGTGATTGGATGCGATTTGGTGAGATAAAGAAAATTGTAACTGATTTATTTTCTGAAAGTGAAAACGAACGTGAAACAATTACTCGCTATGTCCAAGCATTCTATCAATGGGTTGAAGAGTTAGACAAAGAGGTAACCTTTGAATTTGGCATACCCAGGCACAGCCAACTTATTCGAAGGAAAATTTAGATTCAATCATCCCATACGTCATTCCAATTGTTGAAGGCCTCTGATAGATCTCTAAACCCAGGAAGGTTCTGGTCAACAACTGTCCAGATCTCTGCCTCAGGGGTACCTCCAACACGAGTACCGCGAATCACACGCCCTACCATTTGAGAATAAAGAACAAGTGATTTGGTTGGTCTTGAGATCACGGCTGCGCTTGTCATAGGAGCATCAAAACCAGTCGTTAGAACGCCATAATTGTACAAAACACATGGTTCCTTATCATCATCATTACGGAACAAATCCAACCATCTTTTCCTCTCTTCAGACGGTGTGTCTGCAGTAATCGAAGCGCATCTAATGTTGGTTCTCAAAGCCATATATGCATTAAGTATGTTTGAATGGCGAACATTATTTGCAAATATTATGATGCGATTATGCCCCTTTTTGATGAGCTTTTTAACGCGGTCTAGGATCAATAAATTCCTCATTTCATCATCCGAGAGCAGTTGGATGACTTCTTGAGAATAATCTTCAGAAGCTTCCACTCGAGCAAAATCGCGCTCGCTAAGTGGTTTTCCTGGAGATGACATTTGGCGAAAAACTGGCTTGGAGAGATAGTTTTCGGCAACAAGATAATCCAAAGGTGAATCATGACCTTCTACTGCCAATGTGACTTTCTGTCGGAAATACATATCTGAAAGAACGCGATCGCTTGTTCGGTCATTGTAAGTTCTTCCAGGAGTTGCCGAGAGACCGAGAAGTTTGGTTGAATTTCCATCTAAGACAATTTCAACCATGTGCTGATAAGTCTCTGCTGTAGACTGGTGAGCTTCATCAAAGACGAGGAGTTCAACTCGAGGTGCAAGATTGTAAAGCCATGTATTATCAGAACGAACTTTAGCCCATAACTTATCCAAACCAACGAACAAAACACCATCATTCGTTACCTCGTTTACGTTGTGGTCACCCCACATCCGCTGAAGCGATACTTGTCGATTCCCATGATGAGCCCATGCTTTTCCAAATTCAGATGCCGCTTGCTCGCATAGTTCTCCATTGAATGCGAACCAAACGACAAGGCAAGGTTCGTTCTTGGAAAGCGTTTCGCAGATATAATTCATAGCAGTTCTTGTTTTTCCTGATCCAGTAGGCATGTGCAAAAACGCCCGTGGGTGATCACTGTCCAAAAAATCTCGAATGCAATAAATTGCGTCTCGCTGGTGTCGAAATAGGCCGTGGACTGAATTGATTTCTACAAGGGTTTCAGGAAGAGGAACCTTCTCGATTACGGGGATTTCAAATTCTGAAATCTGAAACCAATCAAACAATGCATTCTCCAGTGAACTGTTTTTTCGAATGGTTAGTTGTGAAATTTGGTTCCATGGATTATTCCAATCATCAAGTTGCAAATGGGAGCACAGGTCTCTTACATCTTTTTCCTTCAACGAATTCGTAATTAGGGTTCTGTGCTTCTTGTCTCGAAGGAGTTGGACTTTCCCATTCAGATTCAAAATCAAATCAATGAGATCCTCTGTGGCCAACCGCCCAGAAGAATCTGCATTTGCGATTTTGACGATTGCTGGGTCGATGAGTTTGTTTCTTTGACCGTCACCCATATTGATTAGTGCAGATTTAAGATTCAATATACATACCCCATTTTGCCTATAACGTTCCTAATCCAACCAGTCAATTAAACATGGCTTACTATTCCTCACCTTCAGAAAACTGCAGTCTCCACCAACAAATCATTGATGAACGGTCGCCACTTCTGTAAATTTATGGCGCGACCTTTCTTGAAGTGGGCGGGTGGGAAAACCCAACTGTTGGGAGAAATAGGAAAGCGTCTACCCCTATGCCCAGAGTCAGGTTACGATTATGTTGAACCATTTCTTGGTGGTGGAGCGTTGTTTTTTCATCTACAAGAAAAGGGAATGATCAATACTGCACTTCTAAACGACACAAACCCTGAGTTGATCTTGTGTTATCTTGCTGTAAGAGACCATGTTGAGGAACTAATCGATGAACTCAAGAGATATGAAGAAGAAGAAATTCCAGAGGAGATGGAGGCTCGAAAAACTCATTTTTTCAAAACGAGGGACGAAGTATGGAACAAGAGCCTGTGCACAGATCCACTACGCATGGCCCCTACTCATATGGTGGAAAGAGTTACATTGACGATATACATGAACAAGGCTTGTTTTAATGGCCTATTTCGAGTTAACAGGGATGGTGAATTCAATACTCCCTTTGGTTTCCCAAAGAACAAAAACATATGTGATGAGGCGGTTTTGAGAAACGCCTCAAAAGCATTAGAAAATGTCGAGTTGAGGAGTGATGATTGCTTTGAATTGGAAATTGACTCACAGAAAAGAAATTTCGTTTACTTTGACCCTCCGTATCGACCGATTACAGAAACTAGTTTCACCGCGTACGACAAATCAGGATTTAATGACAGTCACCAAAGAAAACTCAAGGATTTAGCCTACTGTTTAAGGGACAAAGGAGTAAATGTCCTAATTTCGAATTCTGACCCAAAAAACTACTTTCCAAATGATGAGTTTTTTGACGATCTCTATAAGCATTTATTCATCGATAGAATAAGCGCACGCCGGATGGTGAACAGTGATGGAGATAAGAGGGGAAAAATCAAGGAAATTCTGGTTCGAAGTTACGAGGAAACAATAGAAGAATTTCATAATAAATAGTTCATGATTATTCCTTGAGTGAATAAAGTAGCTTTTTATCAGAATCGGGGTAATTTTTTGTTTCAAGTTTACCGATTTCTTTCATCCTGTAGAGTGCATTACCAATCCTTTGCACATACATGTGATCAACAGTTTCGCCTGCTTGCTTGCGATCAACATCTCGCAAGACGCCAAGAGCTTCGATCATTTTGATAACCTGTTTACGCTCATACCACAAGTTAGGTTCCATATTCGCTAGAATCATTCGCTCATAATCTACACCCTTAAAAGGAGACTCAGCCATAAGCTTAACAGGTAAACGTGGTCGATAAAACTTACCCAATTTAACTTACCGTAAAGTGCTACTACGAATCATTATGAACTGTAGACCCCTCATTCCAATATGGTCAACCTTGGGGAACTGTACAAAGAGACCGGGGACATACCATGGGTGGTTGGACTATCTGGAGGAAAAGACAGCACTGCATTGACAATGTATTTGCTTGAAACCATGGAAAGTCTACCCCCGCCTGTAAGAAATCAAAAGGAAGTCTACATCACATGTGTCAACACCCTTGTAGAAGCCCCTCCTGTCATAAATCATGTCCATAAATTCATAGAAAGATTGCGACTTTATATCGAGGATAGGGGGTTGAAAGTCACTGTTGTGGAATTAACACCGGAT
>Ga0233444_10005700_pt1 | contig 11403 bp, 11 predicted proteins | sample SI_124_October20_6_FD_182792 | JGI IMG/M metagenome (GOLD analysis project Ga0233444, IMG submission 182792) | Seawater microbial communities from Saanich Inlet, British Columbia, Canada - SI_124_October2016_10_MG | ecosystem: Environmental > Aquatic > Marine > Inlet | place: Canada: British...
ACAACGATACAGGCAACGGCGTGAGCACCATCAAAGAAATACGTCCTACCTACCCAAAGGAAACCAAGGAGGTAGATGCACGCATCATCATTCGAGATAATTTCGATGCGCTTTTGAGTCAAATCCCCGAGTTGTTTATTTTTGGAGAGGATGCCGGAAAAATTGGAGACGTCAATCAAGGATTGGAAAACCTTCAAGCCAAATTTGGAGAAGACCGAGTAACGGATACCGGAATTCGAGAATCTACCATTATAGGTCAAGGAATTGGAATGGCGTTGAGAGGTCTCAGACCCATTGCAGAAATTCAATATTTGGACTATTTGATTTACACCATTCAAACTTTGAGTGACGATTTGGCCTGCCTTCGGTACCGTACTTTTGGCAAACAAAAAGCACCGTTAATCATCCGAACGCGTGGACACCGTTTGGAAGGAATTTGGCATTCGGGATCCCCCATGTCTATGATTTTGGGAACCTTGAGAGGGGTGCATTTGCTGGTGCCGAGAAATATGACCAAGGCCGCAGGCTTTTACAACACGCTTTTGAAAGGAGACGAACCTGCAGTCGTAATTGAAAATCTAAACGGCTACCGCCTCAAAGAGCAGCTCCCCGAAAACCTAGGTACTTTCACCACCCCAATCGGGTATGTGGAGACCGTCAAAGAGGGAAAAGACATCACCCTTGTTTCTTATGGATCTACTTTAAAAATAGTTCAGGACACTGCAATCGATTTGGCTCAAGTAGGCATCGATGTTGAGATCATTGATATTCAAAGTTTGATGCCTTTTGCCCTCAACCACGACATCGCTAAAAGTATTGAAAAAACAAATCGCTTGTTGGTCATCGACGAAGATGTGCCCGGTGGCGCCTCGGCATACATTCTTCAAAAAATCATTGACGAACAAAACGCGTATCAATTTCTGGACAGCAAACCGAGCACTTTGAGTGCAAAAGCCCATAGGCCAGCCTACGGAAGTGACGGCGATTATTTTTCAAAACCTTCTAAAGAAGACGTGTTTGAAGCAGCTTATAAGGTGATGAACGAAGTAAATCCCTCGGCTTACCCCCACTTGTATTGATTTAAAATGGTTTTTTTGTTTTAAAAACACCTCCAATTCGTTTTCTTGCAAAGCTCATCTCTTCTTGGACGTTTCTCTTTTGATCAAAAACAATCCTACAGCGCATTCCAAGCACCTTTGAAGACTGCAATAGTTGTTTTTTAACTCCAGCAAGCCTTGTGATTCCAAGGCATTCAGAGCAGGAGTTTTCAGTGTTCGAAAGTTTTCAAGAATCCTGTTTTTTTCTGGTTTTATTTGCTCTAAAATTCCTGAAATGGTGTCAAAATCTTCGTGACGGTGCGCTTTCGCATGTGCGTATTTTATTGGCAGTACTGTGTTGATCAATAAAAGCTCTGTAAAAGAATTGGTGGTTTTTTTGATTCGAAAAGGACTGGTCTTTTCAAATACGTAATGCGTGTTCCAATAGTCGGAAGCGGTTACAGCAAAAAGTTTGCGAAAAGAAGAGAGGTCGTTCAAACGGATTGTCTTAGAAAACAGCTGTGCTTCCCTTTCGTAGAGACGTGCCAGTTGAGAGATACGCAATGTCGGGAAATTGGCCGGGCGCAACCGAAAAAACTGAAACTGCCCATTGAACAATGGTTTCAATTGATGCTTGTGCTTTAGGTAGCAGTATTCCTTTTGCATCACCTTATATCGAATGTCTTCAGAGGGTTTTTCAAAGAACCCCGCTTGGCCAAGCAACAAGGTTTCAATAGCTCCCGACTGAGGTCGCAATTTATTGATCAAAGAAAAATCAAAAGAATGAGCAAGACTAGAAAAAGCAGCGGCATTAGTGCGCAAACCAAAACCTTTTGCTAAAAGTTGAAACAAGACAAACTCCCAATTGTTGGAACTCTTCTCTAAAAGCTTTGCGATTTCCAAAGACTTTCTTTCAAAACGTTCCACATACAAACGGGTGATCCACGGACTTTTAACAATGGAAGGAACCGTGGGGAGTTCACGTTCACAAAAAATCCATTTTTGATGCCCCGAAAAAAGTTGAAAATAGGAACTCAATACGTTCGAATCGGTGTTTTTTCGAAGTTCTAATGTTTCTATCTCTGAGCCGTTTTCACGAAAAATGGGCAGATCGTATTCCCAGACTACATGGAGAATCACTGCGTCGTAATTGGGGTCTTTTTCATGTTGGTGTGCATACCAGTCAGAAGATTTGATGTGTACCTCTATATTTCCTACCCAAGTTTGCGCTCCCAACACCAACTTTGCATTGAAGAAATCGGGGCCGCTATTTTTGTTTTGCATCCCGGTTTTGAGAATTTTCAAAGAAACACCTGCAGCGGTACAGATTTCTGAAGTTCGAAAGAGTTGAAAATTCCAAAGGTATTGAAGGAAATCTTCGCGCAGGGGAACTGTTTTTGAAAAACTCGATTGGGATTCCATGCGTTTTTTCTATTTAAGTTACTAAAAACCAACAAGGAAAACACCATTTCTTCAGTGATAAAAAATGCACTGTCTCTTTGAAACGGTATAAAATCAATCCCCAAAAGGGAACGACAGAGATGAAAAACAAACGGCTATTGAATAAAATTCCCGTATTTTTGCGAGGCAATTCTAAAGACAAAAAAATGCACATCCTCGACAGTTTGAAATGGCGCTATGCAACCAAAAAATTTGATACTGCTTCACGCCTTTCCAATTCACAACTGACACTTCTAAAAGAAGCCTTCAACCTAACAGCCACTTCCTATGGTTTGCAACCGATCAAAATGTTGGTCGTGCAAAACATGTCTTTGCGCGAAAAACTACTTCCCCATTCCTTTGGGCAGCGACAGGTAGTTGACGCCTCTCATCTATTGGTGCTTTGCATCCAAAAAAACTACACTGTTCAAGATGTAGAAAGCTATTTCCAACTGATCAAAAAAGTAAGAAACACACCAGACGAAGTGGTGACTCCTTTTAAAAATCACTTGTTGGATCTGGTTTCCAACAAAACGACCGAACAACTAAGAGAAGCTTCTAAATCGCAAGCGTATTTGGCATTGGGGAATCTTTTGACAGTCTGTGCCACACAACAAATAGACAGCTGTCCCATGGAAGGGTTTTTGCCTAAAAAATACGATGAGATTTTGGACTTGACTTCCAAAAACTTAGAGGCAGTTCTTTTGCTCCCCGTCGGGACGCGCGCCGAAGACGATTACATGGCCTCTCAAAAAAAAGTAAGAAAGTCTCTTGAAGACAGCGTCATTGACATCCAATAAAAGCATCTTATGGACCAAAAAATAAGAAACACCGAACCAAAGGTACTTTGGAACCACTTTGCAGATTTGAATGCCATTCCGAGACCTTCTAAGAAAGAAGCGCGCATCGTGGCTTTTGTCATTGCTTTCGCAAAAAAGCACCGTTTGACATACGTCGTAGACGAAGTCCAAAATGTCATTCTAAAGAAACCAGCTACTGCAGGCATGGAAACTCGTAAGACTGTGGTATTACAAGCTCATTTGGACATGGTGCATCAAAAAAATGAAGCGACGGTTTTCGATTTTGACAAGCAAGGCATCCAAATGAAAGCAACCGGAGATTGGATTTCAGCAGATGGAACGACTTTGGGAGCGGACAATGGCATTGGAGTTGCAGCCATTCTCAGTGTTTTGAGCGCAACAAACATCGCCCATCCCGCCCTTGAAGCCCTTTTTACGATTGACGAAGAAACAGGCATGACCGGTGCAATGGGACTCAAAGCAGGACTCCTTACTGGTGAAATTTTACTCAACCTCGACACGGAAGACGACGATGAAATTTCAATTGGCTGTGCCGGTGGCATTGACCTAACAGCAAGTTCAAACTACGAAGAATTTACCAGTCCTGAAGACACTACTGCTTTTCGTTTGACGGTAAAAGGATTGCAAGGAGGACATTCGGGGATGGACATCCACAAAGGCTTTGGAAATGCCAACAAAATCATTGCCAGAATCTTGTTGGATGCCTATGCAAATTTTGAAGCCTCGCTAGCTTCCCTTAAAGGAGGCAGTTTGAGAAATGCGATTCCGAGAGAAAGCCAGGCTATTCTTGTGGTTAAAAATATTTTTAAAGAAGCCTTTGCACTTGAGATTACACAGCAGGTAGCTGTCCTTAAAAAGGAGCTTTCCGCTGTCGAACCTGACTTGGAGATCACTTTGACACCCGCGAAACATCCTGAAAAAGTCATGGACGTCCTCGCTCAAAAAAAATTGATCCAGGCCTTGTATGCAACGCATAACGGGGTGTATGCCATGAGCCCTTCCATTCCTGATTTGGTAGAAACATCAAACAATTTGGCGCGAGTAAATGCCACGGAAGGACGCATAGAGATTGCGTGTCTCACCCGCTCTTTTTCGGAGTCTGGAAAAATGGACATGGCCAATGCGCTGCGCTGTGTATTTGAATTGGCTGATTTCAAAGTCACCCTTTCAGGAGATTATCCCGGATGGGAACCCGATACATCAACAGAAATACTAAAAATTTTAAAGGAACTCTACGAGAAATTGTTTCAGTCATCCCCAAAGGTCATGGCCTGTCATGCTGGATTGGAATGTGGAATTTTAGGAGCTCACTATCCCAATATGGAAATGATTTCTTTTGGCCCAAATATCAGAGGAGCTCATTCTCCAGAAGAAAAAGTAAGCATTTCATCTACTCAAAAATTCTGGACCTTTTTTAAAGAAATTCTCAAAAACATTCCAAAAAAATAACCCATCCCAAAAGGAATACACACAAAAACACCCTGTCCATGGACAGGGTGTTTTTGTGTAAAAAAATAGTTCTTCTTAGGAGTTTGGATCTTTGGGATCGGTTCCTGCTTCCACTTCGTCGATTGTTAGTTTGCCATCATCGTCGTCGTCTTTGTCCAAATGGTCGCTGTAACCATCACTGTCCGTATCAATAAATGTGACATTTCCACTTGGGTCTATGACGACCTCTTCTTTGTCAGAAAGGGAATCCGAATCTGAATCAATCATCTTCACTAGATGCAATTCCAATTGAAAGACCAAAGGAGCGTTTGCAGGAATCAAACTTGAGGAAGCATTTCTGTAACCCAGTCCTGAAGGAAAAAACAAGTAGCCTTTACCCACATTTTTAAAAACGAAGTCTTCTTCACTGATGTATTCTTCATCAGTTGGTACTGCCTTTGTTCCTCCTTCAAATTTCTGAAAGCCGAAGCCCCAACCGGAAACCGTGTTTTGAAGTGAAAACCACACCGGATGTTTCGTGTTAGAATCAAAAACGGTACTGTCCAAAAGCATTCCCGAGTAATTGACAAAAACAGAATCCAATTTGGAAGGTCGCTTCTCTTCGACATCCGAGCCGGCAACTGTTTTCAAATAATACAAGGTATAATCCGTTTCGGTACCGTTGGCTTGAATCCCCGCAATAGATTGCAGCTTGGCATCTTCACTCAGTGGCAATTGCTCTTCCGAAGGCAAGGCTCCATCACCTTGAGCGCCGATACTCCAAATAGCTTCGTCTAAATGGTTGTAGTAATGGGTCTCAAAATACGTATCCAAAAGCGCTTGGTCAATTGGTATTTGAGCTTCGTGATCAAAATTATCTACAATATTACTGTTGACGGGATCTGTATCGCAGGCGAATAAAAACAAGGCCAATGTTGAAAAAAAAGTTGTTTTCGTCAATATATTCATCTAGTTTTCAGCGTTTAAAAGACTTCGGACTTGGAAATCTTATGTTGGGACATTTGTGAAAATAAGCACTTTGAAAAGCGCGTATTTCACAAAGAAAAAACTTGGATATCACTTGAGATATCCAAGCCGCAATGTACAATTTTCCTATCTTTGTGAAAAGAGATTCTTAAAATTTTAACTTTTTCTATGAGGATAGACAAATACCTTTGGACTGTACGTTATTTTAAAACGAGATCCTTGGCTACTGAGGCCTGTAAAAAAGGCCGTGTTAAAATCAATGACAGCAATGTAAAACCGGCCAAAGAGGTCTATGTCGGCGAAAAATTAAACGTTCGCAAAAACCAAATCAACTACCAATTGGAAGTCTTAGACATCCCAAAAAACCGGGTGGGCGCTAAATTGGTGGATCTCTATCGAAAAGACACAACCCCGACGTCGGAATTTGACGCGCAAAATCTTCTGAAACTATCAAAAGACTACTACCGTAAAAAAGGGACCGGAAGGCCGACAAAAAAAGACAGAAGAGACATTGAAGAGTACCATTCGCATGAGAGTCCTACGGCTGAAAAAGACCCCGAAGACGGAGTCCTCTAACACCCTTTGCACTCACATTTACAAGCAATAAAACAGCTTAAAAAAGCTTCCTTCATTCCGTTTTGTATTCCCGTGATAAACACGTTCTTTTTTTATATATTTGGAGTACTAAAAAAACTGCCATGAAGAATTCGGTCATTCTTAACAACGCTCAGATTCAACACAAAACAAAGCGCATCGCTTACCAGATTTTGGAGAGCAATAGTTCTGAAAAAGAGGTGGTACTGGCAGGAATTGTTGGAAATGGTTATGTTTTTGCAAAACGCATTCAACAAGTACTGCAAGAAATATCAGACTTGAAAATCTTGCTCTGCGAAGTACAGGTCAACAAGAAAAATCCATTGGAAAAAATAAATACTTCACTCCCCAGTTCGGCTTACCAAAACAAATCGTTGGTTTTGATAGACGATGTCTTGAATTCAGGAGCTACTTTGATTTATGGTGTCAAGCATTTTTTGGAAGTTCCTTTGCTGCGATTCAAAACAGCTGTCCTGGTCAATCGAAATCATAAGAAATACCCTGTAAAAGCAGATTTCAAAGGCTTGTCGTTGTCCACTTCACTTCAAGAAAGTATCCAAGTGGTTTTTGACAAAAAAGAATCTTACGCCTACTTGAACTAAAAGGTTAGCTTTGGGTGGCGCCCACTTTTCAAGATTTTCTTAACAACTCACTTATTTCATCAACAAGCTGTGCTATGGTCACATCGTTGGTCGTGACTGTATGGCTTGCTCTTTCATAAAAGGCACTTCTTTCAAAAAGGTGTTTGGCAATAAATTCTTGCAAGTGCTCGTCAGCGATTTCTGCAATCAAAGGCCGTTTTGATTTTTCTGGAAGCAAGCGCTTGCAAAGGGTGGCAACTGAAGTTCTTAAGTAGATGGAAGTTGCGCTGTTTTGGATGAGGTCCATGTTTCCTGAAAAACAGGGCGTTCCTCCTCCTAATGACACCAACATTGAGGCTTCACTATCGAGCAGTTGTTGCAAGTAGGACCGTTCTTTTTTTCGAAAATAAAGCGCTCCTTTTTCTGCAAACAGCTGAGAAATCGAGAGTCCTTCCTGAGCTTCGATATAACTGTCCAAGTCGATCAAATTCAATTTTAATTTTGCACTTAAAGCGCGCGCAACTGCTGACTTACCACTTCCCATATACCCCATCAAAACAATCTTCATAGCACTGCAATTTTTAATGTTCCTTTCGGTTGCAAATATCCATTAAATTATTGCAATAAAAAATTTGACATCTTAAAATATGGTTCTATATTTGCACTCCCAATGAAAACTTGGCATTGACCTGGTAGCTCAGTTGGTAGAGCATCTCCCTTTTAAGGAGAGGGTCCTGGGTTCGAGCCCCAGCCCGGTCACAAACAGCTTCTGTAAGGTTCAGAAGTTTTTTTTATAGCCTACCTTGGGTATAAAAATAAGCACACATGGCGGAATTGGTAGACGCGCGGGCTTGAGGGGCTCGTGTCCGAAAGGACGTGCAGGTTCAAGTCCTGTTGTGTGCACAAAACAAGTTTACTGCAATCTTACTCTTTTTTTTACTTTATCAAAAATAGGAAATTCTTTTCTCTTAAAGGAATGTGCTCTTTTCATATCTGTTGCCATCGTGTTCCCCTATTTTATTTGTACTTCTTAACAAAAAAGAATCAATACATCTCTTGTTGTTCTAAATTCATCGTATTGACTGTTATTAGAATCCCTTTTCATCATCTGCGCCCTGATGTTGCAATGGCTTAGAGCTGCCATAATGCTCGAAGTCAGCAATACCACACACCCTCTCATTTGGTCCATAAAAGGTTATTGAATATTAGGAGGTTATTGAAGCGTTTGGATTGCCATGAAACTACAAGGCTTTGAAAAAAGAATCCGTTGAGCCGAAATAACGAACAACTTTGGGAAAAATACTGCATGTTCCTATTGAAATTAGGAAAAACGCTGGTTGATCAAAGTGCCCAAACGGCGCTTGTAATCCTCCTCCAACCACTGAATGTAGTTCTTGGTGCTTTTGATAATGCAATAGGAATATTTTTTGATTCTATCGGAGATGTCATCTTGCAACAATCTCGACAAAATGCGAGCATCAAAAACATCTTCGCTGTTTTCAACACACCACTGGCAATGCTGTTCCAAAGATTTATCCAGTACAATTTTAGATTTCATAGACGCACGAATTGCTTCGTCATAATGAGCTTTGATGTCAAAGAAAAAATCGGATGTGTTTGGAAATTCAGCACGGATTTCTGCAGGCAGGGTATATGAAAATTGTCTTTCAATATCCTCATCACAAATAAGGTTCTCCAAGTAGTAAAGAGGAGAATTGAATATTTTTTGCCAATTCAAGGGAGTTCCCCACAGTCCAAACCTCGCTGCATTGTTTCCCAAATCCAATACCGTAAACTCCTTTTTGTCTTTGAGGACACGAGAGCCTCTCCCAATCATTTGGTAATACAGTGTGATGGATTTGGTTGCGCGATTCAGAATGATTGTCTCTACGGAAGGTTCGTCAAATCCTGTGGTTAAAATTCCTACAGAAGTCAAAACAGCATCGGGCGTTTCTTTGAACCACTGCAAGATGGCTGCTCGCTCTTGTTTGGAATTGGTATTGTCTAAATGCCGAACGTCATAACCTTCAGCACGAAAAGTTTCATAGACTTGCAATGAAGTATTGATCCCATTGTTGAAAATCAAAGTTTTTTTGCCTTTCGACTTTTCCTCATACGCATACAAGAGTTTCTCTTGCATCAAATTGTTGGAATACAGCTCTTCCGAAGATTTTACGGTATAATCTCCGTTGATTCCCACTTTCAAAGTCCCCAAAGAAACATCGTAAGTATAGGCAGTCGCTTTAGCGAGAAACCCTCGATCTACTAGGGAAGCCAAAGGTTCTCCGACCAATAGCTGGTCGTAAATCTCATTCATAGGGAGTTTCATGTTGGAACTCAAAGGGGTGGCTGTCACTCCTAAAATAAAACAATTGTCAAAGTACTTGAACAACTTCCGGAAGGAGTTGTAGTGTGCCTCATCAATGATCACCATTCCGATTTGATCAAGCTCCAATTTTTCGTCATTCAAGCGGTTCTTTAGTGTTTCCACCATGGCCACAAAACACATGTAATCGTCTTGATCGTAGAGTTCTTTGACATTGCTATTGATGATTTTATTGTTTACTTGAAATTCAGACAACATTTTGGACGTCTGGTTGCACAACTCAATGCGGTGTGTCAAAATCAGTACTTTCTTCTGTGTCGAAGCGATGTAACGCCTTGCGATTTCTGAAAAAATAACGGTCTTTCCACCTCCCGTTGGCAATTGGTACACCAAATTGTATTTGTCTGGCTTGCTATCCAAAAGATCAAAAATTTGCTCGAGGGCTTTTTTTTGATAATCGTACAACTCTTTGGTGTTGCTCACTTTAGAAGTAGAAGGAATTGGCATAGAATCAATCGCGTTGCAATGGGTTAGGAAACACGCAAAATTACGGACTTTATTAGGTTCTACGAAATGCTTGGCCAACTATTATTGAGTTATTTTCTAACAGGATTCATAAAAAAAAGTTTCTTTTCGTGATTTTCATCAATCCCTGTTCAATAAAATTCTGTAACTTAAAGTGTCTAACTCTAAAAACGACAACCTTATGAAAGTTAAATTTTCAAAAATCATTCAATTTATTTTTGCCTTTGCCCTCTTGTTTTTTGGAGGCAATAAAATTTTTCAATTTGTATCGCCACCACCAGCACCTGAAGTCGCTTGGGTGTATTGGGATGCCCTCAACAGTTCAAAAACCATGTCACTTGTGGCTTTTGTTGAAATCATTGCGGGCCTGTCTTTGCTCTTCAGCAAATACACAGCACTGACCATGCTCGTCTTGATGAGTGTTTCCGTCAACGCAGTACTCTACCACTTGACGTTGGACCTGAAAGGAATTCCAATGGCTTTGTTTTTAATTGTTTTGAACAGCTACATGCTGTACGAAAACAGGCATGCTTACAAGGACATCATAAAAGTATAAAAAAAGAGGTCAAAATAAAATGACCACAAAAAAACCGCTTTAGAATGTCTAAAGCGGTTTTAAAATTTATAGGATGTCGGATTTATTTTACTTCTTCAAAATCCACATCTTCTACAGCGTCCCCATCCGATGAAGGTGCTGCTTCTTGTGCGTCTGCTCCGGCGTCTGGCCCTTGTTGCGCAGCTGCTTGAAATTCAGCAGCGGCCCCTTGCAAAGCCGTATTCAAAGCTTCGATCGCCGTGTCAATAGCCGTGATGTCTTTGGCGGCATGAGCGGTTTTCAACTCTGTCAAAGCAGCATCAATTGGCGCTTTTTTATCTTCCGGAAGTTTTCCTTCTACTTCTTTCAATTGACTTTCTGTTTGGAAAATCATTTGATCCGCAGTGTTCAACTTTTCAGCAGTCTCTTTGGCAGCCTTGTCTGCTTCTGCATTGGCTTCGGCATCAGCTTTCATTTGTTGGATTTCTTCTTCTGAAAGTCCTGAAGAAGCTTCGATTTTGATTTCTTGAGACTTGTTGGTCGCTTTGTCTACAGCCGACACTTTGATGATTCCATTGGCATCAATGTCAAAAGTCACTTCAATTTGTGGCGCTCCTCTTTGTGCAGGTGGAATGTCTGTCAATTGGAAACGTCCGATGGTTTTGTTGTCCGCAGCCATTGCTCTTTCTCCTTGCAAAACATGAATATCTACAGAAGGCTGGTTGTCAACAGCTGTTGAAAACACTTGTGATTTCTTTGTTGGAATCGTCGTATTGGATTCAATCAACTTTGTAAACACATTGCCCATTGTTTCGATCCCTAAAGACAAAGGAGTCACATCCAACAACAATACGTCTTTGACATCTCCTGCCAAAACACCGCCTTGAATAGCAGCTCCAATAGCGACTACTTCATCAGGATTCACTCCTTTGTTAGGCTCTTTTCCAAAAAATTCTTTTACTTTTTCTTGAATGACCGGGATGCGTGTTGATCCTCCAACCAAAATTACTTCGTCTATATCTGAAGTTGACAAATCGGCATCTTGCAAAGCTTTCTTTACAGGCTCCATTGAGCGCGTCACCAATTCTGCAGCCAATTGTTCAAATTTGGCACGTGTCAAAGTTTTCAC
>Ga0233444_10005701_pt1 | contig 11403 bp, 12 predicted proteins | sample SI_124_October20_6_FD_182792 | JGI IMG/M metagenome (GOLD analysis project Ga0233444, IMG submission 182792) | Seawater microbial communities from Saanich Inlet, British Columbia, Canada - SI_124_October2016_10_MG | ecosystem: Environmental > Aquatic > Marine > Inlet | place: Canada: British...
TATTCTGTAAAATAAACTATACATTAAATAACTATGTCTTTTAATACTTTTGGAAAAATATTTAGATTTACTACCTGGGGAGAGTCTCATGGCCCTGCTATAGGATGTGTTATAGATGGCTGTCCTCCAAATATTCCTTTATCAGAAAAAGATATTCAATCTGACATGGATAGAAGAAAGCCAGGACAATCAAGATTTACTACTCAAAGAAAAGAACCAGATAAGGCTAAAATACTTTCTGGTATATTTGAAGGTAAAACAACTGGAACACCTATTTCAATCATTATTTATAATGAGGATAAAAAATCAAGAGATTATGAATCTATAAAAAATAAATTTAGGCCGGGTCATGCTGACTTTACCTATTTCAAAAAGTATGGCATTAGAGACTTCAGAGGAGGTGGAAGACAGTCAGCAAGAGAAACTGCTTCTAGAGTTGCTGCTGGTGCAGTTGCCAGAGTAATTTTAAAAAAAATTATTGGTTCAAAATTTAATGTGATTGGGGCTGTAACTCAATTAGGCTTAATGTCTTGTGATAAAGCTAATTGGAAAGACTCAGAGATAAGAAAAAATCCTTTTTTCTGTCCTGATACTAAATCTGTTAAACTTTGGGAGGAATATTTATTAGCTGTTAGAAAAGCTGGATCTTCCTGTGGGGCTATAATTGAATTAAGAGCTACCGGAATTCCAGCTGGTTTAGGAGCACCTATATATTCTAAATTAGACACTGATATTGCAGCAGCATTAATGAGCATCAATGCTGTTAAAGGTGTAAACATTGGGTCTGGAATGCATGCTGCTTTTTTAAGTGGCGAAGAGAATTCTGATGAGATGAGTAAGAGTTCAGGTAAAGTAAAGTTTAAAACAAATCATGCTGGTGGTATTTTAGGTGGTATTTCATCCGGACAAGATATTATTGCTTCGTTTGCTGTAAAACCTACTTCATCTATTTTAACAAGTCGCAATACTATTGATAAAAAAGGTAAGAATACAAAAATTTCAGTTAAAGGTCGTCATGATCCTTGTGTAGGAATAAGAGCGGTACCCATTGGTGAAGCAATGATAAATTGCGTATTGCTTGATCACTTATTAATGCACAGAGCTCAGTGTGGTTAATTAGAAATCTTGCTTTTATTTTTAGCTAATATTATATTTGAATTTAAAGTATCTTCGACTTTATTTGCTATAGACTCGCTATCTAAACCTGCGGCCTCATACATTTTTTCTGGAGAGTCTTGATCTATGAATATATCAGGCAATATCATAGATCTAAATTTCAAACCTCTATCAAACACGCCTCTATCTGATAGTAACTGCATAACATGTGAGCCGAAACCACCAATAGATCCTTCTTCAATGGTAATTAAAACTTCATGATTAGTTGCTACTTCCATTATTAATTTTTCATCTAATGGTTTAGCAAATCTTGCATCAACAATTGTACAATCGATACCTTTGTTAAAAAGTTTTTCTGCTGCTTTCTTGCATTTATCTAATCTTGTTCCAAAATTTATAATTGCAGCTTTTTTACCTTCTTTAACTATTCTTCCTTTACCTATTTCTAAAGTTTCTTTAATAGAAGGTAATTCAATACCAACCCCGTTACCTCTTGGGTATCTAAAGGCTGATGGTCGATCATTAATATTAACTGATGTGTTAATCATTTTAACAAGCTCTGCTTCGTCGCTAGCAGCCATAACTACAAAATTGGGTAAGGTTGATAAATAAGTGATATCAAAAGACCCTGCATGTGTTGGTCCATCTGCCCCAACTAAACCAGCTCTATCTATAGCAAATCTTACGGGTAAAGATTGTAAGGCAACATCATGAACTACTTGATCATATGCCCTTTGTAAAAAAGTGGAATAAATTGCTGCATAAGGCTTGTATCCCTCTGTAGCTAATCCCGCGGCAAAGGTTACCGCGTGTTGTTCAGCTATTCCTACATCAAAAGTTCGTTCAGGAAATTTTTTTTCAAATAAATTTAAGCCTGTTCCTGATGGCATTGCACCGGTAATTCCAATAATTTTTGTGTCTTGTTCTGCGTGTTTAATTAAAGTTTCCGCAAAAACTTTAGTATAAGAGGGTATATTAGATTTTGATTTTATTTGTTCTCCAGTTGACACATTAAACTTGGATACACCATGGTATTTATCACCTGAGTCTTCTGCGGGTTTATACCCTTTGCCTTTTTGAGTTCTAACATGAACTAGTACTGGGCCTTGATGATTTGAATTTTTTACATTCTCAAAAATTTGTACTAAATTATCAACGTCATGCCCGTCGACTGGACCAACATAATAAAAACCTAATTCACTAAACAATGTTCCACCTGTTACAATATTTCTAAGTAAATCTTCAGCTTTTCCCGCTTTTTGACTGAACCTTTTCGAAAACGATGAAATTACCATTTTTATAGTTTCTCTAAAATTAAAATACAGTTTTCCAGATAATAATTTTGCTAAGTAATTACTCATCGCACCTACAGGTCTTGCGATTGACATATCGTTATCATTTAAAATTACAATTAAATTTGATTTTAAAGCCCCTGCATTATTCATGGCTTCATACGCCATTCCTGCACTCATAGCGCCGTCCCCAATAACAGCTACTACATTATTATTATTATTTGATAATTTTTTTGCAACAGCCATACCTAAAGTTGACGAGATAGAAGTTGAACTATGTGCTGCACCAAAAGGGTCATACTCACTTTCAGTTCGTTTAGTAAATCCAGATAACCCTCCACCTTTACGAAGTGTCTTTATTCTATCTCTTCTACCTGTGATTATTTTATGCGGATAGCATTGATGGCTTACGTCCCAAACTAATTTGTCTTTAGGGGTGTCAAAAACATAATGTAAAGCAATTGTTAATTCAATTACACCTAATCCAGCTCCTAAGTGCCCGCCTGTTTCAGAGACAATATCTATTAATTCATCTCTGAGTTCATTAGATATTTGTTTAAGGTCTTTTTTTTTAAATTTTCTTAAATCTGCTGGAAAATTTATTTGTTTTATCAGTCTTCCCATTAAAAATTTCTTTCTAAAATAAATTCAATCGTATTGATTAGATTCTTCGCTTTTTTTCCATGTTTTTTTAATTTAAGCAATATTTTTTTTTTTAAATTAAATGCATACAAATATGCTTTTTTTTCTCCAATAAAAGAAAGCAAAGTTGATTTTCCTTTCTTTTTATCTTTTTTTACTGGCTTGCCTGCTAGTTTTTCAGAGCTTTTTATATCTAAAAAATCATCAGCTAATTGAAATAATAAGCCAATTTCTTCACCAAGATTACCTAACAATTTTTTTTCTTTATCACTTTTATTTGCGATAACACCTACGGCAAACAAGCAAAAGTTAAATAATTTTCCAGTTTTTTTCTTTTGCATGTCTATGATTTTATTTATTTTTTTGTTTTTGTTTTCAAATTTTAAGTCTAATTCTTGTCCTCCAGCAATGCCTGTATGTCCAGAACAATTAGCTAAGGATTTAATAATCTCATTTTTAAATTTTAAATTAAGTGAGTATTTTTTGTCAGCTATTATTTCGAAAGCCAATGTTAATAACGAGCTACCAGCCAAAACCGCCGATGCTTCACCATATTTAATATGTGTTGATGGTTTGCCTCTTCTTATTGCGTCATTATCCATACAAGGTAAGTCATCATGTATTAAAGAATATGAATGTATACATTCGACTGCAGCACAAATATTTATTAATTTTTTTTCATTGATATTAAATATTTTTCCAGTATCAAAAATTATTGTAGATCTGATTTTTTTTCCCCCGGCGATTACTCCATACTTCATTGGATTAATTAACAAAGATTTCTTTTGATTTCCTAAATACTTAATTAAAAATTTATCAATTTTTTTTGAATTTTTAGATAATTTTTTTTTAATCATTTTTAATTAATTGTTTTGAAGAAATTTCTTTAAATTTTTTTTTAAATAGACTATCTATATGTTTATTTAGTTGAATTAGTCGCTGGTATTCACCTAGAGAGTCAATTAGATCGCTATTTTGACTTTCTAATTTACTAAGAATTTTGTCTATTTCTTCTCTAGACTCTTTTAGTGATTTACTTTTAATATCTGCTGGAATATTTTCATTTTTCATTTAATAAATAATTACATTATGAAAAATAGATATTCAAATATATTCCCTTATAGTCAAAAAATACTTAATAAAACAATCAAACTGTTAGCTAAAGGCAATACTGTAAGTCTGCCAACAGAGACTGTATATGGCCTTGCTGGAAATGCGTATTCCAAAGCAGCTGTAGAAAAAATATTTAGACAAAAAGGAAGGCCGAAATTAAACCCTTTAATAATTCATTATTATAATATTCAAAAAACTCTAGATGATGTTGTTGTAAATGACAATTTTAAAAAATTATACAAAAAATTATGTCCTGGACCAATTACATTTATATTAAAGAAAAAAAAGAATTCTAGAATTCAACCATTAGCTAGTGCAAAATTAAAAACAGTTGCTGTGAGGTTTCCAAAACATAAAGTTGCAAGATCAATTTTAAATAATATTAATTTTCCTTTAGCTATGCCTAGTGCAAATTTATCATCAAATGTAAGTCCAGTTTGTGCGAAAGATGTATTTGATGAATTTAATAAAAAAATTAAACTTATAGTTGACGGAGGTAAATCTAAGTTTGGCATTGAGTCAACAGTAATTGATTTAACAGACAAACCTAAAATATTAAGACCTGGAATAATTGGATCTGCTAAAATAAAAAAAATTTTAAAGCTGGTAATAAAAAATAATATTAATAACTTAAAAATTAAATCACCTGGAATGTTAAAAAAACATTATTCTCCCGGCATACCCGTTTTTATTAATCAAACCAAATTCAATAATAAACATGCTATCATATACCTAGGTAAAAAATTTAAAAACAAAAAAAACTATTTTAGTTTAAGTAAAAATTGTAATTTAAATGAAGCAGCATCAAATTTATATACAACTCTTAGACTCATAAAAAAAAGAGGCTTTAAAAAAATTCAAATAGCAAAAATACCTTTAATAGGTTCTGGTATAGCAATTAATGATAGAATAAAACGAGCTGCTAACAAAAGATGAAATTAGAAGTCAAAAATTTAATTAAAAACTTTAAATCTACTATTGCGGTTAACGATATTAGTTTCACGATTGAAAAAAATAAAACTTTAGGGCTCCTTGGTCCTAATGGATGTGGAAAAACTACTACTATAGGTATGATGCTTGGCCTAATTACTCCAAGTAGTGGTAAAATTTTTATAGATAAAATTAACCTTGAGCCGAAAAATAGAATTAGATTATTAAGTTTGATGAATTTTGCGTCTCCTTATATCGAACTACCAAAAAAACTTACTGTAAAACAAAATCTTGAAATTTACGCTAGACTTTACGATGTTAAAAAAATTTCAGAAAGAATTTTTGAAATGTCAGAGGATTTAAATTTGAGTAATTTTTTAAATAAAAAAACTGGAGAGCTTTCTTCAGGACAAAAAAATCGAGTTTCTTTAGCAAAGTCTTTAATTAATAAACCTAAATTATTATTTCTTGATGAACCAACTGCCAGTTTAGATCCAGATGTTGGAGATTTTGTGAGGGAATATTTAGAAAAATACAAAAAAAGCAATGAACTAACTATTCTTTTAGCTTCACATAATATGAAAGAGGTAGAAAGACTATGTGATAGCATCGTTATGATGAAACAGGGAAAAATAGTCGACAAAGGAACTTGTGATGAACTTATAAGTAAACATGGCAGAAAAAACTTAGAAGATACTTTTTTAAAAATAGCTAGAGGCAATAATGAATTGGAATAAAATTTTTGCACTAAGCCTTAGACATATTTATTTAATAAAAGGATCTTTTCCTAGAATTCTAGATTTAATTTATTGGCCAACAATACAAATTTTCCTTTGGGGCTTTATTTCAAAATTTTTCACATTAAGCTCCTCTTTTTACGAGAATACTGTTGGTATCATTTTAAGTGCTGCAATTCTTTACGATTTTTTATTTAGGTCGAGTATCAGTTATAATATGATGTTTCTGGAGGAAATTTGGAGTAGAAATTTTACTAATCTGTTTATATCGCCAATTAAATTAAGTGAAATAATTGCTGCTTTGACGTTCACTGCTATTTTTAGAACTTTAATAGGTCTTATCCCGGCCTCTATTATAGCTATTCCTTTATTTGGTGTGTCTATTTTTAAATTAGGCTTGCCACTAATATTTCTTCTAACTATTTTATACATCTTTGGAGTAACACTTGGACTTTTTGTTACCGCAGGATTAATTAGATTTGGTCCCTCTTTTGAAAATATTGCTTGGGCTAGTTTGTTTTTTTTAGCTCCATTAGGTTGTATTTATTACCCAATAGAAATTTTACCTTACTGGCTTCAAATTGTAGCAAAATTTCTACCTTTGGTTCATATCTTTGAAGAGATGAGAAATATATTAATCTATGATATCGTTGATATATATCAAATATCAAAAGCTACTTTAATTTCCTTTGTATATTTCATTTTAGGAATTATTGTATTTTATCGATCATACGATGGCGCAAAGGAACGTGGAACTTTAATAAATATGGGAGAGTAAAACATGCATAAAGAAATTAATAAAATTAAAAAATTAGAGGGTTCTCCAAAAGTAATTAAAAATTTATTTAGCAAAGATGAGATAAATAAGTTTTTAAATCTTTATAAAGAATTACCTACTACAGTGCATAATAAAAAACAAAATGTAGTTAAAAAACGTTGGTTAAAAAACATTAATCAAGAATTAGAAAATCTATATTTCAAAAGAGTAAAAGATGAAATAGGTGACTTTAAAATGGATAACTTAAAAGATGAAAACAATGAAGATGTTCTTGGTCTCTTTCAAGAAAGCTACAATCCTATAGGATTACATGTAGATGCGGGCTTTAATTCCGAAGAGATAATTTATAAACAGACATTGATCCCTCTTACTGCTAAGGGCGGTACAGTGATATTTAAAAATAAATTTTATGGCAATTCTACTAATTTCACAATTAATCAAGAAGAACTAAGTCAAACAAAACTTAAATATGGTCAAAACAATAGATCTTCTGAGCATCTAAACTTGTATCAAAATAAACCTTTTAATGACTCTGATTATGAAAAATATTTAAAGCATGAGAAAAAAGAAAATCTTTTGGGACTAGAGATAGATATGGTGTATGAATGGGAATTAGGCTCAATGTTGATTTTTGATAGAACAAGATTACATTGTGCTTCTAGTTTAATTGATGGAAAAAAAATTGGTCTAACCACTTTTACTAAGAAATAAAATTTAATGGCAATATACGATTGTTTTCAATATTTTAATGAAGACCACACAGTTGATTTAAGACTTAATATTTTAAATGAGCATGTTGATTATTTTATAATATCCGAGTCAACAAAAACCCATCAGGGAGAAGATAAAAAACTTAATTTTAATATTAAAAATTTTAAAAAATATGAAAATAAAATTAAATATATTATTGCAGACTATGAAAAAGAAAAAAATTTTATAAATCATAAAGGTGGGGAGTCTATGATTGAGCAACATCAAAGGAATTGCTTATCAAGCGGGATTGAAAATGCAAATGATGATGACTTAATTATTTTATCAGACTCGGATGAAATACCTGATTTAGATAAATTAAATCAAATTAAATCTACCACTAAATTTACAGCTTTTTCTCAAATGATGTTTATGTATAAAATTAATCTACAGAACTTAGAGGAAAGTAACTGGATTGGTACAAAAATTTGTAAAAAAAAAAATTTTCCTGGACCTCAAAATTTAAGAGATATGAAATTTAAAAATTACCCTTTTTGGAGAATTGATAAAATGAACCTTCAAATTATTAAAGGTGGGTGGCATTTTTCTTTTTTGCAATCAGCTCAAGATATTTCCAAAAAAATAAAATCTTACTCTCATGGTGAATTTAATACAGAACACAACACTAATATAGACAATATAAATCAAAAAATATTAGAAAATAAAGATATTTTTAATAGAGGATTTAAATTAAAAAAAATAGATATCAATAGTTCTTTTCCTGATTATATAATGAATAATAAACTATTACTAAAAGATTGGATAATTTAATTAATGAAAAAAAATTTAATTATGACAGCTGCTATTGGTTTTCAAGTTTCGCAATTACAATTTTTCATAAAAAGTTTAAGAAAATATTACAAGGAAGATGTTTGTGTAATCATCGGGTCAAAAGATAATAAAATTGAGGAAGAGTTATTAAAAAATGATTGTATTTGTATCAAAACTAATATTGATAAAAGAGACATACAACTTAAAAGATACAAGATATTTTTAGAATTTTTAAAAAATAAAAATTACAATCAAATATTGTTTTGTGATAGCAGAGATATTTATTTTCAATCTAATCCATTTAAATTTTCATATAAAGGTTCTATAAATTTTTTCCTTGAAGATAAAAAAATAAAAGACTGTAGATTTAATTCGGAATGGTTTGTTAAAACCTATGGACAAAAAACATTAGATGAACTTTCTGATAAAATAATTTCCTGTGGGGGGACTATTTTAGGCCACCAAAACTCAATAATAAAATTTCTTAGATTAATGATTGAAGAATTAAAAAAACACAAATTTAAAAAAAGATTAAAATTCATATTAACTTTTAGAAGAGACAAAGGTGGACGTGGATCAGATCAAGCCCATGGTAATTTTATTGCTCACAAAAAATTGATTGAAGATTCATTCTTTTACCAAAATAAAAGTGGACCTATCGCTACAGTATATCATTTGGAAGAAATAAATTTTAATGATGAAAATCAACTAATAAATTCATTCAAAGAGCCTTACGCTGTAGTTCATCAATTTGATAAAAGATGGGATAAATTTTCATCTCATGTAAATATTTTAAAAAAAAAATTGAATATTAATTAATATTTATGATTAAAAATTATGGTGCGCCGGATAGGAGTCGAACCCATAACCTCCGGAGCCGAAATCCGGCGCTCTATCCAGTTGAAGCTACCGGCGCAATAATATTTAATTTAAATTAATTTATGAATAAAACAATAGAATTTTCAGTTAAAAAAAAAGATAATAATGAAAGATTAGACGTTTTTCTATCTAGAGAAATAAAAAACCTTACCCGTTCTTATATAAAAAAACTTATTGAAAACAATAATGTAAAATTAAATAAGATTATTAATAATTCTCCCTCTTCTAAAATTAAAACTGATGATAAAGTTATTATTTATATTGTTGAGGAAGATAATCGTAAACTTGTTCCGAATAAGATTAAAATTGATATAGTTTATGAAGACAATGATCTTTTAATTATAAATAAACCAAAAGGTATGGTAGTTCATCCTGGAGCTGGAAATTATCAGAACACACTAGTTAATGCTCTAATTTATAAATATAAAAATAGTCTTTCTGATATTAGTGGTGGATCAAGACCTGGTATAGTTCATAGAATTGATAAAGAAACTAGTGGTCTATTAGTTGTTGCAAAAAATAATTTATCACATTCTAGTCTTGGAAAACAGTTTAGTGACCATACTATTAAGAGAAAATATGTGTGTTTAACTTGGGGCGTTATAAGGCCCTTAAGTGGACGCATTGAAACTTTAATATCTAGAAATAAAAAAAATCGTCAGCTGATGACAGTAAGTGACGTTAGTGGAAAAAAAGCTATTACAAATTATAAAACAATTAAAGTTTTTAATATAAAAGATGTTCCAAAAATTAGTCTCGTAGAATGTGAGCTAGAGACTGGTAGAACACATCAAATAAGAGTTCATCTAAAATATAAAGGAACCTCATTGCTGGGAGACAAACAATATGGAAAAAAAAATATTAAATTCAAAAAAATAAATAAAGAATTTTTTAATAAGATTTCTGAATTAAATGGGCAAGCCTTGCATGCTCAAACTTTAGAATTTATTCACCCTACTAATAATAAATGGGTAAGTTTTGAGTCTAAGTTACCCATGGACTTTAAAAAAACGTTAGATTTACTTATTAATCTAAGTGGTTGAAAATCAATAATTAACATATAGTTTTAAATTATGACTACAAAAAATCAAATGAATAATTTTCCAACACCCTCAGTCGGTGGGTTATCTGTTTATCTTGCTCAAATTAAAAAATTTCCAATGCTGGATGCAGAGGAAGAATATATGTTAGCTAAAAATTGGCGAGAAAATGGAAATTTAAAATCTGCTCATAAACTTGTTACAAGTCATTTAAGATTAGTTGCCAAAATTGCTATGGGTTATAGAGGTTATGGTTTACCTGTGAGTGAATTAATATCTGAAGGTAATATAGGTTTAATGCAAGCGGTAAAAAAATTTGATCCCGAAAAAGGTTTTAGACTTGCTACCTACGCTATGTGGTGGATTAAGGCTTCTATACAAGAATATGTTTTAAGATCTTGGAGTTTGGTAAAAATGGGAACAACAACCGCACAAAAGAAATTATTTTTTAATTTAAAGAAAATTAAAAATCAAATTGCAGCTAGCCAAGATGGAGATTTAAGAGATGACCAAGTTAAAGAAATATCAAAGAGATTAAATGTAGAGTCTCACGAAGTAGTAAATATGAATAGACGATTGATGGGTCAAGAAAAATCACTTAATGACCCAATTAAGAATGGTGAGAAAGATGAATGGCAAGATTGGTTAGTTGATGACAGTTTAGATCAAGAATTAATTGTTTCACAAAAACAAGAATATGATGACAAAAAAGAATTATTAAATAGTGCAATGAAAATCTTAAATGAAAGAGAAAAAGAGATAATTATTGCTCGTAGACTATCTGAAGAACCCATAACATTAGAAGGCTTAAGTAAAAAATATAAAATTAGTAGAGAAAGAATTAGACAAATAGAAACAAAAGCATTTGAAAAATTACAAAAATCTATGATTAACGCCAGTAAATCGAAAAATTTATTACCAGTAGATTAATTATTAAAAGGATCCTCTACTAAAATTGTGTCTTCTCGTTCAGGGCTTGTGGAAATGCTTGATATTCTTGCTCCAATAAAATCTTCTATAGCATGAACATATTTTTTTGCATTTTCAGGTAAGTCTTTTAAGTTTCTTATACCTTCTGTTTTAGTATTCCATCCAGGAAATGTTTTGTAAACAGGTTTTATGTTAAATTGATCCTCAGATGCTGCGGGCAGATAGTCAATTTTTTTTCCATCTAATTCATATTTTACGCACATTTTAATTTCATCAAAATCATCTAACACGTCTAATTTAGTTAAAGCTATTCCGTTAATTCCAGAAATTTTAATTGTTTGTCGAACAAGAACTCCATCGAACCAACCACATCTTCTTTTCCTAGCAGTTACAGTTCCAAATTCTTTTCCTCTTCTTCCTAAATT
>Ga0233444_10005707_pt1 | contig 11398 bp, 9 predicted proteins | sample SI_124_October20_6_FD_182792 | JGI IMG/M metagenome (GOLD analysis project Ga0233444, IMG submission 182792) | Seawater microbial communities from Saanich Inlet, British Columbia, Canada - SI_124_October2016_10_MG | ecosystem: Environmental > Aquatic > Marine > Inlet | place: Canada: British...
CGCCTGTTCTGAAATAATTTGCATGTAGTCTTGAACCTGATGCTCTCTCATAAAAAGTCATTAAAGTTTCTCTCTCTTCGAAGCCCCATAAAGAGGGAGTTAAAGCTCCTACATCTAAAGCTTGAGTGGTTACATTTAAAATATGACTTAAAATTCTTCCTATTTCGCAAAAAATTACACGAATATATTTACCTCTTATAGGAACCTCAATATTTAATAATTTTTCAGCAGCCAAAGCAAAAGCATGCTCTTGATTCATTGGTGCTACATAATCCAACCTGTCAAAATAAGGTAAAGCTTGTGTGTAGGTTTTTTGTTCTATAAGTTTTTCTGTACCTCTGTGAAGTAAACCTATGTGTGGATCAGCTTTTTCTACAACTTCGCCATCAAGTTCTAATATAAGTCTAAGAACGCCATGGGCAGCGGGATGCTGTGGACCAAAATTTAAACTTAACGATTTAGTTTTTTTTGTCATCTTGATCTTTTTTTTTAATTTCTTTAATATAATTCGTTCCTTCCCATGGACTTTCAAAATCAAAATTTCTATAGTTTTGCTCAAGTTTCACTGGTTCATAAACAACTTTTTTTTCTTTCTCGCTGTATCTAACTTCATTGAAACCAGTTAATGGAAAATCTTTTCTTAATGGGTGACCTTTAAAGCCATAATCTGTTAAAATTCTTCTAAGATCAGGGTGATTTTTAAATTTGATTCCGTACATATCAAAAACTTCCCTTTCCATCCAATTAGCAGAAGGAAATATTTTTGTTATTGAATTTATTGTTTGATCTAATTGAAATTTAATTAGGAGCTTGATTCTTGTATTTTGTTCATGAGATAAAAATAAATAAATTAGTTCAAATCTTTTTTCATCCTCAGGATAGTCTACACCAGCAATATCTATAAGCTGTCTAAATTTACAATTTTCATTAGATTTAAGAAAATGAACAACATCTATTAAATCATTTTCATCGATCTCAATTAATAGCTCAGCGTGAGAAATTGTTGAACTTTTAATTTTACTAGAAAGTTCAGAATTTATTTTTTTTTCGATTGACTGTAAATTTTTTATAATCATTTCTATCTTTGTTGTGATCCTTCTCTTCTAATTTTTTTTTGAAGTTGTAAAATTCCGTACAATAGTGCTTCTGCTGACGGAGGGCAGCCAGGTATATAAATATCGACTGGAACAATTTTATCGCAGCCTCTTACAACAGAGTATGAGTAATGATAATATCCACCACCATTTGCACAACTTCCCATAGATACTACGTATCTTGGTTCAGGCATTTGATCATAAACTTTTCTAAGAGCAGGAGCCATTTTATTAGTTAGTGTTCCTGCAACTATCATCACATCTGATTGTCTTGGCGAGGCCCTTGGAGCTGCACCAAATCTTTCTAGATCATATCTTGGCATTGAAGTTTGCATCATTTCTACAGCACAACAAGCAAGACCAAATGTCATCCAATGTAAAGAACCTGTTCTTGCCCAATTAATTAAATTATCAGTCGATGTCGTAATGAATCCCTTTTCTGCAAAATCTTTTGCTAGATCTTTAAACTCTTCAGGTATCTCTTTTTGTTTGTTATAAAAAGAATCTATTTTTACTCCCATTCTAATGCTCCTTTTTTCCATTCATAAATGAATCCAATTGTTAATACTCCAATAAAAAACATCATAGACCAAAACCCAAGCGCACCTATTTCACCTAAAGAAATTGCCCATGGAAATAAAAATGCAATCTCTAGGTCGAATATAATAAAAAGTATTGCCACTAAGTAAAACCTGACATCAAATTCCATTCTTGAGTCATCAAAAGGTTCAAATCCACATTCATACGCAGAAAGCTTTTCCGGGTAAGGATTTGATGGAGAAGCTAGAAAATTTGCTATTACGAATCCAATACTTAAAATTAAAGATATAAATAAAAAGATTATAATTGATAGGTATTCTGTTAAAAAGTTGTAAATCATTTTTTTTAATTAATATCTACCTTAATACATTTAAGTTTAAGGATTCTTACATTAACTACGTAGTCTTTATAGCATTTAACCTTAAAGTGTACAGGACAGAAAGAAGCATTTTTGTTGATGAATAAATGTTAATTTATATCAATATAGATGAAAACGATTATCAATTAGTGGCGGGAGTGACCGGGCTCGAACCGGCGACCTCCTGCGTGACAGGCAGGCGCTCTAACCAACTGAGCTACACCCCCACAATTTAATAATGGTGGGCGGTAAAGGACTCGAACCTATGACCCTCTCGGTGTAAACGAGATGCTCTACCAACTGAGCTAACCGCCCCATTAAACAAAATGGACATATACAATAAAAATTTTGTAAAGTAAAAAAGTATTTAAATTCTAGTGTAATTTATATAAATAACTGTAGTATTGATTTATTATGATTTTAAGCTGTAATTCATGCGAAAAGAAATTTGTTGTTCCAGATCAAGCCATATCTAATGCTGGCAGAACGGTCCAATGTGGATCTTGTGGAAATAAATGGAAACAGTTTCCAATTAAAAATGAAGTCAAGCTAACAACAGTCGATGATAATTTAAAAATTAGAAAAACTGCAAATTTATCAAAAACTTATAAAAGAAAGAAAAAAAGAGCAAAAAAAACAAGAGAAATCGACTTGTATTCTCCTGAATATTTAGAGAAAAAACATGGAATTAATCTTAAAACTGAAATAAATAAAAAAAATTCAGGTGAAAAAGTTTCATTTGGATTTTACAATACGCTAATTTTGCTTACCGTTATAATTATTACTTTATCAAAAAGCCTTCATTTCTTTCAATCTTTTATTATAGAAAAAATGCCATTTACTGAATTTTATATAAATTATTATTTTGAAAATATTAAAAATATTTTTGAAATATTTAAAAATCTTATATCTAGTTATTAGACTCTAATTCTTTAATATTTATAAAGTCATTTGATAATTCAGAATTATTTTTTTTAATATCATCATAAAAATTCCAGGCTAAAACTAAAAGTAAGTTTTCTTTATTTTTGATTTTTGATTTATCTTTAATTGGTATTTTAACACCAGGAACAAATTTATTATGTTTTAACTTATTATCCTCTACAATAAAATTTATTTCTTTTGAAATACCATAAAAATTAAGTGCAGTAGTTGCTTTTGCTGGTGCTCCAAAACCTATAATCATCTTTTTATTTTCTTTTAATTTTTTAATTCTTTTAATAACATTGCTTCTTATTTTATAAACTTTTTCTCCAAAAACTTTGTATGTTTTAAATTTTTTTATTCCAAAATCTTCTTCTTCTTTAAGCATTTTTTTAACACTAGATTCTATCTTTATTTTTTTTTCTTTTTTAACATATATTCTTAAGGAACCTCCATGCGTATTTACTTTTTCAGATCTAAATATTTTAGCATTAAACTGATTAAAAAAATTTACTAAGGAAGTTAAAGACCAATAATTATAGTGCTCGTGGTAAATATTATCAAAAGTTAAATCCTTAAGTGTGTTCATGAGGTATTGAACTTCTATGATTATTGTTCCGTTTTTACTAAGCAGACTAAACATACATTCTGCCATTTCTTTTAATTCATCCGAATGGGCAAAAACATTAGAAGCTAAAATCAAATCTGCATTTTTTTTTATTTTTTTTAGGTTCTTTTTTTCTAAAAAACCGTTGAAAGTTTTAATTTTATTTTTATTAGCTAGTTTTGCAAGATTCTTTGCTGGCTCTATACCTAATATTTTTTTAAAACCTAAATTTAAAAAAGGTTTTAACGCAACTCCATCGTTGCTTCCTATATCAATTATATACGATTTATTTTTATTTAATTTAAAATCTTTAGAATATTTTTTTGCAGCATCAACAAAATGATTTCTGAATAATTTTGATGTAGAAGAAGTATATAAATAATTTGAAAACATTTTTTTTGGGTCAACCGACACAGATAATTGGCAATTATGACAGTTACTGCAATAATTAACTTCTAATGGATATAAATCACATTTATCATTTTCATTTGATAGCAAATTATTAGCGAGAGGTTGGTAACCTAATGAAACAACTCTCTTAAGATTAGTATTTCCACAAGATCGACAATCAAATTTATAACTTTTTAATAATAAATTTTTTTCTTTTTCATCTACAAATACATGTCTAACTGTGTGTGTTATTCCATAATTTTCGTGATCTCGTTCTCCTCTTACTAAATTTAAAAAAGTTGTGTCTTTAGTGAAAACCATAGTGTGTGCCACATTAGGTTTAATAATTGATAACTGACCAGCATTGACAACTTGAGTAATTTTAGGTGAATTAGGATTAACAATGTCCTGGAAAATTTCTATGATTTGTCCTTTAGTGAATAAACATTTTTGCTCTTGTTGCGGGTGATAATGATTAGCTCTAATGGTTCCTTTTTTTGAGTCTATCATACCAATTAAATTAATCGGTTCGGTTAATTCATGATTACTTATAGTTCCTCTGTCGTCAACAAACAAATTCTCTCCATCTCTTACATATTCTAGTTCTTTTGATAAATTTTGTTTTGACCACTTTTGTATCATTTCTTTAATATTTTGATCAAGGTTATATAGAAATTCAAATCCAGTATTTAAAAGTTTTTTATTTGATAAGGAAAAACCTAAGTTAGGAACCTCATCATTTGTTTCTTTTAGTATAATTTTTGGATTGTGTTTTTTGCAAATTTCAGCAACTTCTTTAACGGTTAATGTATCCTTTGTTAAATTAAATATTTCTGAATTAATCTCATTTTTCTCTTCCATAAATTTGAAGCATCGTGCTACATCAATTAACGGTACAAGACTTTTAATTTGTCTGCCTCCAGCGAATAATTTTAGAGTTCCGTCTTGCGAAGCAATTTTTGAAAATAAATTGGGCATAATGTCTATCCTCATTGAGTCAGTCGAATATCCATAAACAGATCCTAATCTTAAAATAATATAATTTTTTCCAGATTTTTTTAATTGATCCTCGTTTAAAGCTTTAGAGGTCGAGTATGACAAAACTGGTTTAGTTTTTTCTTCCTCTAAAATATCAGTTTTAACTTCATCAATACCCTCATAAACTACATGAGTAGATGGAAAAATTATTTTGCAAGAGTCACTTATAGTTTCTAAAATGTTTTGAGTCCCTTTTACCCCAACTTCTTTTATTTTTTCATCTTTAAGTTTTGAGGTTTCACTTTTTGTTCTTGGCACGTCAGTTACACCTGCTAAATGATGTATTACGTCTGCGTCCTTAAAATATTTGTTTACAAGATTTTTATCTAATATGTCACCCTGAATAAATTCCATATTCCAGTTACGTATCTGGTTAACTCTTTCAGAGATAAATCTATTATCAATTACTAAAATCTCATGATGCCAACTAACGCCTGAATATAATTTACATAGTTCCGTACCTATATATCCAAGGCCCCCTGTAATTATGATTTTTTTTTTCATAGAATTTAATTAATATTTACTTATATTATATTTTATTATAACTCAATTAACATGAATATATATGACTGCTTTATGTATTTTGATGAAGATTTAATCTTAGATTTAAGGCTAAATATACTCAATAAATATGTAAAAAAATTTATTATTTCAGAGAGCACTTTTCTTCACAGTGGAAGGAAAAAAAAATTAAATTTTGATCCTAAAAATTTTCTAAAATTTAAAGATAAAATTGAATATATTGTTGTTGATCAGCCTCCTCTTGGCATTGAAATTATAAATGATAATGACAGCATTGAGATAAAAAATAAAAAAATTTTAGATAATTCTCTTAAAAGAGAAAATAATCAAAGAAATATGCAAATCAAAGGATTGAAGCAGGTTCATGATGATGATTTAATATTATCAAGTGATTTAGATGAAATTCCAAATTTAAAAAAATTTATATTTAAAAATAAAATTACATTATTTGAACAAGATGTATTTTATTATAAATTTAATTTAATACAGCCAAATTTTAAATGGATAGGAACACGTGCTTGTAAAAAAAAAGAATTAAAAAATTTACAATGGTTAAGAAATTTAAAAGGTCGATCATATCCATTTTGGAGACTAGACACTCTCTTTTCGGAAAAAAAATATATGAATATAGATATTGTTAAAAATGGAGGTTGGCACTTTACTTCAATAAAAAAACCAGAAGATATACATTATAAATTATCAAATTTTATGCATCATCTTGAATATGAATATAGCGGTTTAAATCAAGATGATATGAGAAAAATGGTTAAAGAAAAAAAAATATTGTATGATCATAGTGCTAAACAGGAAGATGAAAAATATACAGGAAATCAAAGCTTAAATAAAATTGATATAAATTTGCTGCCTGACTATTTTAAAGAAAATATAGATAAATACAAAGAATGGTTAGATTAGTTTTAGTGAGTACTTAATTCTTCTTTATTTTTATTTTTTTTAGAAATTTGATCAACATCAACCCACTCTACTCTTTTAAGTGGTTTTACTAAAGCAACTTTCAATACCTCATCCACATTTTTAACAGCTATTATTTCCATTGAATCTACGATAGCTTTAGGAACTTCAACTAAGTCTTTTTTATTCTCAATTGGAATTAGAACTTTTTTAATGCCAGCTCTATGAGCAGCAAGCAATTTTTCTTTTAGACCTCCAATTGGCAATACTAAACCCCTTAAAGTAATTTCACCTGTCATAGCAACATCTTTATTTACAGGTATTTCTGTAATTGCTGAAATTATTGATGTAACCATTCCTACTCCAGCTGAAGGTCCATCTTTTGGCGTAGCTCCCTCTGGCACATGTATATGAAAATCCTTTTTATCAAAAATCGGAGGAATAATTCCATAATCTAAACTCTTTGACCTAATATAAGATTTTGCTGCTTTTACAGATTCTTGCATTACGTCTCCTAATTTTCCTGTAATTTGCATTTTTCCTTTTCCAGGCATAACAACTGACTCGATTTTTAAAATTTCACCACCTACTTCAGTCCAAGCTAAGCCAGTTACCACTCCTACTCTATTTTCTTCTTCTATTTCACCGTAATTAAACTTTTGAACTCCAAGTAAATTTTTTAAGTCTTTTTCATCAATAGGAATGTTTATTTTTTCACCGTTATCAATTTTTTTTACTAATTTTCGAGCTACTTTTGATATTTCTCTCTCAAGATTTCTTACTCCAGACTCTCTGGTATAATGCCTAATAATTTCTCTGTTAATTTTTTCGTTAATATTCCACTCATCTTTTTTTAAACCGTTATTTTTGCTTTGATTAGGTATTAGGTATTTTTGTGAGATATTTACTTTCTCATCCTCAGTATAACCTGATAATCTAATTACCTCCATTCTATCTAATAAAGGTGGAAGTATATTTAAAGTATTTGCCGTAGTAACAAACATCACATCCGATAAATCATAATCGACTTCTAAATAATGATCATTAAATTCTTTATTTTGTTCAGGGTCTAAAGCCTCTAATAATGCTGATGATGGATCTCCTCTATAATCGTTTCCAACTTTGTCAATTTCATCTAATAAAAAAAGTGGATTTTTTGTACCTGCTTTTTTCATCATTTGGATTATTTTCCCTGGCAACGATCCAATGTAGGTTCTTCTGTGTCCTCTTATCTCCGCTTCATCTCTTATGCCTCCTAATGAAATTCTAATAAATTTACGATTTGTCGCTTTTGCTATTGATTTGCCAAGAGATGTTTTCCCTACGCCTGGCGGCCCTACTAAACACAAAATTGGACCTTTCATTTTTTGTATTCTTTTTTGAACTGCAAGAAACTCAATAATTCTTTCCTTAACTTTATCTAAACCATAGTGATCCTCGTCGAGAATCTTTTGAGCGTTTTTAAGATCGGTATTAATTTTGGATTTGCTAGACCAAGGAAGTTCTGTCATCCAATCTAAATAATTTCTCACAACAGTGGCCTCTGCAGACATAGGACTCATTGATTTAAGTTTTTTTAGTTCAGATAAACACTTTTCTTTAGCTAACTTTGGCATATTTGCATCATTAATGGCTTTAGATATTGATGTTAATTCATCTTTACCCTCGTCTATTTCTCCGAGTTCTTTTTGAATAGCTTTTAATTGTTCATTTAAATAGTATTCACGTTGAGTTTTTTCCATTTGATTTTTAACTCTACCTCTTATTTTTTTCTCTACAGATAAAACACTTGTTTCTTTTTCTATTAAAGTATGTATTTTTTCTAATCTCTTTTTAAGATCAACGATTTCAAGTAATTCTTGTTTTTCAAATATTTGAATGTTTAAATTAGAAGAAATATTATTAGCAATCTGTGCAGGGTCTTTTAAATTTTTTAAGTTTCCAGATCCATCGTTTAAATCTTTCTTACTTAAAATTTGTAACTTATCAAATTTTTTTACCAATCCTGTCGCTAAAAGCTCCAAATCCTTTGTATTGTTTTGATCTTCAGCAATTTCGACTTCACATGTTAAAAAGCTATTTACATTCTCATTATGTTTTAAAATTTTTATTCTTTTTTCTCCTTCAACTAAAACTTTTACAGTTCCATCCGGAAGTTTTAAAAGTTGTAATACTTTACTTAAACAGCCATATTGATAGAGATCTCTGCTTCCGGGATCATCAATTTCTGAGTTTTTTTGAGTAACTAAAACTATTGACTTATCAGATTTCATCACTTCTTGGAGAGCTTTGATTGATTTTTCTCTTCCTACGAATAAAGGCACTACCATTGATGGAAAGATAACTATATCTCTTAAAGGCAACAACGGTTTTAAATATGAAGTTTTCATAGTATTAATATGGCAATTAATGAGCTAATTTCAAGAAACAAATTAAGATTATGCTACTGATGTTGATGTTTTCTTCCCATATGTGACAATGGGTTCTGATCTGCCTTTAACTGCGGCACTATCAACTGTAACTTTCACTACATTTTCCATATCTGGTAATTCAAACATAGTTTTTAATAATATATTTTCTAAAATAGATCTCAGCCCTCTAGCACCTGTTTTCTTAGAAATAGCTTTTTTTGCTATTTCTATAATTGCTTCATCTTTAAATTCAAGTTCAACTTCTTCAAATTCAAATAATCTTTGATATTGTTTTATTAAAGAGTTTTTAGGTTCTTTTAATATCTTAACCAAAGATTTTTCGTCTAAATCATTTAAAGTTGCAATAATTGGCATTCTACCAATAAACTCCGGAATTAATCCATATTTAATTAAATCTTCTGGCTCCAACATTTTCATAATTTCTGAAAGAGGTTGTTCTTTATAGCTTTTGACTTTAGCTCCAAATCCAATTGAACTACCTTTACCTCTGCTATCTATAAGTTTATCTAAGCCTGCAAATGCACCACCACAAATAAATAAGATGTTTGTTGTGTCAACTTGTAAAAATTCTTGTTGAGGATGTTTTCGACCACCTTGCGGAGGTACGCTTGCTACTGTTCCTTCCATAATTTTTAACAAAGCTTGTTGAACGCCTTCACCTGAAACATCTCTGGTAATAGATGGGTTTTCAGATTTTCTACTAATTTTATCTACCTCATCAATATAAACTATTCCTCGCTGTGCCTTTTCAACATTATAATCTGCAGCTTGTAAAAGTTTTAAAATTATATTTTCAACATCTTCTCCAACATAACCAGCCTCGGTTAAAGTTGTCGCATCAGCCATTGTAAATGGAACATCTAAAATTCTAGCTAATGTTTGAGCTAATAAAGTTTTTCCACATCCTGTTGGTCCAACTAATAATATATTTGATTTAGAAAGCTCAATATCTTTATTATTTTTTGTTTCATGGTTTAATCTTTTATAATGATTATGGACTGCAACAGACAAAATTTCTTTTGCAAATTTTTGACCAATTACATATTCGTCTAATACGTTGCAAATTTCTTTTGGTGATGGAACACCATCTTGATGTTTTACTAAGGAACTTTTATTTTCTTCTTTTATAATATCCATGCAAAGTTCAACACACTCATCACAAATAAAAACTGTTGGGCCTGCTATAAGTTTTCTAACTTCGTGTTGGCTTTTACCGCAGAAGGAACAATATAAAATGTTTTTATTATTTTTTTCTGTCATAACGAATCAATTATATTAATATAAATCCCTAATATTATCTAATCAAGTTGAAGTTGTGTAGGTTGCTATATATTGTGTTTTATTTTCTCTTTTCCACAACAGAGTCTATTAAACCAAATTTTTTGGATTCATCTGCTGTCATGAAATTATCTCTTTCTAGAGCCTCAGATATTTCTTTAACGGACTTACCTGTATGTTTAGAATAAATTTTGTTAAGTCGTTCTTTTAAAGAAATAATTTCTTTTGCATGAATTTCAATATCTGTAGCTTGCCCTTGAAAACCCGCTGAGGGCTGATGAACCATAATCCTAGAGTTTGGAAGCGAATATCTTTTTCCTTTTTCACCAGCAGCTAATAAAAATGACCCCATTGATGATGCTTGACCAATGCATAAGGTCGATACAGGTGAGTTTATATATTGCATAGTATCATAAATACCTAAACCTGCTGTAACTAATCCACCAGGGCTATTGATATAAAAATTTATTTCTTTGTTCGGGTTTTCTGACTCTAAAAATAATAATTGGGCAGTCACTAAAGAAGCAACACCATCGTTAACCGGACCTACAAGAAACACTATTCTTTCTTTTAATAATCTTGAATAAATATCATACGCTCTTTCTCCCTTGCTTGTTTGTTCAACAACCATAGGAATTAAACTATTCATTTTTTCTTCAAGCTCGCGACTCATTAATGAATTTATACAACTATTGATTACTTTTTACTAATTTTTTTTGATTTAGGATTATTCTTATCAGTAGATTTAGTTTTAGAGCTCTTTACATCATCTAAATTTGGTTTATTAAATTCAGAAATGATTTTTTCAGCTTCCTTGGAGTTAATTTCTTTAGTGGATAGTTTAATTTTTGATTTAATTAATTCAATAATTTTTTCTTCATAAATAGAACCTTTTAGACTTTGAGAGGCACTTGGATTTTTTTGATAATACTCAAGAACCATTTTTTCTTGACCCGGCATTGCTTTAACTTGTTTTTGTATTTCTGCTCTCACTTCTTCATCTGATACTTTAAGATTATTTTTTTCACCATACTCATTTAAAAGTAATCCCAGTTTAATTCTAGATTTAGCTAATTTTTCATTATTTAATTTATGTTTTTCTTTATCTTCTGGCTTAAGATTTTTCGTCATTATTGATATTTCTTGATCAATTAAATTTTGAGGTAAATCAACTTGATGATTTTTTTCAATTTGATTTAAAATTTCTTTTTTTGTGATTGAATTTAATGCTTGTGAATATTGACTTGAAATTTGTTTTTCTACTAAAGATTTAAAATCTTTAATATCTTTAGCTCCCATCATT
>Ga0233444_10005709_pt1 | contig 11394 bp, 15 predicted proteins | sample SI_124_October20_6_FD_182792 | JGI IMG/M metagenome (GOLD analysis project Ga0233444, IMG submission 182792) | Seawater microbial communities from Saanich Inlet, British Columbia, Canada - SI_124_October2016_10_MG | ecosystem: Environmental > Aquatic > Marine > Inlet | place: Canada: British...
ATTTTTTTCATGCCCCAATCCCCAATAAGAAACATCGTGTTCTTTGGTGTTTTTTTCTAAAGTTTTAAGTTGATTTGCAGACATTGGGTCTTTCACTGGCAAATGTTGATTTATTGTAGGTGTGTTGTGATCTGCAGTTGCAAAGGTTCTCTCTGGAAAAAGAACTTTGATATTTCTTTCTTTCATCCCCTGAAAAGCAACAGGGCTAGTAACCTCGTGCACCAAGTGACGGTCTATAAATAATATGTCAGGGCCATCACTCACTTTTTTTACAACGTGAGACTCCCAAACTTTATCAAATAAAGTAAGATTATTTTCCATTTTTCTTCTCCATTATTTCATATAGATCTTCATCGTGTAGAAGTTTTCTTTCATCTGCTAAGGTTAAAAAATCTGCATAAATAGTTTCCATTTCAAATTTTGTCAGTTTGAAGCCCAATATAGACAATCTATGCTTTAATGCTGCTCTTCCGCTCCTAGCAGTTAAATCTATGGAAGACTTGTCAATTCCTAAATCAGAAGGATCAATTATCTCATAGTTTTCTCTGTGTTTAAGAAACCCGTCTTGGTGAATTCCCGAAGAGTGAGAAAAAGCATTTTCACCAACAATTGCCTTGTTTCTTTGAACGGGCATATTCATCATTCTACTCACTTTTTTACTCAACTCTAATATTTTTAAAGTATCAATTTCAGAATGTAAATTTAAATGTGGATGAGCCTTAAGAATCATGGTTATTTCCTCTAAAGAAGTATTCCCTGCTCTCTCTCCAATTCCATTCATAGTGACCTCAACCTGTCTTGCTCCATTCTGAATTCCAGCTAAAGTATTTGCTGTTGCCAATCCTAAATCATTATGACAATGAACAGAAAGTATAGCCTTGTCTATATTTGGAACATTATTCATTAAAAAGTTAATTTTTGCTCCATACTCTTCAGGCAAAGTATAGCCAGTTGTATCCGGAATATTTACAACAGTGGCACCTGCTTTAATTACTTCTTCCACCATTTTGGCTAAAAAATCTTGATCTGCTCGACCAGCATCTTCAGCATAAAATTCAATATCGTCAAAATATTTTCTTGCGTATTTTACAGCAGAAACTGCTTGTGCCAATATTTTTTCTCTAGTAGAATTAAATTTATATTTAATATGCATATCTGAAGCACCAATTCCTGTATGAAGTCGTTTTCTTTTCGCTTCTTTTAATGCCATAGCTGCAGTATCAATGTCCATTACTACTGCTCTACTTAGTCCGCATATTATGGATTCTCTTACATTTTTCGATATTTCAGAAACTGAGTTAAAGTCACCAGGGCTTGAAACGGGGAAACCAGCCTCAATAACATCTACGCCAAGACTTTCCAAATCTTTGGCAATTTCTACTTTTTCTTCTGTGTTTAATTGACACCCTGGAACTTGTTCACCATCTCTTAAAGTTGTGTCGAAAATATGTATTTTAGTATTATCCATATATCTCAAATATAGGACAAACTAGGTGTACTATGTACAATAACTTATGTAGTTATTACCTCTTAAATGTTGATATAACTAAATTAATCTTTAAAAAATCGCTGGTCCTTCATCCCCTTATCATCAATAAAGATGTCGGCACCAAACTTAACGCCAGTTCTTAGAGTATGAAATTTTACACCCCATGATTTTAGTTGTTCCATTGTATAGAAAAAATAATTCTTACCACTTACACATCCTCTTGCAGTGTCTATAAGAATGGTATGCCCGTCCTCATAGAGAGTATTTACAATCTTTATTCTCTCTTTTTTAGGGGTGGAATCTTTATAATTATTTCCATCTGTATTACACAAAGTTCCATCTAAGTCAAAACAATAAACCATGATTTATATTAATTTTATTGTAAATATAAAACTATGAATTACAAGTGGTATGTTTTTTCAATTTTAGGTCTTTTACTTATTGGGACTGGTCTTTGTGTATTTGGGGAAGCATTAATTAGGAAAATAAACCACGAAAATTATTTTTGGCACGGAACAATAGCATTAATTATTTTTAATTCAGGAATTTGTTTTGTTGGCGAAGCAATTTTTGTTAGAAGAAAAAAGTCTTGACAATAGATATTATTACTTTAGCAATATGGATATATTAGATTTTGAAAATAGCACCTACAGCGTTAACCTAAGAAAGTTAACTAGAAAATCAAGATTAGGGTTTGGATACCGTGATATTAAGGACATTACTATTCAAGATATTCTAATAATGAATAAGCACAAAGAGCTTATTAAAATATATTTTGGATTAGGGAAGATTAATTTTATTGACGAAATTTTAGATGAACTTGGTATAAGCGAAGACATGAGAATTCCAAAACCTGGTAAAATAGTAGATTACGATGAAAGAGATAAGGTAGTTGCTAAAGCCTTAAAAGTTGTAAAAGAAAGAAAAAAAGAAGAAGTAGCTGCATTTAGAAAGATGGCCCAAGAGATGAGAGAACAGCAAAAGTTAGACGATTCTAAAAAATAAGCCTAGTTCAAACTTATTTTCCTTAAATAAAAACCATGTTTTGTGGTAATTTTTAAAAGATAAATCCCAGATGCTAAGTTTTGGGTTCTTACAATATTATTTTCAGTAAATTTAATAATTTGCCCATTTATATTAATTAACTCTAAGTACTGAAAAGTATTTACATCTAAGTTTTCAATGATTATTTCATTATTTAAAGGATTAATTTTTACTTCAAATTTTTCAGATTCATAGTCTTTAGTGGAGTTAGCTGAAGCCCATTTGTCTTCTGCAGCTGGGCCATTCCAAATGAGGGTTGCTAAATAAGGGTTGTCAATAAAAGGATTTCTATTTCCTTGTACATTGGCTATTGAATTATTTCTTGTCTCTTCAAATTCAGAAACAGGATCTGAGAAGTTCCAATTAAGAAAAATATCTGGCATGTCACCATTTGGACTAAATAGCTGTGTTCCTATACCAACATTAGTAGGCTCACATTGGTTAGGATATCTTAAATACATATACATAATTATTCTTGCAACATCTCCTTTCCATTCGTCCCCTGGATACCAGTTACCTTGGTTATTGGAAGACGAATTTCCATTTCCTGCATCATACTTCTTATTGCTTCTGTTAGCATTGGTTGAATAGTCGCAAGCTCTTAAATTATGAACATCTGTCCCTGCACCAGGAAAATTAGTCACAAGATTAGGAGAGGCCAAAGACTTGGGAAAAACATGCTCTCTATTCCAAAGACCAAAGCAAGAACTAGTGTGACAAGAAAGGGATTTAGCCCTTGTTCTGTCGTTTTCTACTGAGGCATCGTTATCGTTATATCCATAAACTAAAAGAACTTTGGAAGTGTCTGAAGAAAAACCATCTGAGTCTTTAACCACATCCCATGTGTCAACAGACACAGAAGAAGTGTATTCTACTAGTGTTTGGTGGGTTGTTGATATTAGAGTAGACAACTCATTTTTAAGTTGGTCACCACTTAAATTTAGATTAATGTTTTGGTAATATGAGGGGATTTGTCCTGTTGATACAGAAAAGCAAAAGAAAATAAATATAAATTTTAGGAAATATTTCAAAAGATAATTTTACTCAATATTACTAAATACTTTTCTTACAAGGTTTATTTGTTCTTTAAAGATTTATAATATCCTTATACTTGGCAGTATTAAAGCCACTTTCTTTCACCTTTTTAAAGGCAGCACTATTGGTATCTAGCAATGGGTTAGTATGGTTCAAATGAATAAAATTAATTTTAGATTTTTCAGAATTTTTTTCCTCTTTGAAAAGGGCCATTGTCTCAATAATAAACGGGTGAGGAATTTCAGAAATATTTCGATTGTTTACCTCCTTGCTATCATAAAAAGTTCCGTCTAAAAGGGCCAAATCTGCTTTCTTAATTTCATGTATTAAATTTTTATTCCACTTCCCCCATTTATCAATATCTGGGATAAAAAGAACTGATTTTTTTGGGCCGTTGATCTTAAACCCTACCGTTTCAGAAAACTCGTCTCTGTGAGGAACTAAAAACGGAGTAATCGATAGATTATTGGAGAGTTTAATTTCTTCTTGATGGTTTATATTATTGATTTTAATATTATTCAATTTAAATAACTGACTCCACGGACCATTTTTAATTAAAAAACCTTTCATTCTAGTCATTGCAAATACAGGAACAGCCCTGCTATTATAAGATTCTTTCCCCAAATACATTAAACCTGTGTAGTGTCCAATATGGCCATGGGTTAAAAAAATACCGTTAGGACTTTTAGCATGTTCAAATCCTGATGTTTTCTTTAGCTCTCTACATTGCATTACAAAATCTGGGGAAGCTTCTATAAGCCAATATTTTTTTTCTAAAGGATCTACCAAACCAAGACTAACTACTTTTCGATTTAGATCTGGATTCTCAAATAAGTCAATGCAACAAGATTTTTCACAACCCATATGGGGAGATCCTGCATCTTGAATGGTTCCAAGAACTATAACATATGGGGAGAGTTTCTTTTGAGAAAAAGAAAAAGAGAAAATAAATAAATAGACAAATAATAATCTTGGGCCCATAGAATCAAAAGTAGATTCTACAATTTAATAATTTTATGGGTAGTAGATTTCTCTAAATGGTCAATTTTAATAAAATAATTTCCGCTTTTTAGACTTTCCCAAGAGTAATTTTCTATTTCCTCTTTACAAGAAAAGAATATAATCTGCTTGCCAAGGAAAGTGTACAAATACGCACCAGAAATAGGTAAATTATCTTCAAAGAAAAAAGAAATCTCATCTTGGTAAGGCATAGGATAAATGGACAAAAGCGAAGTTTCTTCATTAGGAATTAAACTGGCAGGACTTGCCTGGTAGACCCTTACATAGTCAACTTCCATCTTACTAGAGTTAAAAAAAGGATCTATAGAAAACCAACTACTTCCTATAGCAATATTTAGAAGAAGATATTGGTCTTGAAAATAAGGCCAGTTTGCAATATTCTTTGGCTGTGGATTATATTCATAAAAAACTACACTATCCAAACTGAACTTTATTTCATTTTCTGTCCATTCCATTGCATAAAGATGAAAGTTGTTGGCAACATCTGAAGCCATAATTCCACCATGATTGATAGTATTCCCAGATGAAAAGCTGTTATGTAATGCACTTTGAATATAATTTGGATTGTGCCCCCAGTGTTCCATAATATCTATTTCCCCACATGCAGGCCAGCCTGTTGTGCCATAAGTAGAGGCCCAAAAACCGCCACTCTCAGTTATATTTTTCCCCAAAGTCCATATTGCAGGCCAAGTACCTTCTCCGTATGGTAATTTTGCCATTACTTCAACCCTCCCATATGTAAATGCAAATTTTGAATTTAATCTTGCAGACGTGTAGTTTTTGGTAACCCCTTGGTCAGAATAAACTTCTTTTATGGCGACAATATTTAATAATCCATTATTAACATAAGAGTTAGTTATTTCATCTGTGTAGTGTTGCTGCTCACCATTCCACCAGCTAGTTCCATTTGGTAAAAGTGTCTGGTGGAACCACTTGTTATCATCGATTGCTCCAGAGCCATTGAATTCATCGGCCCAAGTTAAATTATTAAATACAGGATTAAATTGAGCAAATAAGGAACCTACCGAAAAAAGAAAAAATGGAATTGCAAAAAACTTTTTAAACATTGACTTAAATTTACAGATTAAAAATAAGCGAAAAAAAAGGAAAGATTAATACTTTCCTTAAAAATAAAAATGTTAAAATGAATATAGACCTTGTTATTAGAAATCAAAAGATACATTCACTTTAACAAAATCTTTTTCTAAGCTTTTGAGCTATAGAAAGCTAATCCAATTAATACAAATTGAATAGGCAATCTAACCCAAGAGGCGAAAAAACTAGAAACACCAATTGCCTGTTGGGCATCATCACTAAATGCCAAATATATATTGGCAGGATATACAGCTATTAACAATAATATAATTCCCCAAGAGGCATAAAATCGTGTTTTTTTAAAGATAATTCCACTACCAAATAATATTTCTAGAACCCCACTAACATATACGGATTCTTTATGCAAAGGAAAACTTGGCGGCATAATTTTTAAAAAAAATGAAGTATCAATAAAATGCTGGAAACCAACCCAAATGTATCCTATACCCATAATATAAATAAAAAGATTTTTTAATTTCATTTTATTCTTCTCTTTCTTCTTTTAGTTTTTAACTTATTAACATCTAACTTTCTAAGTTCTGGGCCTTGACTTTGTAGGATAGTAATTGGTTTAAATCTAATAAGCCCATATGGAATTCCTTCTTTAACAGCTAAATTATTTGTATCAAGATGGGCCCTTGTGTTATCTAAAAAAGTTTTCATTTTCTGAAAATCTTCTTTATTTGAAAAATATTTTTCGTTGTAAATAGGCCTCGCACAAGGTAAGATCTGGAAATGATACTTTTCTTTTTCAATAAATTTATGAACCCAAACTGGGATGTACTCTTTTCTAGAAATAAGAATATTATTGTCATTTTTTTCAAAAGAAAGTCTAAGCATTGCTCCTCCATCTTTGCGCTCCGCGCGTTGGTTAGAAACAAAATTCCCAAGGGAGAAAACCGTTAAAAATTCATGGTTGTTTTTTTTGCTATACTCCATTGGCTGAATTACATGAGGATGTGAGCCTATAACTACATCTACTCCTAAATCTTCTAAAAAACGATTGTATTTTTTTTGATATGAGTTGGGAAAATCTCTATATTCATATCCCCAGTGAACAAAGACTACCAACTTGTCTAAGTCTTTGTTTTTAGCATCTATTATGTCTTTTTTAATTAAAACAGAGTCTACTAAGTTCACATAAACAGGGTCAGAAAAAGGCAATCCATTAGTGCCATAGGTATAGTTTAATAATCCAACTTTAATCCCATTTTTGGAAAGCACCAATAAATTATCCTTCTCTCTATTTTTAACATCCTTAAAGGTTCCCGTATGCAAAATATTTAAACTATCTAACACATCTAAAGTTCTGATAACTCCCTTATTTTTTCTATCGCAGGAATGATTGTTTGCCGTTACCAAGACATCCATTCCACTATTTTTACAAGCTACAGCCAATTCATCTGGTGAGCTGAACTGAGGATACCCCTTGAAAGGCCTCCCAGCAAGAGTTACTTCTAAATTTCCAATTGCAAAATCTACAGAGGAAATAATATCGTCTAATGGGTTAAAAACTTCTGAATATTCGTATTGTTTTTTATCTTCTTGCCATGCTGATTTTATTTGAGGACCGTGGCCCATAATATCTCCCATAAACAAAAAGCTAATTTCTTGAGCGTTTATAGAACTAGACCATAAAAAGCAAAGCTGGTATAGATAGATAATTTTAAATACAGAGTTAGGCATCTTTGTCGTTATAGCATCTGTGGGTTTCTTCTTCCATTTCTTGAACAATTTCATATAGTTCGTCTTTTATATTGTCAAGATCTGCCCCATTATTTTCGGCAATAAATTTTTTGACTTTTTCTAATCTCTTGTTGATGGTATCTATAGTCTTGGCAGTTAGTTTCATTGTTTTCCAGTAACGAATTTTAAGGAAATAGAGTTCACACAGTGTCTAGTATTTTTTTTGGTTAACTGCTCACCAATAAAAACATGTCCTAAATGTCCACCACATTCATTACATAAAATTTCTGTTCTTCGGCCATCGGCATCTGTTATTCTTTTAACAGCCCCTGTAATTTCATCATCAAAACTAGGCCAACCACAGTTAGATTTAAATTTGTTTTTGGAGGTGTAAAGAGGGGTTTCACACCTTCGACATAAATAAACTCCATTTTCATAATGATTGTTGTACTCTCCTGTGAAGGGATATTCGGTTCCTTTGTATACAATAACTCTTTCTTCTTCTTTTGTTAGAGAATTGTACTTTTTATCACTCATAATGGTAGCGGGTTTAATATTTTCTGTCTGGCAGGCTATAATATTACTAATGATTAAAAAACCAATCGTAATAAGGGCATTATTTTTCATTACCGATAAAATTATCAAATAATTCATCAATTTTTGATGCGAGAATTAAATCTTTTTCAGTAATTTTTTTTTCATCGTGGGTAGTCAAGCTAATTTTAATAGTACAATAAGAACTTAGAATGTCAGGATGGTGGTTTTGAGCATTTGCCGCATCTGCAACTAGATTAAAAAAATCAACAGCCAAATCAAAGGTTTTAAAAACAAATTTTTTGTGAATTTCCTCCTCTTTTTTTTGCCAATTAAACTCTTCAGTAAGCTCCTTTAATTTTAGATAATTCATTTTCTATTTTTTTAATGTGTTAAGATAGTTTTCAAACTTTTTCATCACCAATAAATGTGCTTTTGCTTGTGAAAACTTGTAGATCAACCACGGAAGTCTTGGAACAAACTCATGAATGGCTGTAATAATATAATTTCCATCTAAAATAGATCTAAATTCTAACCATCCTCTATTTGTTCTTTTTGTTAGATAGCCACCTGTTATATAAAAAAGTTGTCTGTTTTTATCGCTTCTATTTTTTATATACTTTAATTGTAGAAGGCAAATTCCAAAAAGTTTAAATTCCAACAACTCCTTTTTTTCTTCGGCAGCAATAGTTCTATTAAATATTTTACTGAGCCAAATGGGGTAGGACTGAGCAACCCACAGAGCAGTTTTTTTACTAGGATTAGAAATTCTTTGCACACTCCTTACCGTATTTTTATCCTTAGTTTGAGCTAATCCAATTGGGGCACTTGGAATTTTAATGTTTTTATCTAGAGCTCTTTGAATAGTTTCTTTAAGGGGATAATCTGGCAAATCCTTTAATACAAGTTTTGAACTCAAGGTCATATCGTGGCGAAGACTTTCAATTAAGGGAGAAACAAAATTACTATTAGAACCACTGAAAAGCCCGACCCATAATTTCGACATTCCAAGAGAAAAAAATGGTATCGAAAAAATCCATCTTTTCTTTTTCATTTCTCTAGCTGTCATTTTTAATATGTCCATGTAGGTTACAACTTCTGACCCTCCAATTTCAATGGGATTGTTGTAATAATTTTCATTTCCAATTATTTGATGAATACTTTTAAGGGCTACTCTTAAGTCAATTGGTTGATTTTTTGATTTTGTCCATTCTGGACAAGCCATAATTGGCAGGTTTTTAACAAGTTTGGTAACAATTCTAAATGAAGACCCTCCAGGACCTATAATAATTCCTGCTCTAACTGCCGTAACTGGGGTAGTTCTAGACCCAAGCACTTGTTCTACTTCAAACCTTGACAGTAAATGTTTTGAAATATTTAAATTGTCTTTTGGTAGTATCCCCCCAACATACACAATATGCTCTAAGTTGCAATTTTGTGCAGCTCTTGAAAAATTATCTGCTAAAAGCAAATCTGTATCTTCGAAATTACTTTGATTTAATCTTGTAGATGGCTGCATAGAGTGCACCAAGTATAGCGCATAATCTACTCCTTCAAGCGCGTTATTACTACTAGATATAGAGAATAAGTCTACCATTCTCCACTCTACATCTGAATTTGAAGGATTTACTTTTTTTCTTGAAAGTGCTATTATATCATATTTGTCTTTGTAGGTTTCTATAAACCACCTTCCAATGAACCCTGTTGCTCCTGCTATCGCTAGTTTTTTTTTCTTTGACAATTTTTCTTACTTAATTTTCTTACCAACAATATCTAACTTTAATTTGGCAAAACATTTCTTATTCAAAGATTATTTTAGAAAATTAGCTTTATTATTTAGTAATTTTCTCAATATATCTTTAACTACGTATATTTATTTTATTAAATGAAAAATCAAATTAAACTTTTTTTTAAGGGGTTAAAATCTTATAGACAAGCTTTTGGATTTTTAATTATAAATAAGTTATTATATTTTTTTCTTTTTCCAATTGCGTTTAATCTTATGATATATTTTTCTGGACATTCAGTCTTGAACGATTTTAGGCTATTAACCACCCAATATTTAGAAAGCTATTTAGAAAGTTTTGGAGCATCAGAAGTTTGGTGGATTTTATTTTTAAATAAATTCTTTTCTATTTCTATATGGCTAGTTTCAAAGGTTTTTTTCTTCTACGTTTTCAGTTTATTTGGAGGCTACCTGACAATTATTTTTTTATCTCCTGTATTTACCTATTTATCCGAAAAAACAGCTTCTATTCAAAAGGGAAAAACTTATAATTTTAATTTCACTCAATTTGTTAACGATATTTTTCGAGCTATTTTAATTTCAGTAAGAAATATACTCATCCAACTTTCTATGGTGTTTGCACTCTTTTTAATTGGATTTATCCCAATAATAGGGTGGGTAATTTCAATTTTTGGAAATTTATTAGTAGTTTCTTATTTCTATGGATTTTCTTTTTTGGACTATACCAATGAAAGACACCAACTTTCGATAAAAGAGTCTGTTAAAATAGTAAGAAGAAAAAAAGGCCTTGCAATTGGACTTGGCTTGGTTTTTTATTTATGTTTTTTTATTCCACTGCTAGGTGGTGTCATCTCAAGTTTTTTAGCAATAATTTCGGTAGTAGCAGCTACAATTTCTTTGGAAGAAACCTTTGATAATTAATTATAAGAGGGTTTTAATTATTTGAATCATAGAGTTAAATTCCTTTTCTTCATAAAGTCTTGTCAAGAAAACTATTTTTCCATTTTTATCTACAACAATATTTCTAGTAACTCCAGCTCCTTCAATAGTGAAATCTGAAAATATTTTTCCGTCTGCGTCGTAAGAAATAGGATATGTAACTTTCATTTTCTCTATAAAAAGATCTACTTTTTCTTTGGGTTCTTTGGTATCTACACCAATTAAAAGAAAATCCTCTTTCTTAAACTCTTGCCAAACTTTTTCTTCTAGTTCTGGCATTTCTCTTCTACAAACGCTGCACCAAGACCCCGTAAATTGAATAACAACTACCTTGTTCTCCAAATTTTTATTAGTCCAAACCTCTCCATTTCTCATATTCATTTCCAAAGCAGGAAGAGGATCACCAACACTTACTTTATAGCCTCTGTCAGTTTCGTTTTGACAATTCACAAAACCGTAAATTATTGTGAAAAGTAAAAAAGTAATGGTCTTTCTTGTAATCATGATCTTAAGAGTTTAATTAAATAAACATAAATAAATTAATGGGAAATATTTAACATTTGTGAATTCTGAATATATCCGTCTGCCAATCTTACTAAATAGGCCCCGTTAGGTAAATTCTGAGTGCTAATAGAATATTCACCATTCAAACTTTCAGAAATTAATTGCTTTTCCAGTATTTTTTCCCCAAGTAAATTATACAATTCAATTTTCCATTCACCCTCCTTTTTGAAACTATAATTTATTTTAAATTCTTCATTAGCCGGGTTGGGATAACAATGAAAATTTATAATTTCTTCTTTGT
>Ga0233444_10005711_pt1 | contig 11387 bp, 9 predicted proteins | sample SI_124_October20_6_FD_182792 | JGI IMG/M metagenome (GOLD analysis project Ga0233444, IMG submission 182792) | Seawater microbial communities from Saanich Inlet, British Columbia, Canada - SI_124_October2016_10_MG | ecosystem: Environmental > Aquatic > Marine > Inlet | place: Canada: British...
AGCGATTCAACACTGGATCGCATCCACTTCCGATTCGAAGGAAGATGGGTGCACGGTCATAGCGGTGGTGTTTACCCGGTCCCATCCCGAACCCGGAAGTCAAGCCCATCTGCGTCAGTTCCTGTACTGTGGTGCGAGAGCCCACGGGAACGACTGTCACTGTGCCCCTCTTCTTTCCCTCGGAAAGATTCCCCGCAGTTGCTCTTCGGAGCAACAACCCGGCCGCATTCCGCAATTGCGGATTGCGGCCATTTTTTTATTTTAATATCAAATTCCAAAGGAACAAAGAACCTTAGTGATATCAAGAGGTGAGAACATGCCAATTACAACCAGTGATTTCCTAGGCTCCGATCAAGTTGGAATCTACCTTGCAGTATGCGGTAACGTTGTTTTCCATCCGCATGAATTGAATGATGAGGCTATTTCTCGCATTGACGAATACATTGGATTAGAAATGCATCCTCTTTCTATAGGAGGATCAACTCTTGTTGGAGCACTCGTTGCAGGTACCTCAAAGGGACTTGCAGTTGCAGACATTGCTACCGAATCTGATATTGACGCACTGACTTCATTTGGAGACGTAGTAGTGATGGAGGGTGGAGTAAATACTGCCGGAAATTTGCTTCTTTGCAATGCCAACGGAGCTATTGCTTCACCAGCCATACCAGAAGATGGCCTGGAAATTATTTCTGAGGTTCTTGGAGTCCCCGTAGGTGTTACTTCTATCGGTGGGGAAGATGTCGTAGGTTCTCTAGGAGTTGCTAATGATCACGGCGTTTTACTACATCCAGATGTACACCCTGATGAAGTTAAGATGATTGAGAATGTTCTCGAAGTTCCACCTATGGTTGGTACTGTTGCATTCGGTTCACCTTACGTTGGCGCAGGATTAGCTGCTTCCAACAACGGTGCAATATCTGGCCGTGAAACCACTGGTCCTGAGTTGAATCGTATCGAAGATGCGCTCGGATTAATTTGAATTAATCGTGCCAATGTTGAAAGGCGGTATGCGCAAGCGTTAGACTCATGGGAGAATGCCTCTATTCCGGTAAAGTCAAAGAAGTTTGGTCGACAGATGATCCAGATATCCTTGAATTTCGCTATACTAACCAAATATCAGTCTTCGATCAGATTATACCTTCATTGATTCCTCGTAAAGGGGAATCACTGAATCGTACTACATGTCACTGGTTTGAGTTGGTTGAGAAAGAAGGTATTTGCCGTACCCATATTGTCGAGCGTAACGCTCCTGACAGATGTTTGGTTCGAAGAGTGGATATTTACCGTGAACCAGGCATGACTCCTAGGGATGGGGAATGGGTTTTCGTTCCTCTAGAGATTGTTTGCCGTCATTATTTGGCAGGTTCCGGTTGGAGAAGATACAAGCGTGGTGAATTAACATCCGAAGAATTAGGATTTGAGGCAGGTACGGTACTCGAACAGGGTGCTAAATTGCCAGCACCTTACGTCGAAGTAACTACCAAGTTCGAAGCATTCGACCGTCTTATCGATACTCCTGAAGCACTTGAAATTGCCAATATCACTGCTGAAGAGTTGGAATCACTGATTGATGTAGTTATCAGAGTTGATGCACTTATCGAAAGAGAAGCAATCAAAAATGGCCTTATCCATGTTGATGGAAAGAAAGAATTTGCTTTAGGACCTGGGCGTGTACCAGTTCTAGTTGACTCATTTGGAACTCTGGATGAAGACCGTTGGTGGGATGCTGAAGAATATGCAAAAGGAAACATTGTTCAATTGTCTAAAGAATTCGTTAGGCAACATTATGTTCGAACTGGGCACCAAGAAGTCCTTCGCCTTGCTCGAGAGAGTGATTCTCCAGATCCATCAATCCCTGCATTGCCAAGTGAAGTAATTGCTGACACTGCTGCACTGTATGCATCAATGTATCAAAGGTTGACTGGTAATGAATTCTAATTGTGGATTCTGAGTGCGATTCCGACCTTCCTCTTTTCGGCAGCACGCAAGAACGCTAGCAGATGTTTTGCAGCATCTTGACATCCACCATCTAAAGGTTCATTCGCAGAAGGTCTCCAACATTTAGCCGTAATTCCCTTGCGTAACTTTGTGATGTCGGAAATTTCTAGCCAACCTAGAACATTCATTCTACCTATGCCGTTCTCCATGCTTGTCCCGGACATCCTAGTAGCCAAACAGTCGAGTAGATCAGACATTTCTGCAAAGACGTCTGGTTTGCTGTACTCGCGCATCCATTCACGCAGATAATTCATTGCCGAACCATCCCCATGAGGGAATCTGCCAAACCGTTCCTTAGAAATCCCCGCTTCTAATGGCTTTGACCTTCCATTTTGTGTGGTGTCAAGGCATGATAGGAAGAATAGATTGGCATCGTCCCAAGGAATTGATGATCTTTTTTCTGGATTTTCAACACCTTGAGCTACCAGACGAATTAGTAAATCATCATCAGCATCAATCATCTTATTCCAATCTCCACCATTTAGGGCATTAAACACCGGAGAGAGCCGACTTGAAATCATCGGGTCAATGGTCAGAAATGGTGTAGTTGTGTCCATCGCTTCTTCCATATCCGGGCCGAGATGCCCCTTAGGGATGAAGTCAGCGGTTGGAGAAGAAAGAATCTAGCCTCTTAGAAATATCATCTTTGGATTTTGCACTTCCATCCGAATCTGTGTCGATTTCTCTTTTGAGGGCTGATAATCTACCACTTGCTGTACCGTCATCAATATCGATTGCATCTTCCTCAACAGAGATTTCAGGTTCTGGTTCTTCGACATGAACCGGTTCATCTTCAGTTTGCAATACCACCGTGACAGAGTCATCTTCCAGGCTTATGTCGTCAACTTGAACGACTTCTTTCACTACTGGTTTCTTTTCAACCTTGGTTTCTGGCTTTTGCTTCTTCTCTACTTCAGGTTCTGGTTGCTTTAATTTCAGTATTCCGCCTAGATATGCCAACACTACAAGCAGCAAGGAAATTCCAGCGGTCCAATAAATGTCGCCTGATTCGTAAGTTACTATTGGTAACTTGCTAGCAAACTCAGTCACAGTGTCATCATCCGGGTTGTCATCAATATCCCATGGTGCCAAGCACGATACCATGGCGGTCACTTCAGCGTTATCACCAACACTAGATGGTCTATCGACTCTTACACTAGGTGCATATTTACTTCCATAAATATCCACTGCTACTGATTGACTCCAACCGCCTTCCGATTCGATATCTACCTTACAGACTGCACCTTCCATTATCTCGTATCCTTGTCTGTCAATTCCTACGTCGATATAACTGTCATCAACTACGAGGTTTGCAACCTTGATATTCCATCCAGATTGTCTCGAGATATGGCTTGAAGACGACGAATGTAATGTAATTCCATTCGAATCAACGATCACAACTTCAACATTAGTTAGGCCCGGGCTAGGGTCCCACGAACTAATTGATAGGTTTACAGTGGTGTTATCTCCAGGGCTAAGGCGAATTATTCTGCTATCAAGTATCTCGCCGTCACTTGAGAGTAACCAAGCATTTGCAACTAGAGAATGGTCATCATTAGCTGTAACCAAACAGGACGACCAAATCTTTGACAATGGCTGTAATCCCAATGTGTCCAATTTCCCAAACAGATTATTACAATCTGAAATGTGAACCGGAGCAGGTATTCCAACCAAGTGCAACTTCATTCCATTATGTGATGTGTTAGTTCGCACTTCAGGTAGTGGTATCAAGGACTCTTCTGTCCCAGAACTCGTTGAGTCTGTGATGATAGATACCTTTTCTCCAGAACGACCAGTGTGCACAGGGCTTGATAGTAGTACTGTGTCGCTTTCAGTAATCGTAATACTGTGTGTCATTAATCCCAGAGATGGATGGTCTAGTTGGATGTCGAGTTGAATGTTGTTACCATTCCATGAACTAGAGGGCTGAATTTGCAGAGGAATTCCCATAACTTCTCCTGGTGCTACGACAACAACCTCTTCACCAGTCAATATCCATCCTGATGGGAGGTTAGCGACTGACAAATCCATGATTGCAACATCATTACCTATGTTTTCAATCCAGGCTGTTGGCCATGATGATTTTCCATCACTTACTTTCCAAGATTCTGCTGAATCGATTACGATGCCTGGAGCCGAACCGACTCTTACAGGGACTTGTTCGGTGATTTGTCCACTTCCATCACCATTTGAAATTCTGATATTAATGACGCCAACTTCACCTGCTATTGCGTCAATAGGAGGTGTTACGTATACTGACAGAATTCCGGTCTGACCCGGATCGATGGAGTTTCCGTTGTTAGGGATAGTAATGTTCCAACCTTGACCTGCTTTGACGAAATATGGTTTTGCAGGAGAATTGCCACGCTGTTCTACGATTATATCCAACTCCCCACCTTCAGGTGGTACTTCTAAAGATGTATTCGATAAATCCAGTCTCCATCCTGCAACAGCCATAACATCTAGCACAATACTGATTTCATAGTCTATGTCAAACCCACTAGATGATGCAACTAGTGTTAGATTCGCTTGTGTTCCAGCCCATGTGTTTGATGGAATTGGTACTACTAGGTTGACCGTTTCTTGTTCTTGAACATCTAGTCGTGTGGAATTAATAATGCCAGTGTTCCACAGAGATGTGTCCTCTCCAGAATAAGTAACTGAGAAGTTGGGAGTTAGTGTTAGTAGGTCGTCATTGTTTCCAATGTTAGTCAAATTAATGGTGAGATTCAATTCAGTTCCCGGTGTCACTTGAACAGTGTTACCTTGTTGTACAACGATGTCCCATCTGTGGTCTGGTCTGGCTTCAATTGTAATTTGTGCTTGGTCTCCTACTTCTGAATTACCTGTACTTTCCCAGTCGAAAACAAGTTGGAAACTCTCTCTTGCAGGAACATCTCCGGGCAGAGTAACCCAAACCGGAACCATACTGATTCCACCAGGTCCTAATGTCCTAACAGGGTTAGTAATTTCAAAGGTAACATTCGGGGCTTGAGTCAGATTACCAGCTAGTGTACTTCCACTCAAAGTGAACGTATCCTCGCCATTACCTGGGTTTTGGAGTCTAAGGATCAGTTTCGTCCTTTCGCTAACGTTGACTACTGCACCATCATTTGGGGTGACAACTTCAGCTTCTGCTCTGAAAACTTGCAATACATGGAGTGATATATCAAAATCAGCATTTGCTAAGTTTTCTTCACTTTGATTGAATTGATGCCTCATCGGAGGTGCGTCGAGAGGTAAATCCAGATGTAATTGCCCATTTTGGCCGTCCATCTCAAGGAATGTGCCATTAATGTCAAGATCGCCACTTGTACTCCATGTCCAACCTTCCTTCAGCATGCCTGCACTCGACATGTCCCATGTCAACTTGGTACCTGCATAATTAGATTCTAAATCCCAAGTCAGACCAGTTGCTGGAACTGTACGAATATGAGGGATGTTACTTGATACATCACTAGCAAATACTGTTACTGTGAAATCTTCACAAATCTCTTCGAGGCCAGATCCTATGCATAATGTCAGAACGGCAGTAGACGTGTCTCCTAGGCTCTTAGAACTAGGGACTTCGAATTCAATCAGATATTCTTCCTTTGCATTAGGGTCTAATTCAATACCCCATTGAGTATTACCGTTGTAATCAACAAGAGTGGTGTCTGCACTCCAAGTGTTAGATGACCATTGCATTTCAGTAGTCTCTTGAGCGTTACCTACATTTTCAACAAGTAGCCAAACATGTGCAACATCTCCTGGTCTTCCATAGCCAATTCCCATCGGTAGGCCCGATGGGCCTTGTAACGAAAGGCCGCGTGTTCTCTCAACCTCTAGTGGTAATGTGGCTGTAGATGTGATGTCTTGATCTTGGTCTAGAACCAAATTAAGTGGGACTTGTGCATCATCTGAACCTACTGCGTCTTGAGGTACAGAGAATTCGAATTGAACAATTTGTGGAGTATTTCTTTCGAGGTTAAGCGAGAGGTCGTTGGCATTTAGTGGATTGAAAGACCAACCCTCTGGTAACATAGTATTGTCATAACTAAGGGTCCATGCAGCATTTCTACTTCCCAAACTAGTTACAGTGACATCGACAATTTGTGTGCTACCTGGTAAGGCCCGGGAAACTTCTACTGGGATTTGTAATTGAGCCACATAAGGTTCCAGTACTACGAGTGTTGTGCTATAGTTGTCATTGTCATAGCGAGTTTGTGTTAGATTGTTGTTAACATCTAACAGTAGTTCGACGGTATGAACTCCTAGTGTTGCTTCAATATCAACGCTAAATGTAATCGGACCACCTTCGCCAGATGGAGCAGTAGCTTCAGCAATATTCACTCTACTTCTTTCGATTTCAACTCCGTCCATCATTAGAACGGCATCAACAGCTTCGTCAGTATCAACTATGCCTATATTCGAATATTGCCCAGAGATAGTTACCATTTCTCCAGGGTCTGGATCTGTTGGAGTAAATCCAATTCCTCTTCCATCTGCTAGAGGTGCCACATCTGATTTTGCTTCACTGATTAGGGTGTCACCTACAAGAATGTCAAGGTAACCGTCTCCATCCAAATCAGCAACAGCAGGTGCTGCCCATGTCCTATGTGGTACATCAATTGGTGATGACCAACCAACGCCGATGTCTGCTGAAGTTCCAGTATTGCCATCAAATGCAAATATTCTCTTACCATATGCAACCAATAACTCTAGTTCATCTTCTCCATCCAAGTCGATTGCGATTGGTGGAGAGATTGCCACTTCACCTTCGTTATCGTTACCGCTACCACTTTGTAAAATCCTTGACCACTCCCTAAACGGCGGGTCTATCGTAATATCATGACAACCAGCAAGGCCATCTCTGTCGGTAGTACCAACTCCTGTGGAATACCAAGTGACCCAACAAACACGGTCTGTTATTCCATTACCTGTGGTATCAACAGCCAAAGGTTCAGCATCAGCATAACCGTTTTTGGCTCTAAATCTCCAAATTTCATCTGTGCTTGTCAACTCCATACCTATGTATTGAGCTCCCATTCCATCCTCGTCTTGATTTTCATCTGATGGTAAGGTGAGAATCATTTCAGGTGCAGCATCAGTATCCAGTTGAGTGATTACAGGGCCTGGTAGTCTAATGCGGGGGGTGTTACTGTCGCTATCTGTTCCTTGAATGGAAACTCTTTCCCAATCTAAAGAACCAGTCGGTCCATCTATTCTCCATACCCAAAAGTTACCGCTGTTTTCATCTACTGTAGTCAGTACAACAGAGCCACTATTGTCATCTAATGCTGCAAATGCAGGATCAGAGGGGTGGGTTCCTCTATCCAAGGCAACCTTCCAATCTTCTTCCGGGCTCTGTAGTCCTAGTGGGAGGGCGACAACGGTTGGTTCGTTGGTAGTCGTATCGACTGCAGCAATGACCAATTCTGGGCTGCCATCAAGTGATAAATCTGCAAGAAGGGGTTGTGTTACAGATTCAGGAGATGTCCAAAAGTGAGCATTTTCTATACCTATGCGCAAATCAGCATCGGACCAAGACCACAATTTCTCATTAGAATGGCCAGATACCGACCACCCCGATTCATCGCAAGTTATCTCGGGAGCCCACAAGTCAACTTCTAGTGCGTTTTCTGAATCATATACTATGACAATCTCTTGTTTCGAGTCTCCATCAACATCAACAATGATTGGAGTAGAGCGAATTACATCAACACTTCCAAGGTTAACTTCCCATGCTACCTTTGCTGTATTTCCTTCAATTATTGACAAATGGCGTTCATCAATATTTTCAGTATGTGTCAACACAGCGAAGAGGTGGTTTTCGCCACACCTTTCTTTTGCACCTTCTGGTGAAGTTATTGAATTTGAAAGGTTAGCAATTGCAACACCATATCCATCTGCACCATCTCCTGTATCAAAAGCCTCCCAATTAATTGCGGGGGTTTCAATGGTCATGAGACCAGAATCTCCATGTTCGGGTAATAGTTTGGAATGCCCGGGATCTCTTCCGTATTGTGCCCATGGTTGTGAAACAGGGTTCCAGGCGGTATCATCACCATCACCGTCTGCTGATGTTGGAATCGGAACAAGAATGGTTGAAGTCACTAGAATCAGTAACATCAGAACTGCCCGAAATTGCGCTTTCACCAGTTCCACCTAAGATTACGGGGCCAAGCGGGGTTGTTAGGGCTTTGGGCCCTACGGGCCCATGAGAAAGGCATAATTAGGGTTAATTTTCATAGCCAAAATCACAGAGTTTCAGGCCAACATGCCTCGTTTTAGCGGGGTATGATTCAAATAGGGGTCGCTGGTGGCGTGAATGACTTCGGTCACACTTCTCTCCCGAGGCACTAGCCGGTGAAGGACGGATGAGGTACAATAACCTCACTCGTCTCTCCTGCAGTGAAGCGGTTTGAGGAGAAAATGAGGTAGATAAAATGTACAAAGTCGTCACAAAAGAGGACACTATTCGTATCCCTGCGGAATACATCCGTAAGGAGAAGTCACTGCATGAACATATCGATCGCCTTGCAGCCTCTGCATTCGAAGGCCGTTTCGATGACAACAACAGATTCGTTCTGGTAACTTCTAACCACGAACCTATTGGTCGTGGAAGAATCATTCACGGTGATGGAGCAATATACCAAGAAGTCCGATTCGATGCAGTATTATTCTGTATAGAGGACTATGAAGTAGTAGAAGGCGCTGTATCCGAAGTAAACGACTTCGGGGCTTTCGTTAGGATTGGTCCAATGGAAGCACTTCTTCACAAGTCACAAATCATGGAAGACCACGTTGACATCAACGCTGGAATGGGAGTCCTAGAAGGACGTCAAAGTGGCCGTAAGTTAGGTGTTGGAAGTTCAGTTAGAGCTAGAGTAGTATCTCTATCGCCTGACACCAGTGACCCACGCCGTTCTAAGATTGGTTTAACTTGCAAGCAGACAGGACTAGGAAGTCACGAATGGATCCACGAGGACCAGAATTGATTAGGAGTGTTTTGAATGGCTAAAAATCCCTTTGCATGTGGCGAATGTCACCAAATTCTTGCTGACGATATCGACCAATGTTCTCGTCACCCATCTGCTCCGGTATCATCAGACTGGACAGGGTATGTCGTTGTGATGGACCCATCTCGTTCAGAGATTGCTGCCCGTCTCAATATAGAAGTCCCTGGAAGCTACGCACTCAAGGTAAACATCCGCTGAAGGAGGAATAAAAATGGAAATAATTGACCGTAAAGAAAACCCGCTACTCAAAAGAGTCGAGATCGAATTCCGCTGGAACCATGAAGGTACAGCTACACCATCTCGTGTTGAAATGTTGAATGGAATTGCTTCAATCGAACCAGGTTCTAACCGTGATTTGATTGTCATAAAGAATGTAAATACTCGATTCGGGATGGGTTCAACAACCGGTCTTGGAATTGTATATTCTGACGCTGAGTCAATGAAGGTTGAACCTTCTTACATGCATGACAGATACTCTGGCATGCGCTCTGGTAATTCATCCCCTTCAGAGGAAGAATCCTCTGGGGAAGCATCTAGTGACGGAGGTGAGGCTTGATGTCTGACGGTCCTAAAGCTGGAGCAAAGTGGTCCAAGTACGCAGTCGCAGACGGCACTCTTGTTCGTAAGGCAGAATTCTGCCCTGTGTGTGGTCCAGGTGTTTTCCTGGCAGATCATGCTGATCGCAAATCTTGCGGTCGATGTGGTCACACTCAATTCAACGAATGATTATTCATTCAAATGGGGAGTAATATTCCCTTGGTTGTCTAGTACCATCCAGGTTGAATCATCATTCTTGATTATCTGAACTCCAAGTTCATCTCTTGTTTGTGATTCACCTCTTAGTAGAGTGTCTTCTCTCCATGAAATGATTCTCCAATCGCTGCCGTCATGCACTGCATCTTGAATCGTGCCTCTGAATTTCCTGGCCAGGGTAATCGCATCGTCTACTAATTCCCATGCCCAGCCATCTTTCGATGTTAGAAGATGTTTGTCTCCTGAACTGAAAACATTCTCTAAATCACATTCGACTCCAATCGACTTCTCTGTCAACACTTCACCTTCACTCATGGATATTCTTCTGTAAGTTCCACCTCGTAACCAGACAATAATATCGTCACCAGAAATCGTAATCGAACTAACCTCGTTAGATCTCGGTAGTGCCTTACCTTCATCTGCGAATAGTGGTAGCCTCCAAATCTCATTTGCTGATGAGTCAATACAATATATTCCTCTGGCCCATAATGCGAAAACAATTCTTTCGCCATTTGATTTGACAGCCAAAGGCTCCGCATCAACAATGTGGCACCACTCTGCTCCACTAACCATCAAGTCTCGATTAATTCTTAATTCGGCTTTAGATGGACCGTCTTTTAATTCCTTATCAAGTGGCAATAGGGCCATTCTTGCAAGTCTTAATTCATGGTCTACCCAAGTTGCTACTATTCCCGAATCACAAAGTGTAGCATGAGTTATTTCACACGGGAATGGTTTGGCCGTATGGCCATTGATTGTTATTCCACCTTCAACATCGATGAGGACTTCGACGTCATCTTTCCGAAAAATCCGCCAAGGTGCACCCTCCATGATACTGCGATAGGGGTTAGCCTTGTGAACCATTCCTTCAATAGTCCAAATCCGTACGCAGATACATGGTCAGCCTGATTATAGTCTCCGGAGGAGATGTTGCCTCGACAAATCAGGCCAATGAACTTCTGAAGTTATGTGATTGGAAAGCACTCGAACCAGTGGAAGGAAAGCCTTCCTATTCATTTTTACACGCTAGAATCTGGTGGATGGAAGATGGTTGCCTTTGGGAAGATGATCTTGACAAACGATGGGAACTAGCTACTGGTGAGAAGCCAAGTGAGGTTATTTTCCCATCCAGACATTCAGCAGCCAGCGGGAATGCCTCACTAACTCTCCATCCAATTGGTACTATGCAAGTTCCGGATGATGAAGTTCCGGAATATGGCGGCAAAGCCGCTGATTGCCCACCTCCTAACCCTCGTCTTGCCGCTTGGTGGCGTGAAATGAATCGAGTTGCTAGTGATATGGAGGATTTTGATTTATCATTAGAAACAACCCACCACGGTCCATGGATAGAAACACCATCATTGTTCATTGAGATTGGCTCGACTGCTGATACTTGGGGACATGAAGAAGCAGCCGTAGTTCTAGCCGGAATCATTTATCGAGGTCTAGGATTGGATGGTACCAATGGTTTAGGTAACTGGGACAATAAAAGCCGAGTAGTAGTTACTCTGGGTGGAGGGCATTATGCTCCCAGAGCCAATATGTTGGGATTGCACGAGGGTATCTGGATTGGTCACATGTTGGCAACTTACGCTTTACCATTCGAAAGAGATGAGAATGGAAACGTATCAGGCA
>Ga0233444_10005714_pt1 | contig 11386 bp, 8 predicted proteins | sample SI_124_October20_6_FD_182792 | JGI IMG/M metagenome (GOLD analysis project Ga0233444, IMG submission 182792) | Seawater microbial communities from Saanich Inlet, British Columbia, Canada - SI_124_October2016_10_MG | ecosystem: Environmental > Aquatic > Marine > Inlet | place: Canada: British...
ACAATATCCAATAGTACAATGTTGGAATACTGCAACTTCAAAACAAGAATTACCTAATTCTATAACAACAAATTCAGTAAATCAAGTAACTGTTGATTTTTCTACAACTTTTGCAGGAATTATAATCGTAAAAAAATAAAATATGTATGATGTGTATTATACAACTGGTGGAGGCCCTTGGGTAAACGCTGGTACTGATACTTGGGTAAATCTATGGATGGAATTAGTTGCACCTAAGTTAGATGTAAAGCCAATTCTTTTAATTCATAGAACAAAACCAAAAGAATATGGAGATTATGATTTTCCAATAGAAGCTCATTGGCATGGAGATAATATAGAAAAGTTTGAAGAATTATGTAAAGGGGCACGAAGAATCAATATATTACATGGTCATTATACACCAACAAAACCGATAATAGATAATAGTGATAAAATACATTCAAATGTTTTACATAATTCAGTAGACCATATATTAAAATCTCAAATGGGAAGTGATGTTATGTTAAGTTGGCATCCTTATTTGGATTCAAGTTGGGAAAAACAGGTAAATGATTGGTCAGAAAATTCAATATGGGTTGGATTATATGAAATATTGTTTAAAAATACAAATATACCAAATTTTTACGAGTTTAAACAAAATTTACCATTAAATGATTCGAATACACTTGGTTTCGCTGCAAGATGTGAAGGAAGAAAGAATCCATATTACTTAGATGGGTTAAAATCTTATATATTTACAAACACAACAGAATTTAATATAGTTTGGAAACAAGGAACTAAATTAGATACCTCTAAATCTAAAATATATCATTATAATTCTAAATTTAAAAATACATTCTATAATATGGATTGGGGAATCTCTCATTCTTGCTTTACTAGTGAACCTTTTGGATATTCTATATTTGAAGCGGTTGATTATGGTAAATTACCAATATTACATACATCATGGTGTAAAGATTTAGAATATCCATATCGTGCATCATCTAAAAAAGAATTTAAACATATTTATACTAAGTTAGTAACTACCTCATATGATGAAAAAGTAAAATGGTTTACTCATATAAAAGAATATATGAAAAAAAACTTTTCTGATAAAGATTTATGGGTAAATAGATTACTTGATATTTATAATATATAGGAGAAAACAATTATGCCAACACTAAGCTCAGGAGATACCCTTTCATTAAACGATTTAGCAGGTGCTAATGGAGTAACACAAGATGCAAACGTATCACTAGGTACTATTAAAGGAGGTTCACCATCATCAGGTGATAATGTAGGATTATCTACATTCGCCGTAGATTCCATTGATTCAATGAGTGGATTTACATATGCTATCGAATCAACAACAGAAACATATACAATAGGAACAACAGGTGCAGGTTCAAACTTTGCATCAAAAAATGGTTCTTATAGTGGAAATGTAACTTGGTCAGTACCAGCTGGAAGTAAAATAGCAATAAATACTAATAGTGGATTATCTGCAACATTTGATGTATCTGCAATGGATAACTCAGATGGAATTTTAGATGGAGCAGTAACACATACTATTAGAGGTAATTTTGCTGATGGTTATAATGACCATATAGGTAGTAGTGATGGATATGGTGTAAATAAAGATAAAACAGTTTATTCAATAGATACTTACGATGGTAACACAACAGGATTATGTTTAACATCAGATACACCAATTAAATTGGCAGATGGAACATCAATAGAAATAGGTGAAGCTGAAGAAGGAATGAAATTACAAGGATATTCATTAAATGAGTTAAGTAATTTCGGTGATGCTGAATATATGAATTGGAATACAAGTGAACTTGGACAATTTGAAAGAGAAGTTGAAGTTGAAAATGTAGTTTTCTCATTTGCAAGTAAATATTATGATATAAATAATGGAGATGTAAAATGTACATCAGAACATCCATTCTTAGTATTTGATGGAAGTGATTATAGATTTAAAAGAGCTCACTTATTAAGTGAAGGAGATATTTTAATAAAAGGTAATGGTAGTGAAGTAGAACAAGTTTCTATTTCATCAATTGAAATTATTGAAGAAGATGTAGAGATTGTATCATTAGATGTATCAAATACAGATACCTATATAGCTAATGGATATATAACTCACAACAAAGGAACTAATTCACATACAGATTTTGATGGACCAACTGCACCAACAAGTGTATCATACTCACATCCAAACTTATCATGGAGTGGTGGAACACCTGATACTGATTCTGGTGGTATTACAGGATATGATGTACAAGTAGATAATAATTCTGATTTTTCATCACCTGTTATAAATGAAACAAATTGGAATGCATCAAACATACAACTTGCAGGTGGAGCAGTTACGGCTGGAACATATTATGCAAGAGTTAGAAATATACAATCTGGATTAAGGTCAGGTTGGACAACTATTGGTGGAAGTAATTCATCTATTAGTGTAACATTATAATAATTAATATTGTTTTGAAAAAAACTATATATTTATATATACACTAAAGATTATTAAATTAAATATATCAAAATGGCAAAAAAAATAAAGTTTACAAAAGATGAAGTTATTGAAATAGATAACTTAAAACAAGAAGTTGCATCAATTTTTACAAGATTAGGCCAACTTTCGGTTGAAAAGAAAAGAAGAATTGATGAAGTTGAAAAAGTAGAAAGTGATTTACTTAATCAACATCAAGAACTAGTAGAAAAAGAAAAGCAAATATTTGCTGGTTTAAACGAAAAGTATGGAGATGGAAACTATGACCCAAATACTAATGAGTTTACACCAATAGAAAAAGAAGAAACTAAATCTAAAGAAGTTAAAAAGTAATCTTTAGAAAAAGTTATTTATACTTATATAAGAGTATTATTATACAAAAACATAACAAGGAGTAATAAAAATGGCAGAAAAAATTGTATCACCTGGTGTATTTACGAGAGAAAATGACCTTTCTTTCATATCACAAGGAGTTGGACAAATTGGAGCAGCAATAATTGGACCTTTCCATAAAGGACCTGCTTTCGTACCAACCGTTGTTAATACACAATCAGAATTCGAAGAAATATTCGGTACACCTAATGGAGAATACTATACAGGATATACCGTACAAAACTACCTGAGAGATGCAGGAACAGTAACTATTGTTCGTGTAGGTAATCAAGGTGGATATACAGAACTAGGACCTCAAGCTGTAATAAGTAGTGGTTCATCGGTTAACTTAATATCAACAATATTCCAAACACATAATGGAGATGGAACATCAAATAATGGTTCAACATTAACAATTGCTGATTCAGGAAGTGTTGGTTCACAATTTAATATCACAATAAGTGGTTCAACCGCAATATCCGCATCAACTAATCCAGCAGATGGAAATGATATAGGAGATGTATTTGGTAGTAACCCAAGAGGTTCAAAAACAGCATATTCATACAATTACTTTGAAAATTTTGCAACAGAAAACAATGCAACTATTAATTCTAGTTCAACTGAGTTAATTACTTTAGGTGACCAAGCATTTACACAAGATATTCTACATGCATCAACACCATATATAAAATCTCAATTGATTTCTGGTGAAAGACATGATTTATTTAGATTCCACACTATCGGTGATGGTTCTAATTATAATAAAGAATACAAAATTATAATATTCAATGTTAAAGCGGCTGGTTCATCAAATGCAACTGATTATTCTACTTTCTCAATTGGTGTAAGAGGATTCTCTGATACTAATAAGAGACCAAGTGTATTAGAAACATTTAATAATGTTAATTTAGACCCTGCATCACCAAACTACATTAAGAAAAGAATTGGTGATATGAATATTACTATTGATGCAAATGGTAAACAAACAATGAATGGTGATTACCAAAACAATTCTAAGTTTATTAGAGTAGAATGTTCTGAAGAAGGTTCATTCCCAATCATTGCTGGACCATTTGGACATGATAAATATTATAACCCAATCTATGTTGGAAATATTGGTTCTCATGGATATGGTGAATCTATTGTACCATCAGCTATCTTCTCAACTGGTTCAGATGAAAACACATCTTCTAAATCAGTACAATATAGTGGTATAGATTTAGATACAGCTGTTATAAAAATAGATAACAATAATTACTTATCCCCAATACCAACATCAGCAACACAAGGTGGAAACACAGTATTTGCATTTGATGGTACTGTAACTATACAAGGTGGAACTAAAGCATTTGGATATGAACTTACTGGTTCTAATTCAACTGATGTTAATAAAAGACAATTTATAGTAGGTTTCCAAGGTGGATTCGATGGAGTATCACCAACAATCAAATCAGCTAAATATGGTGATTCTGATTGGGGTGCTGGAAACTCACAAGGATTTGATTTATCTACTTCAACCGCTAAAGGTTCAGTTGCATATGTAAAAGCAATCAACGCAGTATCTAATCCAGATGATTTTGATATCAACTTGGTATCTGTACCTGGTGTTGTAAGAAGATTACACTCTTATGTATTTGATAAAGTAACTGATATGGTAGAAGCTAGAGAAGATGCATTCTTCATTGGTGATGTAACTGATGGTGGTGATACTATCGCAGATGCAATCTCACAAGGTGAGGCAGTTGATTCTAACTATGTAGGTACTTACTACCCATGGGTTAAAACAATAGATTCAAGAACAAATAAACTAACAACAATTCCACCATCAGTATTGATGCCAGGAATTTACGCTTCAAACGATGCGGTTGCTGCTGAGTGGTTTGCACCAGCTGGTTTAAATAGAGGTGGTATCGTAGGTGCGGTATCTGTATTAAACAGATTAACACATTCTGAAAGAGATACACTATATGAAGGAAAGATTAATCCAATCGCTCAGTTCCCTGGAGAAGGTATTGTTGCATTTGGACAGAAAACTTTACAAGATAAAGCATCTGCACTTGATAGAATCAATGTAAGAAGATTGATGATTAGAGTTAAGAAATATATTGCTTCAACTTCAAGATACTTAGTATTTGAACAAAATACATCTCAAACAAGAGGTAAGTTCTTAAATACTGTGAATCCTTATTTAGAAGGAATACAACAAAGACAAGGATTGTATGCATTTAGAGTGGTGATGGATGAGAGTAATAACACACCTGATGTAATTGACAGAAACATATTGGCTGGACAGATTTTCTTACAACCAACAAAAACTGCTGAATTCATCGTGTTAGACTTCAACATCTTACCGACAGGGGCATCATTCTCGGCATAATTAATTAAAAATAAAAAAGAACTATATTTATAGTAGAATATAATTAGGAGAAAACAAAATGGCAGAAGTATTAGAATTTAACGATATGTTTTATACCAACTTCGAACCGAAGATGAAGAATAGATTCATCATGGAAATCGATGGTATCCCTTCATATCTTATAAAAACAGCAAATAGACCTTCAATTCAGTTTGAAACTATTACCTTAGACCACATTAACGTTAAAAGAAAACTTAAAGGAAAAGGTGAATGGCAAGATATAGAGATTACTCTATATGACCCAATCGTTCCTTCAGGTGCTCAAGCAGTAATGGAATGGGTGAGAACATCTCACGAATCTATTACAGGTAGAGATGGATATGCAGATTTCTATAAGAAAGATATCCAATGTTACCTATTAGGACCAGTTGGTGATAAAATTGAACAATGGACTATGAAAGGTGCATTTATCAATAATGCAGTGTTTAATGATTTAGATTGGTCAAACGCGACTGATCCTGTTGAAATTACTTTAACACTATCTTATGATTATGCAATATTAGAATATTAATACTCCCAAAATATATTTTTATAAAGAAAAAAGTTCTCTTAGTGAGAACTTTTTTTGTGTCTTTATTTTTCTAATTTTTTAAAAGTTATATATTTATATACAAACAAATAAATTAAATGTTATGGCAAATTATGAATTTCCAACTGAAATTATAGACCTTCCATCAAAAGGTAAGGTTTACTCACCAGAAAACCCATTATCAAAGGGTACGGTGGAGATTAAGTATATGACTGCTCGTGAAGAGGATATACTTGCTTCCCAAAATTTGATAAGGAAGGGGGTGGTGCTCGATAAACTCTTTGAATCTGTTGTAGTAGAAGAAGGTGTAAATATTGACGATATTTTAATCGGTGATAAAAACGCAATTCTCTTAGCAACCCGTATTTTAGGATATGGTAAAGATTATCAAGTAGATATAACCGACCCATTCTCAGGCGAACAACAAAAAACAAATGTTGATTTAGCTAAAATACAAATCAAAGAAATAGATAGTACTCTTTTAAATTCAAATAACAAATATGAATTTGAATTGCCAATTGCAAAGAAAAAGATAGTCTTTAAACTATTATCACATAAAGATGAAAAAGATATTAATGCTGAAATACAAGCACTTAATAGATTAAGTAAAGATAAAGATGGTGTAAGTAGTGAAATAAGTACTCGTTTAAGATATATGATAGAAGAGATTGAGGGTAACAATGATAGAGGATTCATTAATAACTTTGTTAAGAATAATTTATTAGCAAGAGATTCAAGAGTATTAAGAAACTATATACAACAAATTAGTCCAGATTTAGAATTAAAATTTGATTTTACTTCAGATTTAACAGGAGAGAAGGAGGCTCTTGATATACCATTAGGTGCCGGGTTTTTTTACCCTTCCGAATGATTATAGTCTCCAACTACATAACCAAATTTGGGAAATGGTTAACTTCGGTAATGGATTTACTTGGGCAGAGGTTTATACAATGCCTATTCATTGGAGAAGATTCTATTTCAAAAAACTAGTAGATAGTAAAGCAAAAGAAAAAGCAGAATACGATAAAAGTAGTAAAAAGAGTGGTTCTAAAGGACCAAATGTAAGAGTGAGGAAATAATTCCTCACTTTTTTTTTACCCTATATTTATATAAGAACAATTATATAGGAAAAGCACTATGTCTAAAAATAAAATAAATGAAAATATGCTATCTCGTTTCTTTGGAGATGTATTCGATAATTTAAGAGATGGAACTGCTGATAGGTTTATCAGTAAGGTAAGAAAAAGAAAATTCCCAAAAGAAATTGTTGACTCTTTAGAAAAATTAAAAAAAGATAGAGAAGATTTAGCAAAATCTATTGAAAAATACAATAAGCAAGCACAGAAGTTAGGTAAAGATAAAATAAAATAACTTAAGGTAAACAATGGCTGGAGAAAAAAGCAGATTACAATTATTAAAAGAGATTAAAGCTAAGGAACAGGAAATAGCTAAATTCGCTCTTGATAATGACCTGCGCTTTAAAAAAAATAAAGTAGAAGCACTTAAGTTAGAAGCGGATTCGATTGCATTAAAAAAAGAATCTGCAAAAATACTTGAAGATAATTTAAAAACATTTGCATCATCAGAAAAAAGTATAAGTCGTATAAGTAATAGTTACCGAGATTTTAAAAATCAACAAAAAGAAACAAATGATTTAGCCAAATCATTGGGAGATGATATAACTCCTCAACAAGCCAAAGGAATAGCTGAAGTACTCTCACTTTCACGAGATTTATCAGAACTTAATATTGAAGATACAATACAAATAGAAGCAGCAACAAACGAAATAGATAATAAAATAGCTAATCTTCAAAAAGTATTAAAACTAAACGATAAAGTACTTGACTCTCTTAAAAAACAAAATATAGCAGGTGGTAATATTGCTAAATCAACTAAAGAAGAAAAAGAGTCATTAAAAGCAAGTGATACAGCATCCGAAAAACTGAAAGAAAAGTTTCAAGGTATATCAGAAACTTTAGAATCTGCAGCAAGACAAGTCTTTAACATTTTTGGTTTTCTAGGATTAGCTTTTGCAGCTGCAGGAAAATTTGCAGGGAAAATTGCAGAAACTAATAGAGAAATAGGTAATGTTGGTGAAGGATTGGGTAATCTTTCCTTTGAAACTGGATTAATGAGTTTGTATTTTGATAATACAACAGAAGGTCTTAAAGCATTTTCACAAGAGTTTGGAAATATACCATCAGATGATGTTCTTGCAGATACAATCTTAATATCGAAAAATATAGGAGTATCGGCAACCGATGCTGCTAGATTACAACAAAACTTTGCTGGATTAAATGGTGGTTCAAAGGATATTGCTAATAATATGCTTAAAACCACTCAACAATTTGCTAATCAGAATAATCTTATACCATCACAGTTGATGGCTGATTTAGCAGCAAATACTGAACAGTTTGCATTGTTTGGAAAAGATGGTGGAAAAAATATATTAGCTGCAGCAGGATATGCAGCAAAACTTGGTGTATCAATGTCCCAAATTGCAGGAATAACAGATAATTTGTTAGATTTTGAATCATCAATAACTAAAGAATTAGAACTTTCTGCTATGTTAGGTAAAAATATTAACCTAAGTAAAGCTAGAGAACTTGCGTATGCAGGTGATTTAAAGGGAGCAACTCAAGAAACATTAAGACAACTCGGTGGAATATCTGCATTCAATCAAATGGATTACTACCAAAAGAAACAAACTGCTGATTTATTAGGAGTTACTGTTGAACAGTTTAAAAAAATGGCAACCAATCAAGGTCAAGCCAATGATATGAGTTCAATAGGAGTTTCTCAATTCGATAGTATGGGTGAATTAATAGCTAATATTGGTAATACTTATATACCTACAATATTAACAGGAATAGCTGGATTCCTTACTTTAATGGCATTAGCAAATAAAAAAACTGGCATATTAGGAAAAATGTTTGGTGGTATTGGTAATGCAGTAGGTGGAGCAAAAGATAAACTTCTTGCAATGGTATCGGGAGGAAAAGGACCAACTGGACCACTTACAAAAGGTGGTGGACCTGATATGAGATTTAAAACAAATAAAAAAAGTTCAGGTGGATTAAAATCTCTAGCAGAGGGATTAAAAGCAATGGGTAATCCTAAAGTTCTCTTCGGAGCACTTAACCTAATACCAACCGCATTAGGTATGGTTGCAATGATAGCAGCGATACCAGGTATGTTAGGAATAGGATTAGTCGGTGGAATGGCAGGAACTGGTTTACTTTCATTAGCACCTGGTTTAAACGCTATGTCCACCGCATTTAGTGGTATTGGTGCTTTAGCCTTATTAGGGCTTGCTGGAATAACAATGATTGCTGGTTCCATAGGTTTAGGATTACTTGGACCAGCTGGAATAGCAGCTACAGCAGGTCTATCAGCATTAACACCGGCATTAGTTGCATTAGGAACAGCAATGGCTACTGGAGTAGGTGCTCTTGGTTTAGCAGCTTTAATTGCAATGGGTGTTGGTATGGGTGCAAGTTTTGCATTAATCGGAGTTGGAGCAATGGCGATGGGTAAAGGAATACAATACGCAGCACAAGGATTCTCAACTTTATTACCTACAATATCCGCATTCATGGAGGGTATAAATTTAGAAAAAGTAGGAGAACTTTATCTATTTTCAATAGCTATTGCTGGATTAGCAGGTTCAATGCTTTTATTAGGAGCATCACTAGCATTTTTAGGAGCTACAGGTTTACCAGGATTAGCAATGTTAGCTGGAATTGCTGCATTATCTGTACCAATTATAAAATTGGCATCTATGTTAGGAATCGGTGGTGAAAGTTCTGAGGAAACATCAGCAATAGAACAAGGTGGAGAATCATTAGAACAACAAATGTTAAATCAGTTAAAATTAATGACCTCTGCTCTTGAAAAAGGACATATAATAAAAATGAACGGTCAGACAGTTGGTAAAACAATTTTTAGTAATGAAGATAATAATCAAATGCAAGCTACTGCAATAAACTAGGAGTAAATTATGTCAAGAACAATAATGGAATTATTTCATAGTAGTGGTTTAAAGGAATCAGTTAAGGTTGATAAAGAAACTTTTGTAGAACAAGAAACAAGTGGTATTAGAATTAAATCATTAGTTGATGTAAATAATCCTTTAATATATGGTAATGAGGCAACTCGTATTGCTCTTCGTTCTACTCCTGATTTGGAGAAGATGAAACAAGGTACGGGTGGTACTGAAGGTGGCGGTGGATTAATCGGTGGTAAAATCACAGAAGCTCGTAATTTTGTAAATGATAAATTAGGAATTCCAAAGGGATTAATTCCAAGTGAAGTTGTAAATAAAATAATTGATAGTAAACCAAATGTTAAGGGAGAGGGTTCTGTTAATAATTCTCAAACTCCAATTACAAAAGATTTATATGGACCAAATGGTACAGATGTTGGTAAGTTTTTAAAACAATCGGGTGGTGGTAACCCAACAACTATTGGTAAACAAGCATTAGGAAAGGGAATTGGTCTTTTAAAAGATAAAGCAAGAGAAGGATTATTTGGTGGACCACAATCAATAGGTGAAGCTGCTGGTGATGATAATGCAGAAAAAATTAAAGAATACTCAGATAAAAACCCATATACTAAAATAGTAAAAGATGTAAGAGATTATAAAAACGAGGGTGGGTATCAAGATTTTGAGGGTTATTATGATAAATCTCCAATTAAGTTTGCAAATGCAAGTGATAGTCAAATAGATTTAAGAGATGTATCTCCAGCATATGCAATTCCAAGAGGTACAATAGGAAGATTTGGAAATACTGAATATGCATTTCAAGCAAAAGATAAAGAAGAAGCTAAAAAGATACGATATCAATATAGTTCTGAAGAACCATATGCTAATGTTTATAAGAACGGTGAAAGGGGAGGTGTCGTAAAAGGAAGTATTGCAGAAGCAAATAGTTTAGAAAACTTATATGGTTTAACTAATTCTGATAATATCAATACCGTAAGTGTAGGAGATTCCTTTGATTTGGATGAAACTGATTCATTCATAAAAACGGATGATTTAATTCCATTGTGGTTCAGAAGAAAGGGTGGAACAAAACCTATTGTATTTAGAGCAATCATTTCAGGTATTACAGAAACCACTTCACCATCATGGTCTGGACAAAAATTTTTAGGAAACCCTTATCAATTTTATTTATATGAGGGAATTGAAAGAAGTTTATCGTTCAATGTAAAAGTTGCTGCAGCATCTCCAGTTGAACTTGCTACTATTTGGGAAAGATTAAAAGTACTAACTTCATATACTTATCCAACAATTAAAAATGGATTATCAAACCCACCTATTATAGAATTTAGATTAGGTTCAATGTATAGTAATAGAACTTCATTTATTGATTCATTAAGTTATACAATACCAGATGAAGGAGTTTGGGAAACAGAGGGCTCTATTGGATATTTACCAAAATTTATTGATATAGCAATATCACTTAAATTTATTGAACAAGAGGGCGATGAACAACAACTTTATGATTTCAATTTAAGTAAAGCAGCAGTTAAAAAAATTAATGAACAAAGAGAAGCAACAAACTTTTCA
>Ga0233444_10005718_pt1 | contig 11384 bp, 15 predicted proteins | sample SI_124_October20_6_FD_182792 | JGI IMG/M metagenome (GOLD analysis project Ga0233444, IMG submission 182792) | Seawater microbial communities from Saanich Inlet, British Columbia, Canada - SI_124_October2016_10_MG | ecosystem: Environmental > Aquatic > Marine > Inlet | place: Canada: British...
CTAATATCGCTAGACTAATCAATTTATTGGTCATAAGTTAAGAATATTTATCTTATATTGTTTTATGCTTAAAGGATCAATTGTAGCTTTAATAACACCCTTCAAAGACTCTGGTCTAGACGAAGAAAATTATCTCAAATTAATAGACTATCACTTGAAAAATGGCACTAATGGAATTGTACCAGGTGGAACAACAGGTGAATCGCCAACTTTATCTCATAACGAACATAAAAAAATTATTGAAATTGCTGTTAAAGAATGCGACTCAAAAATTCCAGTTGTAGCAGGGACTGGCTCTAATTCTACGGAAGAGGCAATTGAATTATCTAAATTTGCAGAAAAGGCAGGATCTGATGCCTTGCTTATAGTTACACCTTATTACAACAAACCAACCCAAGAGGGTTTGTATCAACATTATAAAAAAATTAATGACAATGTAGGAATTCCAATAGTAATTTATAATATACCATCACGTTCAGTAATTGATATGTCAGTTGAAACGATGACTAAATTATACGAACTTAAAAATATTATAGGTGTAAAAGACGCAACTGGAGATTTAAAGAGAGTTGAACTCCAAAAAAAATCTATGGGTACCGAATTTATTCAATTAACTGGAAACGATGATAATGCTTTAGAATTTAATAAACTTGGTGGGGTTGGAGCTATTGGAGTTACTGCTAATATCGCTGCAAAATTATCATCCGAATTTCAAAAAGCTTGTGTAAATAATATTAGTAAAGCCACCGAATTAGATAAAATTCTTCAACCACTTCATTCTGCAATGTTTATAGAAAGCAATCCATCCCCAGTAAAATATGCTGCTTCCTTATTAGATATGTGTAATTCAAAAGTTAGACTTCCTCTTGTGGAAGTTCAAGATGAGTCTAAAAAAAAAATATCTGAAGCACTTAAAGTAGCTAAAATACTTTAATGAAACAAAAAACAGTTTCTGGTCAAAAAATTATTTGCTTAAATCGTAAAGCAAGTTTTAATTATTTTTTTACGGAATTATTAGAAGCAGGCATATCGCTTAAAGGTTCTGAGGTAAAGTCTCTTCGTGATGGAAAAGGAAGTATTGCCGATTCTTATGCTGTTGATAATAACGGAGAATTATTTTTAATAAATTCTCACATACCGCTTTACAGACAATCTTCTTATAACAATCATGATCCAAAGAGTGATAGAAAACTTTTGTTAAATCGAAAAGAAATTAATAAGTTAATAGGAAAAATCAATCAAGATGGATTAACTTTAATACCAACAAAACTATATTTTGTTAAAGGTAAAGTAAAAGTGGAAATAGCTGTAGCAAAGGGAAAAAAGCTCTATGATAAAAGACAAGTTAAAAAAACAAGAGATTGGAATAGAGAGAAAGCAAGATTATTAAGTAAGAATAACAAATGATACATCTAAATATTGGTTCAAATCTTGAGTCAAATTATGGTAGTAGATTTGACAACATAACCGCTGCAATTAATTTATTAGTTAATTCACAATTAAAAATATTAAAAATATCTAATTTTTTTGAAACACCTTCATATCCAAATAAAAAGCATCCATATTTTTTAAATATTGGTGTTGTTGCAAATTATGCATTTGATGAACTAAAATTAATGAATCAAATAAGTTTAATTGAAAAAAAAATTGGTAGAATTAGATCTAAAAAAAACGATCCAAGAGTTTGTGATATAGATATTATTGACTTCAACGGTTTGAAAATCAATCATAGGAAACTTAAAATACCTCATGAAAAGTGTCATTTAAGAAATTTTGTTCTATATCCAATTCTTCAAATAGATCCCGAATGGACACATCCTATTATGAAGAAAAATGTTAAATTTTTAATAAATAAATTGAATCAAAAATCTAGGATAGAGATTACAAGATTAAATAAAAATGTTATTATTAAATCATGATTAATAATAATGAATTAATTGACCAAATTAAATCTTATAATAAATTTTTAAATTCAGAGACTTTAAATAAAGCCTACAACTTTGCACTAGAGGCTCATCAAAATCAGAAAAGAGAAGAAGGTGTTCCTTACATCATTCACCCAGTTGCTGTAGCCAAAATTTTAACAGACTTAAAATTAGATAGCGCTACAATCACAACAGGGTTATTACATGACACAATTGAAGATACTAAAGTAACATTTGAAAGTGTAAAAAAAGAATTTGGAGAAGAAGTTGCAAATTTAGTCGAAGGTGTAACTAAAATATCAGAACTAGAAACAAAAGCCTCTTCAGTTTCTAAAGCAGAAAATTTTAGAAAATTAATTTTAGCAACCTCCAAAGATATAAGAGTCTTATTAGTTAAACTTGCTGATCGACTTCATAATATGAGAACTATTCAGTTTGTGAAAGATAAAGACAAAAAAATTCGTAAAGCTAAAGAAACTATGGAAATTTATGCTCCACTTGCTGATAGAATGGGCATGAATAGAATTAGAGACGAATTAGAAGATTTATCATTTTCTGTTTTAAATAAACCTGCAAGAGATCTTATTATTGAGCGTTTAAATTTTATTAAAAATAATAGAAACGATACTTTTAAATCAATATCTAACGAACTAATTAAATTATTAAAATTAAATGGAATTACAGCAACTATTACAGGGCGAGAAAAAACTCCATTTTCAATTTGGAGAAAGATTCAAAATAAAAAAGTTTCACTAGAACAATTAACAGATATTATTGGTTTTAGAATTATTGTTAAAAATATAGAAAATTGCTATAAAACTTTAGGAGTTTTTCATAGTAAATTTTCAACGATCCCTGGAAAATTTAAAGATTATATTTCCACACCTAAGATTAATAAATATAAATCTATCCACACTTCAGTTATTGGACCACAAAAAAACAGAATCGAAATACAAATTAGAACTTTTGATATGCACGAGTTTGCAGAACGTGGAATAGCTTCTCATTGGAAATATAAATCTTCTGAAAAATTTTCTGATTTATCTTGGAAAGAGTATGACTGGTTGAGAGATTTGGTTGAAATTATTGAAACAGGTAATAACCCGGAACATTACTATGAGTTTACAAAACTTCAGATGTTTCAAGAAAATGTTTTTTGCTTCACACCAAAAGGATCTGTAATTAAGCTACCTATGAACGCTACTCCAATAGATTTTGCTTATGCCGTACATACAAAAATTGGCGATAGCGCGATTGGTTGTTCTGTGAATGGAACAGAAAAAACTTTACAAAATATACTTAAAAATGGAGACATGATTAATATTCAAACTTCAAAAAATGCCTCGCCTTCTTTACACTGGTTGAGTTCTGCAAAAACCGGTAAAGCTAGAGCTGCAATAAGAAGATACTGGCAAGACAAATCTTTAAAAGCAGCTAAAAATATTGAAAAAAATTATTCGAGTACAATTGAAGTCGATTTACCACACAAACCAGGAGCTCTTGGTAATATTTGCCATTTAATTGGTTTGAACAAAGGAAATATCAGTAATGTTGAATTAGTTGAGCGAATGGATGATTATTACAAGTTTTCTTTAGATCTACAAATTAAGGATTTGAAAAATTTTACAAACTTGATAAGTCAAATAAAGCAAAGTAATTTGAATTTTAAAATAATAAGACATAAACAGAAAAAAAATGCTTTCATTAGAAGAATCTTTGAAAATTTTAAAAAAAACTAACGCTTTAATAGAAGGTCATTTTATACTTTCTTCAGGCTTACATAGCTCTAAATATGTTCAATGCGCTCAACTAATGAGTAAACCTTATTTGGCTAATAAGTTATGTGAGTCGTTAGCAGAAAAAATAAAAAAAGAATTAATTGATTTTGATATAATTTTATCACCGGCAATGGGTGGTATAATAATTGGTTATGAAATAGGTAGACTTTTAAACAAAGAGACTATTTTTTCAGAGAGAGTTAATGGTGATTTTAAACTTAGAAGAGATTTTAAAATTGAAAAAAATAATAAAGTATTAATAATCGAAGATGTTATAACTACAGGCAAATCGAGCTTAGAATGTTCCAAATTAGTCTCATCCAGTAAAGGCATTATAGTTGGATACGCTTGCATTATCGATCGATCTAATGGCAAATCTAAAATAAAAGAACAAATAGTTTCTCAAGTTGAATTAGACATTCCAACTTATTCAAAAGATAATTTACCAAAAGAGCTCTCCGTTATTGAACCAGCAAAACCCGGTAGTAGAAATCTTTAATGAAAAAAATTAGACTTGGTGTAAATATCGATCATGTTGCCACTGTACGAAATGCAAGAGGTGAATTATACCCAAGCCCACTAAGAGCCGCTTTATTAGCAGAAAAAAACGGGGCAGATTCTATTACGATTCATTTGAGAGAGGACAGAAGACATATTAATGAATTAGACTTAAAACAAATAAAATCCAAATTAAAAATTCCTTTAAACCTAGAAATTGCAGCAACAAATGAAATGTTAAAAATTGCCTTAAGAAGTAAACCTTCTTTTATTTGCATTGTTCCTGAAAAAAGAAAAGAAATCACAACTGAAGGTGGTCTAAATTTAAATTATAATAAAAAATTTTTAAGTAAAATCATAAAAAAGTTAAAGTTTAATAAATGTAGAGTTAGTTTATTTATTGAACCAACTTTAAGAGATATTAGTGAGTCAAAAAAGCTAAAAGCTGACTGTGTAGAAATTCATACTGGAAAATTATGTAATTTAATAAATAAAAAAAAAAATTTTAAAAATGAATTAATCAAAATTAAAAAAGCTGTAATTTTAGCTAACAAATTAGGTTTAGAAGTTCATGCTGGACATGGGTTAACATTTTTTTCTGCAAAAATTTTATCTCAACTTAAAGGAATTCAGGAATTTAACATAGGTCACTTTCTGATAGGTGAAGCCATATTCTTAGGTCTATCAAAAACAATCAAATCATTTAAAGCAATTTTAAAAATATGAAATTATATGGAATAGGTACAGATATAGTAAGTGTTGATCGTATAAAAAAATCATTAAAAAATAATAAATTTTTAAATAGATTGTTTTGCAAAGAAGAAATGGTTAAGTGTAGTAAGTTAATTAATGCAAATAATTGCTACGCAAAAAGATTTGCAGCAAAAGAAGCTTTTTCCAAGGCATTAGGAACTGGTATTTCTAATGGAATTAATTTTAACGAAATTATTGTGATGAATAAAAAAAATGGTAAACCTTTTATTAAATTAAAAGGAAAAACGTTAAAGATTGTAAAAAAAAAATTTAAAAAAAATCTCAACATTGCTTTATCGATCTCAGATGAAAAAAAATATGCTGTTGCCTTTGTTACAATTACCGTATGATAAAAAATAAATTCACCAAAATAATTTATGAAAATATTAAAACTCTATTTGGAGCTTTGATTATTGCTGTTTTGATAAGATCTTTATTTTTCCAACCTTTTTATATTCCTTCATCATCAATGGAACCAACTTTGTTAATAGGTGATCGTATTTTCGTATCAAAATATGAATATGGTTATAGTAAACATTCATTTCCATTTAGCCCCAATTTTTCTAATAAACGTTATTTATCAAAGACTCCTAAAGTGGGTGACTTGGTAGTTTTCAAAACACCATCAGATAATAGAACAGATTATATTAAGAGATTAATAGGCGTTTCAGGTGATACAATTCAATTTATTAATGGAGATTTATTTATTAATGAAAAAAAAGTAGTTAGAGAAAAAATTAAACATACGGAACCGATTAGATGCGGCAACTCTATCTTAGATACTAATTCGTTTATAGAAACATTACCAAATGGGGTTAAACATTTAGTTGTTTATAAAAAAAGGGGATCTTTGCAAAATACAAAGAAATTTAAAGTACCCGCTAAACATTTTTTTTTATTAGGTGATAACAGAGACTGTTCAAAAGATAGCAGATATCTTAGTAGCGTGGGATATGTAAGTAATATTAATTTAGTAGGTAATGCAAAAATTATTTTTTTTTCAAATGATACAAAAATTAGTAGTTTAATAAAATTTTGGAATATTAATAAATCTTTTAGATTTAAAAGAACTTTTAAGAAATTATAATGGTTGATAAAATAAAAGATTTAGAAAAGATTATAAAATATTCATTTAAAAATACCTCGATGTTTACTAAATCTTTAACACATAAAAGTTTTGATAGCATAAACAACAATGAAAAATTGGAGTTTTTAGGAGATAGAGTTTTAGGACTCATTATTTCTCAAAAGTTATTAGAAAAATTTCCTGAGGAAAAAGAAGGTATTATAGACAAAAAATTCGCAAATTTAGTTAATAAAAAAACTTGTTTTTCAATTGCTAAAAAATTAAATTTAAAGAAATTTATATTTTTGGGAGTTTCGCATAAAAAATCAGAAAGATCTGCAGATAAGATAATTAGCGATTGTTTGGAGGCTATTGTAGGAGCCATTTATCTAGATGGCGGATTAAAAGCTGCAGAAAAATTTATTCTAATGTTTTGGGAATTTCATTTAAATAAATCAGTAGTAACTCTTATTGACTCAAAAACTCGCTTACAAGAATACAGTTTAAAAAAATTTAAAGAATTGCCAAAATATTTTTTTCACAAGAAAATTGGACCCCAGCATAAACCTTTATTTAGAACCGAGGTACAAATCCCGAATTCAAAAAAAATTTCAGGGACAGGATCTTCAAAAAAAAATGCTCAACAGAATGCTGCTGCTAAATTACTAAAAGTTTTAAATATATGAATTGGGAAGATAATTGTTATTTATTGTCAAAAAGAAAGTTTAGAGAAAATGCCAATATCATAAATATTTTTACAGAAAAAAAAGGTAAAATTGATGGTATTGTATACGGTGGTAATTCAAGAAAAATTAGAAATTATCTACAGATATCAAACAAACTTTTTGTTTCGCATTCTTCTAGAAGTGAAAATAAAATTGGTTACTTTAAAACAGAATTAATAAAACCAATATCTCCACAATATTTTAATGATAAAGAAAGAACTTCAGCATTAATTTCAATTTGCTCTTTATTAAATATTTTATTACCTCAAGGTCAGCCAAATAAAAAAATTTATATTTCATTCGACAATTTAATCAATTCTTTAAATTTAGATAATTGGATATTTGTATATATTTTCTTTGAATTAAATCTTATTAAAGATTTAGGCTATGATACAAATTTAAGCCAATTTAACAATAGTGTAAATAATTCCGATATTATAAAAATTAAAATTGATGGTTATACTTATGAAGTGCCATTATTTATGATCGCAAAAAAAGTTCCCCATTCTTATTCTAAAAAATTAGTAAGAAAATCATTATATTTTACTAGAAATATTATACTTAATAGATTTTTTGTTCCTTATAATCTTGCTTTTCCAAAATCTAGATTAATTCTAGAAAGTTATTTCAATTGATTTTTAATTTTTTGGCAATTTCTAGGGCAAAATATGAGACGATAGCTGATGCACCAGCTCTTTTAAATGATATTAAACTTTCTAAAATGGATTCTTCATTAATTAATTTATTTTTTATTCCATGTTTGATTAAACTGTACTCGCCAGAAACTTGGTATGCAAAAACTGGTATTTTAAAATTGTCCTTAATTAATTTTATTATATCTAAATAAGGCATACCCGGTTTAACCATAACTAAATCTGCTCCTTCTTTAATATCTAAAGCTACCTCTCTAAGTGATTCCTGACTATTTCTAAAATCCATTTGATAGTTTTTTTTATCACCTTTAAGTAATTTTTTTGATCCTACAGCGTCTCTAAAAGGTCCATAAAAACTTGATGCGTATTTAACTGCATAAGAAAGTATCTGTACAATCTCATGCCCATTTTTATCTAAAACTTTTCTTATTTTTCCAACACGACCATCCATCATATCTGAAGGGGCGATAACATCACAGCCCATTTGCGCCTGTAACAATGATTGTTTTTCTAAAATGTCTACTGTTTCATCATTTAATACATGGCCAAATTTTACTAAACCATCATGACCGTGTGATGTATATGGGTCTAAAGCAACATCACACATGATGCCAATATCGTTTTTGAATCTTTTTTTAATAAATCGAATAGCCTGACAAACCAAATTATCCTCATTTAATGCCTCAGTCCCAAACTCATTCTTTTTATTTGATGATGTTGAGGGAAACAAAGCAATCATTGGAATTTTATTTTTAATAGCATCATCAACAATTTTACCAAGCTTATCAATTGTATAACTATATATTCCGGGCATAGATTTGATGATTTGTTTTTTGTTTTTCCCTTCAATAATGAATATTGGGTATATAAAATCATTAGAGGAAAGGCTATTTTCCTCGATTAGCCTTCTAGACCAAGCATATTTTCTGCTTCTACGAAGTCTTAAATTGGGAAATTTTCCTGTAATCATTGTTTATTTAATTTTTTAAAATGCGACAAATGTATTATACAAATATATAATACAAAAGGTTAGATAACAACAAAACATGAACTTAAACAAAAAATTAGATTTTAGTGATTTTCAAAAACAAGAGGTCAAATTTGATATTGCTAAACTTCAAGAAGCTTACAATCAATTAATAAAAAAAAAAAAATTTGATAATTTAGGTATATCACATTTTGGCGCTATTTGTTTAAATAGAATGCCAGGTAAACCAGACTCTATAAAGGGTCATAAATCAAGAGGCTTGTATTGGACAAAACCAGATCAATCAGGAACTGAAGTAACAAGAGATATAGAGATTGACGAGTCTGCTTATACAGAATTGGTTCCAGAATTTAAAGATACATACTTTGAAGAAGTTTACAAAATTCTTTCTAGTAAATTCAAATTAGGTAGAACAAGAATTTTGTTGAAAAAGCCAAGATCAACATTAAGTTGGCATAGAGACCCAGAACCTAGATTACATATACCTATAACAACTAACCCTGGATGTTTGATGGTTATAGATAATATAGCAAAACATATGCCTGCTGATGGTTCGGTATGGGTTACAAATAACACTAAATATCATAATGCATTTAATGGCGGAGAAAAAGATAGAGTTCACCTAGTTGCATGTGTTTTAGACTATAAATTTAATTAAATTGAAATCTTTATTTAAAAATGTCTGTATAGCTTCTGATCATGGTGGCTTCCATTTAAAAGAAAATATTAAAGATTTATTAATTAAAAAAAATATTTCTATAATAGACCTCGGGCCTAGTGAAAATAAAACTGTAGATTATCCGGACTATGCAAAAAAACTAGGAAATAGAATAAAAGCTAAAAAAAGCGATGTAGGTATACTTGTTTGTGGATCAGGGACAGGAATGGCAATAAGTGTCAATAAAATTAAAACTATTAGAGCTGCAGTTTGTTACAATGTAAAGTCTACTAGATTGTCTAGAGAGCATAATAATGCTAATATAATTGCTTTAGGTGCAAGATTAACTAGTAAAAAACTGTCTTTAAAATTAGTTGAAATTTTTCTTAAAACTAAATTTGAAGGTGGGAGGCATTTGAAACGAGTGAATAAGATATAAATATGTCCACAGCAATTAAAATCAATAATTATTTAAATAGTTTTTTTAAAATGAATTTGGAAAAAGCTGATAATGAATTATTTAATTCTATTAAAGATGAGTTTACTAGACAACAAAATCATATTGAACTAATCGCTTCAGAAAATATTGTTTCAAAAGCTGTATTAGAAGCACAGGGTTCTGTGCTTACAAATAAATACGCAGAAGGTTATCCATCTAAAAGATATTATGGAGGATGTGAACACGTTGATATATCTGAAAATCTAGCGATTGAACGAGCAAAAAAATTGTTTGATTGTAAATTTGCAAATGTACAACCTCATTCAGGAGCACAAGCTAATGGTGCTGTTTATCTAGCTTTAATAAAACCGGGAGACACAATTTTAGGAATGAGTTTGAATTCAGGAGGTCATTTGACACACGGAGCTAAACCAGCTCAATCTGGAAAATGGTTCAATGCCGTGCATTATGAAGTTAATAAGGATACAGGATTAATAGATTACGATATGGTTGAAAATCTTGCATTAGCTAACAAACCCAAAATAATTATTGCTGGTGGAAGTGCTTATTCAAGAGTTATTGATTTTAAAAAGTTTAGAGCCATATGTGATAAAATCGGAGCCTATTTATTGGTGGATATGGCACACTTTTCTGGTTTGGTTGCTGGTGGCGCTTACCCAAACCCAACTAAATTTGCAGATGTAGTTACTTCCACAACTCATAAAGTTTTGAGAGGTCCAAGAGGAGGAATAATATTAACTAATAACGAAGATTTGATTAAAAAATTTAATAGTGCCATCTTTCCAGGGCTTCAAGGTGGACCACTCATGCATGTTATAGCAGCTAAAGCCGTTTGTTTTAAAGAAGCCTTATCTAATGATTTTAAAATATACACAAAAAATGTAATTAATAATGCAAAAATTTTATCTGAAGCTTTGACAAATAAAGGTTTTAAAATTTTTTCTGGTGGTACAGACACACACTTAATGTTGTTAGATTTAAGAACTTTTAAAGTAACAGGGAAAGACGCTCAGGCATCTCTAGGTAAAGCAAATATTACTTGTAACAAAAACGGTATACCTTTTGATACAGAAAGCCCAATGATAACCTCCGGAATTAGATTGGGGACGCCAGCTTGTACCACAAGAGGTTTTGGTAAAAATGAATTTGTATATATCGCAGAACTTATTCATAAAGTAATAAAAGGCTTAAGTGAAAATAAAACAGATAATACAAAGATAGAAAATGAAGTTCAAAAAGAAGTTATAAAACTTTGTTCCTCATTTCCAATATACGAAAACTAGAAATATAAATTATGCTTTGTCCATTTTGTAGAGAAAAAGATACATCAGTTGTAGACTCAAGACCTACTGAAGATGGAACTGCCATTAGAAGGCGTAGGCTATGTGGATGTGACAGAAAAGAGAGATTTACCACTTTTGAACGAGTTCAATTTCAAGAATTAACGGTTATTAAAGGTAATGGAAAAAGAGAACCTTTTGATAGGGATAAAATCTCAAAATCTATAAGAATAGCTACTAGAAAAAGGCCTATAGATTCTGAAACCATAGAAAAATTTATATCAAAAATAGTTAGGAACCTAGAAGGGCTAGGCGAAAGTGAAATCCCAACTCCTACTATTGGTAAATTTATTATGGATGGTTTATCAACTCTTGATAAAGTTGCTTACGTTCGTTTTGCTTCTGTTTATAAAAATTTTAAAGAAGCTAAAGATTTTGAACAATTTGTTGGCAATTTAAATGACAACAAATCATAAATATTATTTATCACTTGCTTTTTATATAGCTGAAACAAATTTAGGTAAAACTAAACTAAACCCTTCCGTAGGTGCAGTAGTTGTAAAAAATAATACAGTTTTATCTGCTGCAGTAACTTCAATT
>Ga0233444_10005725_pt1 | contig 11376 bp, 14 predicted proteins | sample SI_124_October20_6_FD_182792 | JGI IMG/M metagenome (GOLD analysis project Ga0233444, IMG submission 182792) | Seawater microbial communities from Saanich Inlet, British Columbia, Canada - SI_124_October2016_10_MG | ecosystem: Environmental > Aquatic > Marine > Inlet | place: Canada: British...
ACATACAACAACTGGCGGCAGTCCTAGCAATTATTCGCCCAGCCAAAAGGCATCTACTGAAGGAAAGTTGGGAAACAATAATGAAAGAAGTATGGATTAAACCTACTGACGGTTCTTACTACTTTAAAAAAGCTCATGCTATATCATATGCTATGGCTTGTGTGGTACATATGAATTTGTTAGTAGAGCAATTAGATGCCCAATCTGATTAAACCTCCACCGTCAATGACGATCGACTGGTCGGGCAAGAAGAATAGAAAATACTTTCTTCGTTACCTAATCGAAACTAATAATTATTCTAGTATGATAGAAGTAGGTGTGCGTGACGGTCGCACTACATTTTATCTACTAGACAAAATTCCTAATCTTGTTATCTACGCCATTGATCTAAACATAAATTTATTTTATAACAATACTGTAAAAGAAAAATATGGTGATCGATTAGTACCTATACAGGGCAACAGTTCTGTCGTTGCCGACTTGTGCCCAAAAACTGATTTAGTCTTTATAGACGGTGATCATTCTTATGAAGGGTGTAAACTAGATATACAAGCCTATCGATCAAAAATCAACTCCGGAGGAATATTCAGCGGACATGATTATGACTTTGTAGGTGTTAATAAGGCAGTGAAGGAACTAGTCAGTAACTACGATATTGGCCCTAACAATGTTTGGTTTTACAAAATTTGATTACTTAGGTTTTCTAACTAGCTGAACGCTTTTTCTTTTTATTCTTTTAATTGAAAGATTGCTAAGATCTATAGTTGGCCCTATTGTTACTTTTACGTCTTTAGTATTCATTGTAAGTATAGCATATTTGAAAGGATGTAATTCTTCCCGTAAAAATATGCTAATAGGGATTAACCGATTAGATTCCCACCACCAAACTTCGCCTAGTTCTAGTAGTTTTCTTTTTTCTTCTTCGGTATGTAATTTATTATAAACATACATGCTAGTAACATTAGTATCTTGATTTATGACGATACCGACATACTCTTTCCCGCCGTATGATACAACGCTGATGAATGGAAAATTTTTCTCGATGTCTTTTAATAGCATATAAAAATAAATACAATATGAAGCTTATACCAAGATATTTAGTCAATAATAAAATAGAGATCGTCGCTAATGAAGCAGGTTTCGCAACGGAGTATAAACCAGTGTATCAAAGACATATTTCAGTGTATCGAGGTATCGATAACACACTACAATTTAAATTATTGAATGCAGATCAAAAACCTATCAATACAAGTTTGTACACACCAAGATTTGTTGCATTCGATGAAAATGATAATATGGTTATAGACAGAGATTGTATAGTGTTAGATGACGGGTCTAGTACAACTAAAGGACTGTTTCAAACAACTATTACTGAAAATGATTTACTAAGTATTAAGCAGCAATATTTTAGTTATGCGGTGTATCTAGTTGATAGTACCAACACAAAAAAACTTACATATGTAAACAGCCATCACGGTAACAACGGTGTAATCTATATTAGTGGCCAAGTATTTCCTGGGGCAAAAGAACCCTATCAAATTAATACGTTTACCCAAGAAGGTGAGGTATGGTACAGTGAGACTATAACCGCAGAACCTGCTCTTAACGGTAACGAAGCATTACACACTGCTGCAATTTATACTGACGAATATATTGGTGATGTTACTATTGAAGCTACATTAGAAAATCAAATTACAGGAACAACAAGTTGGGCTCCTGTTACTACTGTTAGTATTAATTCTGCAACAGCTCCTATTGCTGTAAACTTTAATGGTGTATTTAATTTTTTACGCTTTAAGTCGAGCACTAACCCTAGTAATGCAATTACAAAAATCCTAGTTAGAAACTAGTTGACAAACTAGCACATCTACGCTATAATTATAGTATGAGTGTAGTAAGCGAAACAGTTCTGACATACTTACCTTCTAAGAGAAAAACAACTCCTAGTGGCTGGCTATCATTCAATGCGCCATGTTGTCATCATAACGGAACTGGTGCAGATACAAGACAGCGTGGTGGCTTAATAAGCAACCCCGACGGAGGCGTAAGTTATCATTGCTTTAACTGCGGCTTCAAGGCATCCTGGCAACCGGGCAGGAACTTCTCACATAAACTGCGTAAACTCCTACAATGGACAGGAGCACCTGACGATATAATCAACAAGGTAGCACTTGAAGTGATGAGAGAAAACGAAGGAGTTCAAGCAAAAGAACGTATTGCCGAACTGCCCTCATTCACCACTGTACCGTTGCCAGAAGATGCTGTTAAGATCACAGACATAACAGACTTCAACAAGTTTAGTATAGCTGTACTCGAGTACATGGCAGCACGTAATCTAAACGTAGATGACACGGACTACTACTGGTCACCTAGTCTAGGTTATCGTGACAGACTTATTATACCGTTCTTTTACGAAGGCAGGGTAGTAGGTTGGACAGGACGCAGTGTACTACCTGACAAGAAACCTAAGTATCTAACAGAAGTGCAGCCGGGATTTGTATATGGATTAGATGATCAACATTACAATAAAGTCTTTACTATTGTATGTGAAGGACAGATTGATGCCATACACATAGGGGGCTGCGGCCTAGGCGGCTCAGAAATTTCCGAGCAACAAGCAATGCTGTTAAATAGACTACAGAAACAAATTATTGTTGTACCTGATAGAGATAAAGCAGGAAGCAAACTTGTAGAACGTGCTATTGAACTAGGATGGAGTGTTAGCTTGCCTGAATGGCCCGAAGACATTAATGATGTTGGAGATGCTGTAGCTAGACATGGCAGATTGTATGCCATTTACAGTATAGTAAACACAGCTGAAAGTTCACCTTTGAAAATTAGATTAGGAGCGAAGAAATGGTTTATCTAAAAAAAATATGTACAAAGTTAAAAGAATGGATAATGTATCCGTACACTAGATATAAAACGCACAAAGAATATAAAAAGAAACTAGAAGAACTTCAAGAAAGAGACCCATTTATTTACAAATGATTACTTACGGAATATCAGCAAATAGTCACGATGCTGCACTAGCAGTATTTGATAACAAAAAATTAGTTTTTGCAAGCCATGCAGAAAGATTCAGTGGCATTAAAAACGATGCACACCTTAATCAAGATTTACTAAGCTATGCGATGGTCAACTATGGTAAGGCCGACAACGTTGTATGGTATGAAAATCCTATTAAGAAAACCATAAGGCAACTATGGGCCGGACAAGGCTGGCGTTGGAGAGAAAATCATATACCAAAGTATCTAGCAGATTACGGTATACATGCTCCTATAGAATATGCAAGCCATCACGAGAGCCATGCTGCTGCTGGATACTTCACAAGCCCGTACACAGATGCTACTGTTGTCTGTATAGACAGCATAGGAGAGTTTGAAACATTAAGTGTATGGCAAGCCAAAGGCAACCAGCTACGCAGAAGATACAGTCAAGGCTACCCGCATAGCGTAGGGTTATGGTACTCGGCTATGACGCAACGTATAGGACTCAAACCTAACGAAGATGAATACATCTTAATGGGAATGGCAGCGTATGGAGATCCTAACAGATTGTATGCTGATATAAAAAAAGACTTCTTTGAAGTTTTACAATATTGTAGCCCAGAAATAAAGCTCAGGCATAATTTGCACAGAGGCTGGTCGCGGTGGCGGCAAGATTTAAAAACTGAACAGGACATGTTTGATATAGCTGCTGCTACACAAAAAATATACGAAGAAATTTTATTAGACATTGTGCTATGGTGCAAAGGTAATAATAGTTTGCCGAGTAAAAATTTGATATTAATGGGCGGCTGCGCTCTTAACTGTCTTGCTAACCAACTAGTGCACAATGTCTATAACAACGTATGGATTATGCCTAATCCGGGAGACGCAGGAAGTGCAATAGGCAGTGTACTTGCAAAGTGGAAGACACACATAGACTGGAAAAGTCCTTACTTAGGGTACTCTATAAACAAAGCTTATCCTACCAAGGAAATAATTGCAGAATTACAATCTTCAGGTATAGTAGGTGTTGCTAACGGAAAGGCAGAGTACGGACCTCGAGCACTAGGTAATAGAAGTTTGCTTGCTGATCCCAGAGGCCAAGAAATGAAAGACCGAGTGAATGCAATTAAACATAGACAAAAATTTCGTCCTTTTGCTCCGGTAATTTTAAAAGAAGAAGCACATAAGTTTTTTGAAGTAGAAAAAGGATTTGATAGTCCTTACATGCAACGTGTAGTAAAATGCAAGTACCCCGATGCATATCCTGCTATTGTACATGCCGATGGTACAAGCAGAGTACAAACAGTAGATAAAGAAGATCACCCAAGTCTGCACAAGACACTAAAACTGTGGCAGGGTAAAACAGGATGTCCAATATTGTTAAACACATCACTTAACATTAAAGGCAAACCTATGGTAAATGACGAGGCAGACGCTGAAGCATTTGCTAAACATTACGGCGTGAAAGTTGTTTGACATTAACACAAAAGACTGTATAATAACACTATGACAAGACAGAACACAGACTACGGATATGATATACAAAAAGTATATCTCGAAATGATGATGACAGACGCTGAGAGCTTTGTGCGTTGTCAGGCAGTGTTTGATCCAAAAAGCTTTGATAGACGATTACAAACACAAGCGGAGTTCTTGAATGATTATGTTTCAGAACACAATGCATTGCCTACGTTTGATATAATTAATGCAGCAACACAAGGCGATTTAAAAGATCCAGGGCAACTGCAAGAAAATCATTATGATTGGTTGTTGCAAGAATTTGAAACGTTCAGTAAGCACAAAGCACTAGAAGCAGCAATTCTTAAAAGTGCAGACTTACTAGAAACAGGCGACTATGGACAGTGTGAAGACTTAGTTAAGAAGGCTGTACAGATTGGTTTGCAAAAAGATTTAGGCACAAACTACTTTGCTGACCCAAGAGCAAGACTAGAAGGTATTAAGAGTGCAAACGGACAAGTAAGCACAGGATGGAATGCTATTGATAAGAAATTGTTTGGTGGCTTCAACAGAGGCGAACTGAATATATTTGCAGGTGGCTCGGGTGCAGGTAAGAGTTTGTTCTTGGCTAACTTAGGAGTTAACTGGGCCGAAGCAGGCATGAACGTTTTGTATTTGACACTAGAGCTTAGTGAAGCATTGGTCAGTATGAGAGTAGACAGTATGATTACTGGCATACCTAGTAGAGATGTATTTAAGAACATCGATGACATTGAAATGAAAGTCAAGATGATTGGTAAGAAGTCGGGTGCATTTCAAGTTAAGTATATGCCAAGTGGCAAGACGCCCAATGATGTAAGAAGTTATATTAAAGAGTATGAGATTAAAACAGGCAAGAAAGTAGACGTACTACTAATTGACTACTTAGACTTGCTTATGCCTAATGGTGCAAAGGTTAGTGCAGAGAACTTGTATATCAAAGACAAGTATGTAAGTGAAGAGCTACGTAATCTAGCAATGGAATTAGGTTGTGTGTTTGTAACAGCAGCACAGTTAAACAGGGGTGCTGTTGAAGAGATTGAATTTGATCACTCGCACATATCAGGTGGACTTTCAAAGATACAAACAGCAGACAACGTGCTAGGTATCTTTACATCAAGAGCAATGCGTGAGCGTGGTCGTTATCAGTTACAGTTAATGAAAACACGTAACAGTGGTGGCGTAGGACAAAAGATTGATCTAGGCTTTGATGTAGACACCCTGCGTATTGTAGACATTGATGAGGATGACGACGATTATCAAACTAGTAGCGGGACTAAGTCAACTGTGTTCGATAACCTTAAACGTTCAAATGTAAATACTATAGTCAATAGCACAAGCGAAGATCCTGCTCAAGGCGAGACAGTAGGAAAAATACGTGCAGAAACAGATAGTACGAAACTAAGAGCATTTTTGAATAACCTAGGAACAGACGAGTAATGGATTTAATAATAGTATTAGGTATAGGAGTAGTGATGATAGTTGCACCTATTGGTATAGGCATTACAATAATATATTCTGACAAATATAGTAGACACGACTAATAATGCTAAACGATAGATTTGATATTAGAAACTATTCAAGAATATACAACACCATAGACACTGAGTTGTGTGATAAAGTAGTTAACGAACTTGCTAATGTAGAATTTGAAAGTCATAAATGGCATGTTCCGGTATCTAATATCAATAAAGACAACGGCAATGAATTTGATGTTTACGGTGGCAATGTCTGTCAACATGAAATTACAGAAAGTATAGGAAAAGCTGTCAGAAGCTATATGACAGATATGCAAAAAATGACTGGCATAAGATTAGAACTACCGTATGGATTTAGTTATCCTCGCTATAACATGATGTCCGAAGGGCACGATATGAATTTTCATTATGATCATATTTACAGTGCATATACGGGAGACACTAGAGGAATACCTGTTCTCACAGTGCTAGGATTATTAAGTAATAATCATCAAGGTGGAGAGTTTGTAATGTTTGAAGATAATATAATTGAAATGTCAAAAGGAGATATCTTAATTTGGCCAAGTCTTTTTATGTATCCACATGGTGTAAAAAAAGTAACACAAGGTACCCGGCATACGTTTGTTGCTTGGGGTAGCTAAGTTTAATAAAGATACAAATATATTTTAAGGAGAAATCATGAAAACTTTAGCAGCGACAATTTTAATAGCAACATTAGCTCTTGCAGGTTGCGGTAAGAATGATCCTTTTGTAGCAAAAAGATCAGACTATACTAAACAGCAACTAGCAGGTATTGAAGACCGCATTAAATCATTTGGTGTAGTAAATGTATCAGCAGAGCCTGTAAACTTCAACGGATCAACTAGTTCCTATGTTATAAACGGAGCAGTACAAGTTGCATCGGTAGATATTATGCCAGGCGAAGCAAAGTATGCCGCATGTGGTGCTTGCCACGGAGCACAAGGACAAGGCGGTGTTGGTCCTATGTTAGCAGGACAGACAGCAGAATATATTGCAGGTAGACTTACTCAGTATAAGAACGGTGAGAAGGTTGGATCACAAAGCAACATGATGTGGGCACAAGCAGGTATGCTGTCAGAATCTGATATCACAGATCTAGCAGAATACATCACTACTTTATAACTTATGTCAGTTGAGCAAATAACATTTGCAATTCTAAGTTGGTTATTGTTAACCAGTTTCATTTATACTGTTACTGGTTGGCGTAATGTTATAGAATGTTACAAGCTTTGGTTTACTAAAGCATACTGGACAAACTATAATATTATTGAAGCTGCTAGTTGGATTGCAAAAGCTATTATTATTATTCCAGCACTTATATTCGGAATTAATATTTGGCAACTATACTTTATTGCACTCTTCACTAGTATATCTCTTATATGGGCAAGTAATAAAAAACTTTTACCTACTCTTGTTGGATTTAATACTTTGTGGATTTGGTTAAGCATGATGGTAATAGCTCAAAACATAATTTAGGAAAAACTATGATTTATGCAAAAGCTCTAGATTACGTTCCCTATCTAACACGTGAAGACCGATGGAGTATTAAAGATCTAGCACCACTTAGTAAATCTCAGTGTCGACCAGACGATATCTATTGGTTTGACAAACATGACACAGTTATAAAAGGAATAAAATTTGAAAACTGTATCGACGATCGCCATTGGGACAATCTACAACAGCATTCATCAACTAGATTACTTATTGTATATGACGACGAATCATTGGGAAGACCTCACATGGAGGGTATTATTAACGTACTAAGGTCAAAAAATATATCACCCGATCAAGTGTTGTTTATAATGTGCGACAATTTGTATCGAGATTGGGTTAAAAAAATTCTTCAAAAATATACATATCCTGCTAATGCAATAGCAACTAGTATCATGTTAAAAGATACATTTCTGCATAACACTAGGGATATTAAGCCTTCAACAACTAGAGTTAAGAAATTTAGTGTGTTGTCACGAATGTACAAACCTTGGAGAATGGAATTTTTTTGTCGTTTAAATAGAGCAAGGTTGCTACCCTATTTTAACTTCAGTTGCTGGAATTTAAATCCGTATACTTCAGAAACGTTTTCGATAAAACAGATAAAACAAGATTTAAGAAACCACTGCACACTGAATAATGTTAGTCGCGTTGACAAAAAATTTTTAATGGGTTTGCCATATTCACTTCCAGGAGTACTAACAAATATTCACACTACGCCTGTTACACAAAGTATAGTAAATTCTGATATACACATTGTTATAGAAACAACATATAGACCTGAAAAGTACGAACACTTAGGATATCAAGATCTATGTCCTGGCTTTACTACTGAAAAATTTTTTAAAGCTTTATTTTATAAAAAACCTTTTATAGCAGTAACTACTCCTTATTTTCTACAACAAGTAAGAACTGGTTACGGATTTAAAACATTTTCTCCGCTTATCGATGAAAGCTATGACACAATAGAAGATCCTAAAATGCGTATGGAAGCAATTGTTGCTGAGATTACAAGATTAAGCAATCTTACTCGAAAAGAGTTTCGAAGTCTTTTAAAACAGTGTAAATCTATTTGTGATTATAATTTTACTCGTTGTGAAGAAATAATTCAAGAAAAAAATCTAAACAGTGCTAGTGACTTTCTAAAACCTTATGTCAACTCTTATTATCTAAGTTAAGTGTGACTCATAAATACTCTGCATGACATATACCGTTGATATACACAATTTTGATCTACGTGTTCTTCCAGGCCTTACCTGGGAAGACTTTTTCACAATGAAACGTACTAATGAAAAGTATGGTTATGCAAAAATACCTATACGTGATCTAAGCATCGACTATGATGCAACGCCTTTACTAGACTATGTAATACAGTATTGGCTAGACACATTTCCTGAACAATCTCATCTAACACATAAAGAAATGTGTTTGCAACGCCCATCACCGCCTAGACAATATGAACAGTATCTTAAACTGTCTTGGCTTACCAAAGTGTACCTTACTGAAGGTTATACGTTTCCGTTAGGAGTGTTTTGGCATCCTGTTCGCAATAACGTAGATGACGTTTATCTAGACGATCGGAATCAACAGGGTCATTTTCTAATACACCCAGGTGGCGGCAGACAGATCATACTCGAATTGTTTGAAGATCCAGATACTCAAATAGATTGTATAGCATTTGGCACAGCTGGCAAACAGATTGATTTCAAGAAGGTTTTTACAAGTGCAGCAGATTTTAGATCTTGGTGTGAAGCAGAGTATAATTTTATTCCTCGAGACGAAGCATTTGTTGCTGCCAAAGGAACACTTATACCTCACCCTATTTTCAAAGACGAAACTATAGGACAGGGCATACTGGAGACCACAATCTTTCCTTTACTAGATACACTGGAAAACTTCAGTGTATCAATTGAAACAGATTTAATTTCAATTCCATCTAAAGGAACTGCACCTATGCAGATCAAACTTAGAGATGGCAACGACTCTAACACAGTTATTAGAGCAATGCTGTTATTACCGCATTGGAAATTTTTCAAACAAAATCACAGAGAATTATTAGAACAATATGGAATTGATTACCACACACAGTAAACTCCCAGAACTTGAACGTGCAGTTGTTGAAGTAGTAGGAGGCTGTAACTACAAGTGTGCTATGTGTCCACAGACCACAGGACGTGGCAAAGACTGGACTCGCAAAATGCCTTTGAGTATGTTTGAAGATATTCTAAAACAGCTGCCGGGCAAGCCTATTATCAACCTCGAAGGTAGCGGAGAGCCTAGCATGGCCAAGGACCTAGACAAGTATGTACAGTTATGCACAGACTACGGCTTTGATAGCTTTATCTATACCAACGGTAGTTTCCTCACAGGCAGTTTGCTAGAGCGTGTTATTGATGCAGGAATTACATTCATCCGCTACAGTTGCATAGGATACGACAAAAACAAATATGCAGAATGGATGGCTACAGATAGATTTGAAGCACTTAAAGATAAAATACGCGAAGCGAAACAAGTGGTTGCAGACAAAGGCAGTGCATGCACACTCAGCAGTTATCATCTCATACTGGACAACAATCAAATTGATCACGAAGTAGAACAGTATAGACAGAACTTTGTAGATGATCTAGGCATAATAGGTTACATATGGAAAATGCACAATTGGAGTGGCAACTACGACCCAGCGTATGACAGAGCCAGTGAACAAGTGCGCACTTGTGGTAGACCATTTGCAAATGAAATAACCATACGCAGTGGAGGCATTAACGGCCATCAAGGAGCTGTAACGCCTTGCTGTCAAACAATGGGCCCACCAAACGAAGCCCTAAGTGTGCTAGGACACGCAGACACACAAAGCCTAGCAGACATATGGCATGGTCCCGAATACGAAGCCTTGCGTGAAGCACACCGCACAGGCAACTACCCCGACTACTGTACAAACTGTGACTTCCTATACGATAACCCAGAAGTACTTGTGTGGAGCAACGACCCCGAAGCAAAAGTAAACCGGATGCTGGGGACAAAAAGTCAGTTGAGGTAGTAATGTTTGTAACAGAAATATACAATAACATCGACACATTAAAAATACGTGCACAGTGTATGCAACTGCGCAAGAAGTTGGGCTCCCCGCCGCAGATAGCACTGCAAAGTATCACAGGTAATGATGATTGGTCTTCAGGTACAGGCACAAAACAAAGTGCACACGAATACTGTGTACTAAATCAAAGTTTAGTGAACACTTATCTAGCAGAACTAATACATCGCTTTCCGGACTACTACCGTTGGCGAATACTCACACTAACACCTCGATCAAGTTATACAGTGCACAGAGATGGTAGAGGCGGCACAAACACACGCATACATATACCTGTGCAAACCAACGATCACAGCTGGTTACAGTTTTACCAAACACAGCCCAAAGAAGCAGAACCCGTAAGCGTAGTACATCATAAACTTAAAATAGGTCGAGTATACAAAGTAGATACAACCAATTACCATACAGCAGTAAACTGGGGCACCACAAATAGAATACATGTTGTAGGGGAACTAGATCAACACAACTAGCGCGAAGCGCCCGCGGTAAGCCCCCGCCGCGAAGCGGTTGCGCACAAAAAGCCGCGAAGCGGTAAACGCTTTAAAATTTTTTAATACAGCGTTTACCCAGCTACTAGGCTAAATAGTGCTATGCAAGAATATAGGGCTACAAGTTTTGCAAGAGACTTTGTTGTATATTGTAGTATAGGGTTTAACATAGGGCTAGTAATAGGATTATTCCTTTACGTATTTTAAACTCACTACACCGATACTAAACAGTACTCCAAGGGCAAAAACATTCTAACCGTGCTAGAACTCCATAAGCAACGAACTCCATTACCCCTTAAATAACGATTAGCGAGCAT
>Ga0233444_10005730_pt1 | contig 11367 bp, 6 predicted proteins | sample SI_124_October20_6_FD_182792 | JGI IMG/M metagenome (GOLD analysis project Ga0233444, IMG submission 182792) | Seawater microbial communities from Saanich Inlet, British Columbia, Canada - SI_124_October2016_10_MG | ecosystem: Environmental > Aquatic > Marine > Inlet | place: Canada: British...
GGCGGCGGCGGCGGCGATTGCGGCGGCAGGGGGGACTTGGGCGGGTGGGGCGGGAAGGGTGGCGGGAAGGGTGGCGCGGGCGGCGGCGCGGGCGGCGGCGAGTACGTCTCGCCGGGCCGCGCCGCGAGCAGCACGCCGATGACGACGAGCGCGATCAGCAGCGCGCAGCAGAAGGCGCACGCCAGCAGCCCGGTGGGCGCGGCGGCCGCGCCGCGCCGTCGGCCGCGCCGGCCGACGGCGCAGCAGCGGATGCCGCAGATGACCCAGTCGTGCGGCTGCTCGCCGATGAGCTTGGCCTCCTCGATCTCGCGCGCCGATCTTCCGCCCGGGGCGCGCCCGGCGGGCGCGCCTCCCGCGGCGACCTCCATGGAAGGGCTTTGCTAGCTAGTGGGTTGCCGTCGGTGTGTTATGCTCGTTCACCACGCGCACACGCGCGCAAGCGGCCCCGTGCGCACACGCGCACGGGGCCGCGGAGCGTTCAGCAGTCCGTGTTGAGCGCCCGCTCGGCAAACCGCCGCTGTGCGGCCGTCGACGGCGACGACGTTCGCACGTGCGCGAGGTAGCTATCGCTCGGTTCCTGAACGTAGAGCCCATCGATGCGCACGCGTCGGCTGGTCAGCGCGGTCACGGTGACGCGGCACGGTGCCGCGCGCTCGCGCAGCAGGTTGAAGCTCGTGTCGCGCGTGATCTTCATCGTTTGGCAGTCGCCTTGCATCGTGCCCACGATGCAGTCCTCGTGCCCGGTGACAACGGGAAAGGGGAAGGCCCGCCACTGGTGGTAAAAGCGGATCTTGGTGCACGTGCAGCCCGCTTTGCACGCCACGCGAAAGGGGCCCGTGAAGTTGGACGCGAGGTAGGCCAGCTTGACAATGACGCCGCACTGATTGCCTGACGGGATGGAGAGGGTTAGGTTGGCGCCGGGCGTGGTCGTGGCCCAGCCGTGCTTGTGCACCAGGTGCGGCGGGGGGCTGTCGTCCACGAGCGCCCAGCCGCGCGGCTCGCCGGTGCCCCTGCGCTCCACCGGCATGTCCGTCGCCTGCGGGTAGCACGTCTCGCTCTCAATCGGAGCGCAGTGCTCGGGCGCGTGCCAATCGTTGAGCGGACCAGCCAGGTGCTTGCGCACGCGCGCCGCAATCTCGGCGTGGCCGCGCGCGTTGGGGTGCACCCGGTCCGTCGAGTAGAGCTCGGGCCCGTGCGGCACCTCAATCAAAGTGGCGCGCGCGCGCCACGCGGCCACGATCGTCGCATTTGTGCGGACGAACCCGGGCCAGTTGATGACGCCCACCCACGAGATGTGATGCAGGCACCGCATGCGCTGGATGAGCGCAACCAGGCTGTCCTCGCACGCGGCGTGGTACATGTTGGCGCCGAGGTCGATGAGCGCGGCGTCGTACTCGTGATCCACGAAGCGGCCCGTGCAGTGCAAGAAGTAGGACGGGTCGATGGCGCTCTTGTAGTGAACCGTGGCCTGCACGTTGCCTCCCAGAAGGGCATGCCACGCGCGTCTCGGGTCGTTGCCCACGCCACCACCACCCGAAACGCTGCCGCCCAGCACGAGCACATCCAACCAAGGGGCTATGGGGGCCCGACTCGTCAAAGGGCGGCTCATCCCTCGTAGGGGCGCGCGCTGGACTCGAGCGGTGCTCGCAGCGGGACGCGGGACGCGGGGGGGAGGGGGGCGGCACCCTCGGCCTGCTAGCGGCGTCGCAATGGCGGGTTGATTAGAATCTCAAAAGCACGCGCGATTCAACAGCCGTTTCCCCACGCAACCCACCACACGTGCACGACACGACCACGACACGCTGACCGGTCCACACACTACCAGGCGACCAGGTGCCTTCTGGGGATGCAGTCGTTGCCGTGGAGCGTGAGGCTGTACGATTGCAGCCCCTTCATCTTGAGGCCAACGCAGCGGTGCTTAAACTTGCCGACGCCCCTGCCCGCGGGAAGCTCCTTGTCCGCCTTGAGGTTGCCCACGTTCGTGCGATGGGCCACCGCACTGGCCGCCTTGAGGGTCGCACCGGAGTGCCTCGTCACGCCGTCCGAGCCCCTGCGCGCGACTTGCAGCTTCAGCACCGGGATGTGGCCCGTCGCCTCGTCGGCCATGTCCGTGTTCGTCGCCACGGACAGCGCGGCCGCGTTGCGGCTGCTGGACGCCTCGACGTGCCGCTCCGCGCGCTGCTGCGAGCCGGCCTGCTCGCGGTGCTGCTTGCGCTCGGCGCACTCGGCGCGCTTCTGCGCCTTGTGCACGGCGCGGCGCTCGGCACGCGCCGCCGCGATGCGCGGCGCGTCCTCCTGCCGCGCCTGGTCGATGAGGCGCGCCTCGATCGCGCGGCGCTGACGGCGCATGCGCCGCGCCTTGCGGCGCTCGACCTTGGCCTTGTGGAGGGCATCGACCGCGTCCTTTTGGCGCTTGAGCTGATCGACCGCGGCGCGCCACTCCTTGAGCCACCGCGTGTCGCGGCTAAAGTTGGCCGACGCGAACGCCTGCTGCTTGGTGAGCTTGCACCACTCGTTGCGGTTGTAGTTGCGCCGCTTCCGGTCAAAGGTGCACTCGGGTGCATCCTCCTCGGGGTCCGCGCCGGCGCCGAAGGCGCTCTTAAAGTCGGGCTCCTCTTCGCCCTCGGAGTCGGTGTCGTCCGAGACGACCCCCCCGAGGTCGCCCACGGCGGCCACGTCGGCCTCGTCGCCCGAGTCGAAGTCGTCGTCCTCGCCGTCGTCGGACGCCCCAGACGCCCCAGCGTCGACGGCCATGGGCACCGGCTCGGGCGCCGGCTCGGGCGCCGGCTCGGGCGCCGGCTCGGGCGCCGGCGTGGGCGCCGGCTCGGGCGCCGGCTCGGAAACCGGCTCGGGCTCGATGGCCATGGGCGCGGGGGCGGGCGCGGGCGCGGTGGCGGGCGCGGGGGCGGGCGCGGGCGCGGGCGCGGGCGCGGGCGCGGGCGCGTCGTCGTCCTCGTCCTCGTCGTCCCCAAAGTCGGACGAGACGTCCGAGGCGGTCGCCGACGTCGGCACTTGGCTGCGCGGCAGCCCCTTGCTGATGGCGTTGAGGCCGAACCTGGCGCCCTCCAAGGCCCACGAGACGCCCCGGTTTGTTGTGACGCGCCGGTTCGGCGGCGGCGCGCGGATGGCCGCGGCTTTCGTGGACAGGATCGAGGGGTGGAGCGTCCCCCGCTCCGTGCCCTTGAAGAAGCCCGACTGCCCAAGCAGCTGGCTCAGGCAGGCCAGCTTCTGCGACTGCGCCATCGGGGAGCCGAGCGCGTCCAGGCGCGCGTAGCGCTTCTTCACCTTCTGCGTCGCGCGCACGGCGTCACGCATCGTCGGCTGGTTCGTTTGGTGCCACGCCCGCGTCTTGTTGAAGTCGGACTCGTCGGTCCAGAAGGCGTCGCTCTTGCGCGGCTCCAGGTAGCGCCACAGGCCCTCCACCGACACGATCGATTGCATGCGCGCGTCGGGCACCGTGAAGCCTTCGGAACGCCGGGCGACCATCTCCAGCGCGATGCCGATGGCCCAGAAGACCGGCGAACTCGAGTTGGCCACGTCGCACCCGCGCTTCGCCCACCGCACGCACACGGCGCGCAGCGCGCGGCGCGCCGTGAGCACCTCGGTCGGCGTGAGGTAGAAGGAGCCGGGCGTCTGGTCGACCATGCAGTTGAACCAGGTGGTGGTCTGGTTCAGACGCTGGTTGGCCTTCCTCACCACGTCCGACGACGCCTCGTCGCCGTCGTCGTCGTCGCCCGCGGCGATGACGGCGGCGTCGTCCAGCTCGGGGCGGCCGATGTCGCAGCCCTCGATGCTGATCAGCTCCTTGCCCGCCGCGCCCCGGTCCTCCTCGGCGCGCACGTTGCCCATGCTCTTCACGTAGTCCTCTTGGAAGAAGCGCTTCTCCGCGCCCTCGAAGCAGACTTGCGTGTGCACGAGGCCGCACTCGCCGACGACGAAGCCGTTGTCGGCGTTTTGCGAGAGCAGACAAACCCCCTTCTCGCGGAACACGTCGCACTTGTAGATGCAGTGCCCCATGTGGAGCGAGCTCGCGTCCCGGTTCTTGCGCTTGCTGGCCGTCGTCCAGATGCGCTCCTTGTACCAGTCCTGGTGCTCGGGCATTTGCGTGCCGTCGAACCCGGGCCGGTCGAGGCCCTTTTGCCTCTTCCTGGACTCGTGCCCGTCGCACAGCTGCACCCTGCCGGCCGATCGCGCGATATCGATCGCGGGCTTGCGCGGCGTCGCGCGCGCCGGAAGCGCGGACGAGCTGGCCATGCTCGACGCCGCGCGCCTCTGCGAATCCAGTGGTGGTGTCGTGGGCGCATTTGGCGCGGTTGGCGGCATCGGCGTGCTTGGCAGTGTTGGCGGGCAACGGCCGCCCTGGGTACCTTCTTGTAGGGTTAGCCGCTCAAGCTCACTGTTTCTTAGATGCCGGTAGGTGTGACGCTGGCGGGGTTGGCAGGGCCCGCACATGCCCCCTCCTTGGCGCTGGCGCCAGGCGACCGGCCGGTGCCAACCCCGCCAGTGTCACACCTCGATACTACCAGATTGTGGGTGCAGAGGGGCAAGAATCTGCAACGTTTAGCGGACGCTGCCAAGCCCATGGAGATCGAGGACGTGGACGAGCCAGAGGACGCGGTGACTGCCACCCCCGCCAACGGCACGGTGGGCCAAGTTATCGTTGGCGATGCGCTCCCAGACTGGGGGGCGGTGCCCAGCGCGGCCACGCTGGTGCCTGGCGCTGCTGCCGCGCAGACGGTGCAAGCGGGGGCCGTCGCGCAGACGGCGGCGCTTGCGGGAGCGCAGGCGGGTGTGTTGGTTCAGCGCGAGGGATCTGAGGAGACGTTTGAGCAGACGGTTCCCAACGAGAACGCCGGCGACCGCGCCGGCGGCAACCGCCACTTGGGTCCGTGCATCACCGTTGGTTGCCCCAACCGGGCAAAGACCATAATCGGCGGTCTGTGCGGCACGTGCGACGGCCAGGCGTTCCGTTCCTCGCGTGACAACACCAAGCTCTGCGAGGCCGAGTGCTGTCGTTCTCTTCCAGAAAAAGACAGGCGCCTACAGTTCGCGCTATTGTCGGACGGCACGTCAGTGTGCAAGGAAACGTTCAAGGTCATGAACCCAGAGCTCCTGTGCATCGCGTGCGACACAAATCTCCGGGATCGCACCTGTCACCACAAGAAGTGCCGTGACTGCCGGAAGATTGGCCCCGTCGAAAAAGTCGAGGCCATTGCCCAGCTCTGCGAAGAGGAGGGCATCGAAGAGGCGCCAGCAAACTTTGCCGACGCCAAACCTAAGAAGCGGTACGCGAAGTGGAATCTGCAAGACCAGAAAGCCCACGTGTTCATCAAGAAAGTCGTGGAGTACAAGCGGGCGTGCGCCATGCGCGGCTGCCTCACGGCTGCGAAGTCGGTAAAGGTGGGCTATTGCAACCGCCACGAGACCCAAATGAAAAAAGCTGCTGCCGCGTGACCGGTGTGTGTGTGTGTGTGTGTGGAGCGAGTCGTAACTTAAAAACCACGTGTTACCTCCGCGACTTGGAAAAGTCTAGACTGTTCAGCGTCAACTGGATCCCCGTCTGCGACGCCGGCGCCCGCGCGGTGCAGCTCGACGCGTACTGGTTCCGGCTCACGTCCCTAAAGTGCGCGCGGTGCGGCGACGGCGGGCGGGCGCGCCCGCTCATGCGCTGGTGCTGCGGCGCGCGCAGCGCCCCCGGCGCGGACGCGGTCGCGGACGCCGCCGACGCGCTCGCGGCCACGGCGCGCTGGTGCAGCAGGCGCTCTTGCTCGGCGGCGCGGTCGCCCAGGCCGCCATGGAGCGGGTGGTGGCCCAGGGTGTTGTGGAAGTGCACCGACGACGCCTGCACGTCGCGAAGCACGCAAGGATTGGCCGCCACGGCCGCGCGTGGCGCGTAGATGCGGTGCAGCATCTCGGGCGTCGCCGCGCCCGGGTTGGAGCCCGAGTCCATCAGCCCGCCCTGCCGCAGGATGGCCGCCACGAGCTCGGCGCAGAAGAAGGAGGTGGGCACCTCGTCCGTCTGGCGCGGCCACAGCAGGCTGCGGAACATGGCCAGGTTGGAGAAGGGCTTGCCGACGCACTGGTTGCGCACGTAGTGCAGCATCTTCTGCTCGGCGTGCTTCGAGCAGCCCAGCTGCAAATAGATGTTCTGTGGGTTGCGCCCCGTGCGCTCCACGAGCTCCACGCCTTGCACGTCGTTGAAGATGCGCGCGACGTACTTCATGGTGCCGTGCTGCCCGGCGTCCTGCGCACCAGCAGGACGGCGTGGTAGGCCCGCCCGTGCCCCAGCGCGCGCGCGCGCGGGTTCGAGGGTGTGGAGGGGTTTCCTCGCCAATCGCAATCTCGCAATGAGTGAGCGACGACATCTGCGCCGCCGCCGAGATGACGTTGAGCGCGGGCTCGGTCCACCACTTGTCGTTGATTCTATAAAAAATGAGCGTCACCGAACTACCCGTGTCCTCCATGGCACGGCCGCTCGCGCATGCACGGCGCGCGCACGCACCACGCACCACGCACCACGCGTCACGCACCACGCGCCACGCGCCACGCTCTAACGTTGTCCCGCGCGCGCGGTGCTTATCCCGCCTCAGTCCTCCGCGCGCCGCAGCGCCGCCGCCTCCAGCGCGCGCGCCGCCGGCGGCAGCGTCTCCATCGCGGCCACGCTGCCCTCGAGCATGGTGGACAGCCGCGCCGTCAGCTGCGCGTTCGCGTCCCCGAGCGCGCGCGCCTGCGCGACCGCCTGCTCCAGCCCGCCGAGCGTCTGCCTGCCGAGGTTGCCCGCCCGCTGCATCATGGCCCGCACGTCGCCCACCTGGCTGGCCGACAGCGGCAGCGTCGGGTCGGTGGCCATCGCCTCCTCCCGCTCCAGGACCCCGTCGAGCAGCGCGAGGGTGGCCGCCATCGCCTCCGTGGCGCTGGTCGCGGCGCCGAGCCGGTCGCGGTTGGCCTCGAAGCGCTCCCGCCACGGATCGCCCGCGGCCTCCGCGGCGGGGCAGGGCGCGGCGCGCCCCCACGGGCGCGCGCAGCCCGCGATGCGCCGCGCCAGCCGCTCCACCACCGGCGCCGTCATCGCCTTGAGGTGCGCCGCCTCGAGCGCCGCTGCGGCCGGCGCGGCCGGCGCGGCCGCAGCGGCCGGCGCCAGGACCGCCGGCGCCGGCGGCACCGGCGCGCGGGGCGCCGGGAGGCGCCCCGGCCGCTCGGCGCCGCCTTCGCTTTCGCTTTCGCTGCCGGAGGCGTCGCCGGAGGCGTCGCCGGACTCCGAGCCGGACTCCGAGCCGGACGCCGACGCCTCCTCGGACTCGTCGGTGTCCGGCTCCACGTAATCGTCGGACTCGTCGTCGCCGCAGCCGTCGTCGTCGGAATCGCTCGAGGCCTTCTTGCGCTTGCGCGCGCGCGCGCCGCCAGGCCCGCCGCCCCTCTTCCCCTTGGCCTCGGCCGCCCTCTTGGCCGCCTTGGTCGCGGCGGCCTTCTTGGCGGCGGCCGACCTGGCCGCCGCCTTGGCCGCCGCCGCCTTGGCCGCCGCCGCCTTGGCCCTCGCCTTGGCCGCCTGGTCGGCCTCGCTGTCGCTGTCGCTGTCGCTGTCGCTGCTCCCCCCCTCGACGTCCGACGGATCGATGGCGCTCACGCTCGGGGCGGGCGCCGCCTCGACGGCCGGCGCGGCGGGCGCGTCCGCGGCCGCGGCGGCCTCCTCGACGGCCTCGACGGCGGGCGCCGCCGGCTCGGGCTTGGGCGCCAGCTTCGGCTTGGGCGCCTTCGCGATGGTCCTCGTGGCCCCCTTGCCGTCGGCCTTGGCCGCCTTACCGGGCGCGGGCTTGATCGCGCCTGCCTTGGCCGGCTTGGACGCGGCCTTGGCCTTGGGAGCCTTCCCGCACGCGCCCTTGGCCCTGGCCGCTGCGGGCGCCTTGGGCTTGCTGGGCCTGGGCGCCGTCGCTGCCGGCGGCGCCGCGGCCTTGGGCGCGCCGGCCGTTGCGCTGGGCACGGCCATGCCCGCGCCCCAACGGTCGACCTGCGCGTACGCGCACTGCTTGCCGTTGGGGCGCAAGAAGCGCAGGAGGCGGTGGTTGCGCTTGCCCGGGTGCAGGAGCTCGTTGAACCTCGGGACGTGCTTGACTAGCGCGGCGTCGACCCCGTAGACGGCGGCCGGAGCGCGCCCCTTTTGGAAGATTTGGACGCCCTCGTACGCCAGCATGGTGCCGTGCGTCGGCCCCCAGGTCTGCTGGTCCACCACCCGCTGCGCCAGCGTCACCGCGTCGCGGCGGTCGCCGCCGTTGGAGTCGTCGCTGTCGTAGTTGGACGCGTCAAAGGTCTCCGGGTGGCCCATCGCGCAGAAGCAGTCCTCGAGCTCCGGGGGGTACGGCGGGTAGACCACCAGGCGCAGCCGGTCGGTGCGCGTCGTGAGGCGCGGCGGCTGGTCGTCGGTCGCCATGGTCTTCAAGTCGGTGCTGTCGCCGTCGGGCCCGTTGGACAGCCAGCCGTCGGTGGCCGCGTGGCACAGCACCGACAGCGCCTCGGGGTGGTGCACCTGGCCCGGCTTCTTCGACACGGGCGCCAGGTTGTCGAGGAGCACGCGCGCGGCCGCCGCCTCGAGCTCGATGAACCACGCCGAGTGCCCCCTGTGCGCGTCTGCGTCGGACAGCCCGTGCGCCCTCACCAAGGCGTCAAACTCGGTCGGGGCCATCCGCAAGAAGAGCGTGAACCAGTCGTGGTCCCGCGAGGCGTGCAGGACGCCCACGCGGTCGCCAACCGAGGCCACGGAGCAGACGGCGTAGCCCGAAAGCTGCTCGTCGATGCGCGCGCGCGCGGCGCAGACGCGCCCGTCTGGACCGCCGCTGGCGGGGGGCTTGGACAGGTCGTGGCGTGCCGCGTGGAACCACCCGTCCCACTCGGCCCGGCCGCCTGCCGCCGCATCGGGCGCTTGCTGCGAGACGCGCTTGCGGCAAATGAGCGCGTCCACGTGCTCCTCGAGCAGTTGCCGGGCCCCCGGCGAGCCGTCCGCCCTGCACGCCGTCCTCGCCTCCCTCACGCAGGGCACGAGGCTGCCGACGGCCGCGCCGTTTGGCGCCGTGGGGGACGCCATGGGCCGCGCGCGCGGGGTGGCAAGCCTGGCACCTGCGGCACCAACGCGCGCGCTGGCGCGTGCGACCCGCCGCGCCTATCCACGCGACGGCACAAGTGCTAAGTTTTTACCAGTGCCCGTTTGTTTTGCGAGGAGACGGGACTGGCCCGCGCCGTTGGCGCTCAAGCCCGGCCAACGCTGAATCGCACAGCTGGTGCGCGAGGGCGGGGGCTGTCACACGCAGTTTGCGGGCAAGTGGCCCCTCGGGGGCGACCCGACCGAGACGGGCCTTGAGGGTGCCATTTTTCTTTTCGCCGCGCGGCCACTCGTTTACGCCGTTTGCGACGTTGGTGCGCGGCACGGGCGGTTGGTGCCCCTCCGAGTGTTTTGAGCACGAGGGCGATGCGCACCGACGGTCAAACGCCACGATCAGGTGGCGTGCCGCCCTGCCCAATTTCCTGGCCGCGCGCGCGCGCGCTATCTCCGCCCCTTGGTAACTCGCCATAACACCCCTCGGTAAGTCACGAACCTGGGCACTTGCCTAAACCGCAATTGCTATGAACAGCGATCGCGAAGACGACGAAAGCGGCGAGGGGGGGGAGGCGGCGGCGGCCGGGACGACACCCGACGCGACCAATGCCGAATTGACAATCGCAAAACGGTGCAGTGGTGGACCCAGCTCGAATGGCGCGGACGGCGAGGCGTGCGTCTGCTACGGCTGCGAGAAGCCGGTGCACTGGGTGAAGCCGTTTGTGCGCACGGTGTGTGGCATCAAGCACGGTGTGCAGGGCCACTTTCGGCACAACAAGCGCGCGGGTGGGTGTTCGGGCGGCGAGGGGTTGCAGCACAAGGCGGCCAAAGACGCGATTCTCACGGGAATGGGTTGGACATTCTACGCCAGGTGCACAGGCACGCGCGGAAAAGTGGCAGTTCCTTGCGATCACGAGATCGAAGTCAACGTGCCACACCAACAGAAGCACGCGGAGCTGCCGTTCCAGGCCTACTTTTTGGATGTGGGGATGCGCGACTCGTCGGCCCGCGTGGTGGGCGCGGTGGAGATCTTCCACACGAGTGCGATGAAGCGAGAGAAGCGTGACGCGCTCACCGCGGCCGGCGTTGCGTGGGTGGAGGTGCGCGCCAAGGAGGTGCTGGACGTCTACGAAGCGCATGGGCGCGGAGGGCGCGTGCGGGCAGTCGACTGCTCGGCGATGCGGTGCGACGCGTGCGTGCTGCGCCAGAAGGACATCGACGCCCTCGCGCGCGAGCAGCGTGTGCTGGAAGAGATAGAGCGCGAGCGGTTGGCCAGGCTTGCGCAGGAGCGCGCAAGGGCGCTCCGGGTTGATGAGAACGCCGAAGCCGCCCGGCAGGCCAAGGGCGTCATCGAAACGCAAGGGCCTCAAGCGCTCGCGGAGAGGCTCGTGGCAGGCAGCGGGTCTTTGCGTGCCGAGGAAGAGGTGTTGACCCCCATCACCTTCTGGGCCGAGGTCATCACGACCACCGCCCTAGTCCTGGGGATAGACCTCGCACAAATCAACGCGCAAAGGGAATCCGAGATGGCCAGGGCCGTTGTGGCCAAGCAGGCGCTGATCGAGGCATCAAAAGCAGCTGGCTCAAACGTGCTGTCGTTTGGGAAGCACCGGGGCACCACCGTGGCACTCCTCTTTGACGAAGAGGACACGCAGCCATACGTGCGTTGGCTTGCTGGATTCACGGGCTACAAGAAAAGTTGTTACAACAAACCCGAAGTTCACAGTGATACTTCGGCCTACCAGTTTGTTCCAACCGTGGTAGCAGAAGAGGCCAAGCAGCTCTTGAACGGGCGGTGCCTGCTTTGCTTTTACGAGACGGATCAGGAGTGGAAGAGCTGGTGTACTGATTGTTTTCGAAAAGCGTGTCTCTAACGAGCGCCCGGTGCAGTGTTTGCAACATAGAAAACTAGAACCGACCCTCCGCACGGCGTCCTGCATCAAGTCCGCGTCGCGTACTGTCGCAACATGCGGCAAAAGGTAAATCTCAGCATCGCGTGGAAGTGCTCCGCCGGCACGCGCATCAGGCTCGTCCAGAGCGGCAGCTGAGCGCGTGCAAGGTGTCCCGTCGGTAAAGGCCCTGCGGCGACGGGTGCAGCAGTGGCGCTGCTAGCCGAGCAAGAGGTGGACTTGGACGCGATGCGCTCGACGTTCCACCCACACCCATCCACGGGCCTGTACGTGTAGTGGCACACTCTCAGAGTAGCAAGCCATAACCCTTTTACCTCCCGTTTAAGGATGAGGGGAGGTGTCCGCGGCGTGCGCGTGTGCGCGTGTGAAGCGCGT
>Ga0233444_10005732_pt1 | contig 11362 bp, 8 predicted proteins | sample SI_124_October20_6_FD_182792 | JGI IMG/M metagenome (GOLD analysis project Ga0233444, IMG submission 182792) | Seawater microbial communities from Saanich Inlet, British Columbia, Canada - SI_124_October2016_10_MG | ecosystem: Environmental > Aquatic > Marine > Inlet | place: Canada: British...
ACTCGACTGACGATGTTGACAACTTCCAAGCGTCCAACTTTGCCGCCCATTGTATTGGATTTCAAGCTCGATAAGGCTTCAACTGCCTTTCCATGTTCTTCTCTTACCATGGCCCATGTTGATTTCACGTTCTCGATTGGCAATTCTTCGCCTTTTGTGAGACAGCCGCTCATGGTATCAAGCAGTCCATTGAGGTGCTTGTGCATCTCAAGAACAGAATTCACAATGACCTCGGGCAATTCCTCTGCGTTTTCATCAAGAGAACGATCTGAACGAGCGATGTCCCGAGCGTGTCGGATCACACGCTCAACGGTATCCACGCTTCGCAAGTAGGTGGCGACAATTCTCAAATCTTTCATTAAGGGCTGATTGAGTGCGAGAATCAGCAGCAAATCATTAGTCAAATCCCAATTCACTTCACGCGCATGTTGACGGATTTGCTTGACCTCTTTGTACACCTGCGAATCGAGTTTTGTGAATGCCTTTATAGCCTCACTGTAGGCCATTTTCGCTTCATCAAAATACTCAGATAAGTCCGCACGGACTTTGTCAATTCGTTCATCTAATCCAGTTCGTATAGGCATGTCATTCACTCATCCAAATCTTCCAGTAATGTATCGCTTAGTTAACTCTAATTCTGGATCTGAAAATATCTTGTCAGTTTCTCCGAATTCTACAAGTCTTCCAATGTACATAAACCCTGTATAATCGCTCACCCTTGCGGCTTGCGACATTGAATGGGTCACAATCACAACGGTGAAATCTTTCTTGAGTTCCAAGATGAGTTCCTCGATGGCTGCAGTAGCAATTGGGTCCAAAGCGCTGCATGGCTCGTCCATCAAAATGATATCAGGTTCAACGGCAATGGTTCGAGCAATGCACAATCGCTGTTGCTGGCCGCCTGAAAGAGAGGTCCCTAAATCATGCATTCGATCTGAAACTTCATCCCAAATAGCCGCTCTCCTCAAACTCTTTTCAATGATTGCATCGAGCTCTTCTCGCGTTGGTTTTGTGTGCAGTTTGACCCCATAGCCAACGTTATCGTAAATTGATTTAGGGAACGGATTTGGTCTTTGAAACACCATGCCGATTCTCTTTCGAATCTCGACAAGGTCAGCATCCTTTGCGGTGATTTCAGTTTCACCCATTGTGATTTTTCCGTCGTAATGACAAATTGGAATCAAATCATTCATTCGATTCATCATTCGTAGAAGCGTACTTTTTCCGCATCCCGAAGGGCCGATTAAGGACGTTACGCTGTTTTTGGCAATCGGGAGTGAAACGCCATACAGTGCTTGCTTATCCCCATACCATAAATCAAGATCCTCGATCATCAAATCGACCTCTCCATCCACATCTAATTGTCTCGTAGAATCTGGGACTACTTCTCCACCTATCGTCTCGCTCATGATTTCAACCTCTTTCTAAAATGCTGTCTTAACACAATTGCAATGCTGTTCATTGCTACCAACAGACAGATTAACGCAATACTCGCTGCTGCTGCCATCGAATGCCACGCATGGTCTGGTTCCGCCGTCCAGAAATAGATCTGAATCGGAATGACAGTGAAATTGACGTTGCCTCCATTGAGGGCTGCTAATGGTTCGGGGTCGAACAAAATCATGGCAGTTGCTCCTACGACGACCAGTGGAGCCGCCTCCCCCATGATTCGGCTCATCGCTAGGATTGTTCCGGTCATAATCCCAGGCATTGCAGATGGGAGCACGTGGTCTTTGGTAACCTGCCATCTCGTGCATCCGATGCCATAGGCAGATTCTCTCAAAGTACGAGGAACGCTACGCAATGCTTCCTGGCCTGCCAATACGATGATCGGCATTGCCATCACACCCATTGTCAATCCAGCTGCGAGAACAGAGGGGCCTAAGCCCCAACCAAAACCGTCTTGTTTGACGAAAATCGCAAGTCCAAACATACCGAACACGATTGAGGGGACACCTGCTAAGTTCGTAACCAGAGCTTGAATGAGTTTTGTTGTGCGGTTTGGCTTGGCATACTCCTCAAGATAAATTGCTGCACCAACAGAGACAGGAATAGAAACGAGCATTGCAATTAGCATCACCCAAATTGTTCCATAAAACGCAGCCCGAATTCCAGATGCGTATGGGATAAAAATATCTTGATAACGCTCGGTTAAGAATGGAATGTCGATGAGAAGAGGAATGAATAATGTCGATGTAAACAGCAACATTCTTGACCACATCAACACACCATCTCTCGCCGAAATCGAATGCTTTAATCGCGAGGTTTCGCTTAATTCCCTACCTAAGCTTTCCAATCGTTCAATTCCCTCAGCAATTTTGTAGAGAATAACCCCCGATACAAGCCAACATATGCTCCCTAATGCTGCGGCTACAAACATTCCGTCACTTATTGCAAAGGTTGTTCCAGCCAATACGTACGATGCCAATTTGATCAACGTCCGACGACCTTTCAGTTTCTGAATAATGTTCAAGACGGCTACATTGGGCCATGTGAGAACAACGACAAGAATCAACAGCGTAATCCAGCCCAGTAACTCCATCGGTTGAAACACCTGTTTGTTTTCATCATCCCATAAAACATGGACATCGCCAGTGATAACGAATGTATTGACTGCGGGATATCCCGTTTCATCAGCGTTTGGAACTGGGCCTGAAATTTGTTCAACTGAAACAGGGACAGTGAGGCTTGAATATGCGTTGAAATTTGTTTTCCGCCCCACGTCAATTTCAGTTTGGTCAACCCCAGTTGAATCAATGTAGATGTCTGTTTTGACTTGTCGGGTTTCGATGACATTGATTTCGACATCATGAGAATGAGAGCCGTTTTCATCGTCCCATCCAAAACGAAGGACGACAGGATCGGTGAATGGTTCGCCATTTTCGTCAACTGTTGGGAAGTCCCATTTGAACCTGTAATCTGATTCTGGTATTGATTCACTTGCAGGAGTGATTTCTCCTTGTTCTCCTTTAATGAACGTGGGTTCTGCAATTTGCCATACCAAGACGCCAAGAAAGAGTAAACCAATCAATCCCGTAATCGCCAAACCCGTTGATCCTGCACGTTCCGTAAGGTCCCTCAACTTACGATTTCGTTTCTGGAGTTTATCGATGTCTTTCATCAGTAAGCCTCCCTGTATGTTGACAGAACTTTGTTGCCGAGTAAATTCAAACACAAGGTGATGACAAAGAGATACAATCCTACAGCGAAGATTGTGAGGTATCCAATTTCTCCGAATGGAAGGTCGCCTCCGACACGTTGCGCAATGTACGCAGTCATCGTTTGAGCTGGCAAGAACATGTTGGAGGTGTAGACTGCAACCGTTCCTACTGCAAGCGTAACCGCCATTGTTTCGCCAACAGCCCTCGAAAGAGCAAGGATGATGCTTGCAACAATTCCGGATAACGATGCCTGAATCATGACTTTCATCGTCGTCTCAATTTTTGTTGCCCCTAATGCAAGGGATCCCTCGCGCAATTCATTTGGTACCGCGCGCAAAGCGTCTTCCGACATTGAAGCAATCAGGGGGAGAATCATCACGCCGACCACAATGGCCCCATTGATTGGATTGAGAACATTTGGCGACTCATCAATCCACCCATTTGCAAATGCATACTCGCCAAACTGAACCACGAGTGGTCCAATATAGATGAATGCAAAAAATCCGTAAACGACGGAAGGAATTCCAGCGAGAATTTCGAGCGTTGGCTTCACGATCGCAACCAATCTTGGATGCGCATACTCAGAGAGGTAGATGGCGCACCCAACGCCCAAAGGTACCGCGATGATGAGCGCTCCAAATGCGACCTGCAGCGTCGTCAAAAGCAGACTGTTGACACCGAACGACATCGTGTCACAAAGGGAACGACGATCCTCACAAGCACCGGTGGGTGTCCATTGATTCTGTAAAAAGAATTCACCGAATGCTCCAGAATAATTCATCGTGATGGCGTCGAAGAGCGTGATAAAGATAAACAGAAAGAGAACGTTCCTCCACGTATTGGAAATCTCAATGTTGCCTCCAAAGATTCTCTTCATCTGAAGTTTACCAGTGGCCCTCCAGATCATTGTCAAAAAGAGGATTGAAAGGCCTAACAGGAAACTATCGTTAAACAATAATTGCAAAACGACAAGTATGAAAACGGCCTTCACAATTCCGTGGTGAGGATTCCAAACTTCTTGAGGGATAATGGAAAGGCGATTTTTTTCCTTTTTGCTCTCGTAATCGAGAATCAATGCCACAACAAGAAGCAAGCACGCAAATCCCGATGCAGAAAAAATGCCTCCAAAATCCCACTCAAGGGAAAACCACCCTCTGTGTTCCGCAATGTCTGAAAAGAAGGTAATGGTTTCAAACAACAACGTTTGGATGATTCCGAGCGTGATGAGAATGACCGATAAACTCGTCAAAAACAAAATCGTGCCAGCCTTATCTTTGGAAATACGATTTAGAAAGGACATACAATCACCGATTAAACCCGTTCAAGTCGTTGATACATGAGCATGTTAAGGAGAATTTCTGCGAAATTAACACTGTAAGCACACAGTCTCCTCACCGATTCGGAAATTCTAAATTCACTCAGGAGCCGTTCAGCTGAACCACGCCCCGTCCATAACTCGCTTTCAGCTTCCTCTACATCGTTGCCAAGTTGAGCCAGTGCCAGTTTGGCCGAATGAATGAGTTCGACATCGCGTGTGTACATGTTGTGAACGATTGTCTTGAGGTTGTTTGTCCACACAGGTATGGCAGACAAGGGCATATCGTTGGTTTTGATCTTGACAACATCTGAGTGTTCATTGACCAAGTGCGCAAGGCGCGTTGCATGATCCCCCATTCGCTCCAAGACTCGAGCAATGTTCGCGTGTTCCATGGCCGAGAACCGGTCGATGCCAAGTTTTCGTTCAACGGATGGTTGTTGTAAAGATACAGCAACTTGACGTTCGAGCAAAAGGCGTCGAGCGTCAATCTGGCGCTCTCTGTCGTCGATGTCAGAAAGCAATTCTACGGATTCTCCCGAGAGAACATCAAAAGCATCATTGACGAGGCTTGAGATAAGGATGTACATTCGATTGATTGACACCTGGAGTCGCAATTCTGAGGGGTTAAGAATCGACACAATACGAATCTCTTTTTCGTTATCGACTTCAATTTCCATTCCTCGTGTGTCTCTCAAAAACGCTCGAACGTCGGCTCGAGTTTTCCTGGTTATTGGGGATGAGCATGTGAGTTTGATGACGTCTGCTCCTGCGATGTACCCGCCAATCATGAGATCGATTAAACCATCTCCGATTGCGCAACAATCAAGCTCAATTTCCCGTTTTGTAGAGTTCTCTTGCAGTGGAGAAAGACGTAAATCTCCCGAAGCTAATTCTTCAATATTGACCAGATCGCCCTTGCCGAGATTATTGCTCTTGACCCATTCATTAGGTAGAGAAACAATAACCGTGGAGCCACCAGTTAACTGCAACTTGCGGAAGGCCCCTCGTTGTTCCAATTGTCTCCCCTGAATTGTGGTAGGAGTAAAGAGATACAGAGAACACCTCTTTACTCTCTTTATCTCTATTTAGACATATATATTTGGCAATAGAATCTACTGTTAATCACTATCCCCCAACCGGTTAAGCACAGGACAACGGGGAACCGAATATGATGATGAAGAAAAATGGAATGGCATGGACAATTATCCTTACTCTGATGATGGCTAGTATGGCTGGTTGTTTAGGTGGAGATGCCGACGAAGAGACGGAACAAAAGACGATTAACATCGCAGGAAGCAGTACTGTATTCCCTGTCGCAAGCGCCTGGGGTCAAGCTTACAGCGATGCGAACTCGGATTACACAGTCACTGTGGCTGGCGGCGGATCTGGTGCTGGTGCATCCAAGGTGTGCAGCACAGACTCTGATTCAGTACACATAGGTGACATGAGCAGGGATTGGAAGACATCTGAAGCAGATGCTGGCGATGATGGATTCACATTCAACTGCCTTGACTCGGAGATCACCGTCACACAACTCGTTGTCGCAATCGACGGTCTATCCGTCGTTGTCAAGAAAGGTGGCGCAGCAGACCAGTGCATCACCGAAATGGGTGGATTGTCCATGGGTCAACTGCGTTGGATCTTCACTGATTGGACTGAGTCTGAACTCACTGATGACGGGCTCAACATGACTTCCATCACGCCAAACAACGATAATGACGATTTGCGCGAATGGGGTGACCTCGATGCTTCATGTGCAGATTCCGAAGTCAAACTCTGGGGAGCTGACTCCGATTCCGGTACTTACGAGTACTTCGGAGAGCAAGTCTTCTGTAAGAACTGCTTTGCAGGAAAGGAAGGATATGAAGCTGAAGGGTTCGACAGTGCACGTGGCTACCAAAACTCTGCTGACGACAACCAGATCGTCAACGGAATCACCGGTGACGAGAACGCAATCGGATACTTTGGATACGCATACTATGAAGAGAATGCAAACACATTGAGTGTTGCCGCTATTGCCAACAACGACACACACGGTGTCCAAGACGCTGGGGGGGCTGTAACGCCTGAAGCAAGCACAGTTGCCGATGGCAGCTACGCACCTCTATCACGATATATCTACATGAACGTCAACAACGATGAGTGGGACTTAGTACGTGGATTCTTTGAATACGGATACTCTGATGCTGGCATGGACCACGTCATGGACGTGGGCTATGTTGCACTCCCTGAAGCAATGATCGACGAGATGGTTGCTCGAATGGGTTGAGTCGATATACTCAGGTGAACTTCGGAAGCCCTCTGTATCCCCTTACGACAAGCGTCTCACGCGTCGGTAGCGTCTGTATCGACCCACTGAATCCCCTTTGTATCGGAAAATAAAATGCAAAGGGGTTTCGGATAACCCCTTGCAACTTATCCGAAACGGTTTGTCGATGCAAACGATGAGAAGAAATTGACGGATGAATCCTTAAAACCGAAGAACAAGACACATACTTATGGTCGAAAGGCGGCTCATTGCACTGGTTCTCTCAGGATTCTTTCTGATGAGTGTCTTGCCATTTTCTCCATCTGTATCGTTTGATCCGCTTCAAATGGATGATGACGACGAAGGACAAGCCCTCTCCGAGCAACAGATTGTGGCCTTGGAATCTTTACCAGCCTCTGTTAAGGTGAGTGGAAGAACTGGTAATTCGACGGTGGAAACTTTGCAGTGGGCGGTCAAGGCGGCTTCATCGTTTGGTCATATTGGAACGGGTGGTATTGCCGTTGATTCAAGTGGCAATGCCTTTGTCACTGGATCTTTTTCTGGAAATGCGACCCTCGGTAATACCACTCTTATTAACAGCGGATTAAATGATGTGTACATCGCCAAATTAAGCAGCAGTGGTGAATGGCAATGGGCGGTCAGAGCAGGTGGTTCATCCCATGATGACGGAAATGGAATAGCCCTCGATTCAAGTGGCAATATCTATGTCACTGGGCATTTTGGAGATAATGCGACCTTTGGTAATACCAGTCTTATCGCCGAAGAGGATTATGACATTTTCGTCGCCAAATTAAGTAACAGCGGTTCATGGTTATGGGCAGTCAAAGCAGGTGGTACGCGCACGGAGTACAGTTATGCAATTGCAGTTGATTCAAGTGACAATGTCCTTATCACTGGATGTTTCAGAGAATCAGCAAACTTTGGCAGCAAGAGTATTACAACAGGATCAACAAGTGGTGGTGGCACGGAAATCTTCGTAGCCAAAATAAGCAGCAGTGGCGAATGGCAATGGGCGACCAAAGCATCCGAGCCGCAAAGCGGTGGAAGTCAGACTCGGATGGGCAAGGGAATTACCGTCGATTCAAGTGGCAGCGCCTTTATCACTGGATATTTTACTGAGATTGTGACCTTCGGTAGCACTACCCTTGAAGCTGATTCCCGCTCCCGTTACGTCGCCAAAATAAGCAGCAGTGGTATTTGGCAATGGGCGGTCAAGGCAAGCGGAAATGATGGAGGTTATTATTACGACCACGATGGTGGAATAGCCGTCGATTCAAGTGGCAACGCCTTTGTCACTGGAGGTTTCTCTGAAACAGCGACCTTCGGTAGTACTGTTCTTATGAGCAGTGGAGATCGAGATATCTTCGTCGCTAAGATAAGCAGCAATGGTATTTGGCAATGGGCGGTGAGCACAGGCGGTTCACAAGAGGACGAAGGTAATGGAGTCACCGTCGATTCAAGTGGCAGCGCCTTTATCACTGGATATTTTACTGAGACTGTGACCTTCGGTAGCACCACCCTGACGAGCAGTGGAAAAGACGACATCTTTGTCGCCAAAATAAGCAGCAGTGGTATTTGGCAATGGGCGGTCAAGGCAGGCGGTTCAGGAGCTGATGAGGGTTGGGGAATTGCCGTCGATTCAAGCAGCAACGCCTATGTTTTTGGCGTTTTTACCAAAAATGCAACCTTCGGTAGCACCATACTCGAGCAAGACTTTGTGTATAGTGGTGGGGGATATACACATTATGACCACTTTGTCGCCAAATTCTTAGGACCGGACGTCGATGGTGATGGTGTTCAAAATCCAGTCGACAATTGTGTGTATGACGCAAATGCTGACCAAGCTGATTATGATTCAGACAATATTGGAGATGTTTGTGACCCAGATGCTGATGGTGATGATGTATTGAATGTGGATGATATGTGTCCAATGGGCATGAACACTTGGGTTTCTAACTCTACCAACGACAATGATGGCGATGGATGTAATGATTCTTATGAAGACCTCGATGACGACAACGATGGTATTTCAGATGAGACTGAGGTTGATACTGGAAGCAACCCCCTCGACCCTGACAGTGATGCTGATGGCTATCAAGACGGGGAAGATGCCTTTCCCACAGATTCTACCGAATGGAACGATTCTGATGGCGATGGTTTCGGCGATAATTCAGATGCCTGCCCGGATGTGTTTGGCACATCTCTTCACCCTGTAACTGGATGTCTGGACAGTGATTCCGATGGTTGGGCTGATGATTCCGATGCTTTCCCATATGATCCAGAGGAGTGGAGTGATTCTGATTTGGATGAAGTCGGCGATAATTCAGATGCTTTTCCTACTGATTGGAAGGAATGGAACGACAGTGACAATGATTTGATAGGCGATAATTCAGATGCCTGTCCGGATGTATTTGGCACATCTCTTCAGCCTATTCCAGGATGTCCCGATAGTGATTCCGATGGCTGGGCAGATAGCGATGATGAATTTCCAAACGATGATTCTGAATGGATTGATAGTGATGCTGACGGAGTGGGCGATAATGCTGACTCTTGCCCCTTAGAATTTGGTACATCGACGCAAATTGGTAGGTATGGTTGTCCCGAAGATAACGAACTAGATGCCAATGAAACACTCGATTCTGATGGTGATGGAGTGGAAGACAATTCTGACAACTGCCCCGGCACGACAAATAACACAGTTGTAGACCTTGAAGGATGCATAATTACAACCAAATCGACAAGCGACACAGCCTCCAATTTCCTCTCAGAACCGAGGACATGGACTGCAATCATAGCCTTGTTTGTTGCGATCATAGGAGTCGCGTTCAAGGTTAGAAGCGGAGGGAGAGGGAGCGTCGAAGAAGAAGAGAATGTTGCTCAACAAGCCTTTGGCCAAACCAATCCCACAATGAATTCACTTTCCAAACCGAGTGCGCAAGTGATGGCTAACAATGGTATTGAGAATGGCTATGAATTGCTTTACTATGAAAGAAATAATTACTATCGCATCCCTGGAAGTTGGTCAGAATGGACTCAATATCAAAGATGACTGGTTCGTTCAAAGACCCTCTGTATACCCTTGCGTGAGAAACTCACGCGTCCGTAGCGAGTGTACTGGGGGACTGAACACCCATTGTACTCTTCCATAATGTCTTGAGGGGTTTGAAAGAACCCTTGCGATTTCATGGAAATGATATGTCGGTCGTCTGTATCAACCCACAAGAGGCGATGTGAATTTTTCTTGAATAATTGAGGGCATTCTGTTCAGACCCTTGTGATACATCGGGCATGATCTGTCGCTAGTTGCGTTGTCGAATCAAATCGGCTTAAACGTATAAGCAAGAGGTGATTCCGTTTCAGACTGTTATTAGAAGTTGAATGGGTATTGGGATAGACCCTCTGAAACTATCCCAATCAATTTGTTGATGGATTACGTAAATCGTAACTCATATCTTTCAAAAGTTCAAGGGCCTCTTCTTGACTATTAATTGGCCACCCTTCAGGGTCTTCGCCTATTACTATTAGCAACTCTATCTGCTGGTTTTTAAGCAGTATATCTAATCTATCAAGAAATTTGGACGAGCAAAATCTTCTGATTTGTTCCAAACTATCCCTGCTCAATTCGGAAAATACTATCTGAATCAAACGATCCTCGTTGCAAAGATAATTGATGAATGTGCTTATACACTCTAAGAGGGCTTTTGAAGGCCGCCCTTTTGTTTTGCAAAATGTGTTGATGTCAGGACCATTAATCCTAATCCTTGATGGTTGATCTATTTTCATTCTTGGCCAAGGAAAACCGTTTTCTGCCAATGGCTGGATGTTGACGGGCGCGGGTTCCATTTCCTCTTCACCAACCACATCAGTATCACTCTCATTACACTCAATGTCGTCAATATTGGCAAAAAATGAATTAATGTCATCTTCCCCACAATGGGTACACTCAATTTTTATTCCTTGACACTTATCTCTAGCATGTATATGTGACCATTCTGGCTGCATCGGTGGCCCACTAAAAGGACAATTTGTACCATTGCTTTCATGACGAATAATTGTGTTGGACAAACTGCAACATTTTTTCTCTTCTCCATTTACGAGCATATTTATTACGATGCGATATGGATATAAAGATTATTTGTTCAAGAGGAGCCCACTGTACACCCTCGCGTGAGAAACTCACGCGTCCGTACCGACGCGTGGAATGCCTATACAGAGGGTATCGTAAGGGGTAATTTTAGGCATTAGTATTTGATGTAAGCACTATTGGGAAGAATAGAGTGAGACATATTATGGCAAAAACAACGAAGAAAAAAATCATCTCATTCTCATTGATAATATTTGGAGTACTTGTACTCATTACTGGGATTATGATGGTACAAACTGGATTTGCAACCTTTGATGATGACGAACCTAGAGTTGGGATCTACATTGGAGGTATTTTTACAATAATTGGAGGCGTTTTCTTGACTGTTGGTGGGATAATATTCCTTAACTTCGATGGTTTGAAAAAGAAGTTTCTTCGTACAGCCGGCAAGATTGCTGATGCTGTTGAAGAAGAGAGAATACATGAGAAAAAGTGATGCCTTCGTTAGAAGATAATACAACTCAAGTAGG
>Ga0233444_10005737_pt1 | contig 11354 bp, 3 predicted proteins | sample SI_124_October20_6_FD_182792 | JGI IMG/M metagenome (GOLD analysis project Ga0233444, IMG submission 182792) | Seawater microbial communities from Saanich Inlet, British Columbia, Canada - SI_124_October2016_10_MG | ecosystem: Environmental > Aquatic > Marine > Inlet | place: Canada: British...
TTTTGACAATTAATTCATCATCTTCATCGTATACTTCAGCTACTGACTGCGGATCATATACTTGGGGATTAAATGGTAGCACGTACACAAGCAGTGGAACTTATGTCAATATTGACACAAATATTGTTGGTTGTCCACAATATGATTCACTTGAATTAATTGTAAATAATGTTTATAATGATACAGTTATACTAACTGCTTGTGATACTTTTACTTGGGATGCTATTAATTATACAACAACCGGATTATATACCAACTTATATAATACTATAGATAATTGTGATAGTTTAGTTACGTTAGATCTCACAATTATTAATGGATTCTCATTAACTATACCTGTTATTGCTTGTAATTCATTTATATGGGACGGTGTAACGTACGATTCAACAGGAACATATAATAATGTTTATCAAGGTGTAAATGGTTGTGATAGTGTAGTAACATTAGATCTTACAATTAACAATGGTTCTACATCTACTGTCCAACTTAATACATGTGATTTATTTGTATGGGACGGAGTAACGTATGATTCAACTGGTTTATATACTAATGTTTATCAAGGTATCAATGGCTGTGATAGTACTGTAACTTTAGACTTAATGATTTATAGTGTTTCTGCTTCAATTGATACTCTTGGTGGTGATTTAGTTGCAAGTGGAGGTTTAAGTTATGTATGGAATACAGGAGACACAAGTTATACTATTACACCAGATACCAATGGGTTATACACAGTTGTAATTTTAGACACCAATGGATGTGCTGATACGGCTTCATTCATTGTTACATATATTACTTCTACAGGTATTATAAATAATTCAATTAGTAAAATAAGTTTATATCCAAATCCTGTAAACGAAATATTAAATATATCTTCAACTGATAATATTAAATCATTAGAAATTAAGGATCTTTTAGGTAGAGTAATTTATTCAAGTTCTGAAATAAACTCTAACAATATTTCTTTAAATACAACCTCATTTAGTAATAATGTTTATATGGTAAGTTGTATAGTCAACGATCAATTAATTATTAAGAAAATTATTATTAGTCGTTAATAATTAGTTTTATTTTATTAATTTTATAAGAGAGCAAATTTATTTGCTCTCTTTTTTTTATTCTAAATTAATAACATGAAAATATTTAAAACACTTTTTGCTTTACTTTTAACAGTAGTAATTAATGCTCAAAATCCAGGGACAAAAACTATTTTTACAGAAAATTTCGGTTTTTTAGATACTAATGAAAGTATTTCTGCTAATTCAAGTATTTATTCACACACCGGTACTGGTGATTTTATACATAAAATAGTTAATACTCAGGGTGCTTTAAACTCTAAATGCTTTGGTCAGTTAGATTCTTCCGGAGCTAGTTCAGCATCTTTAGATATACAATTATATGGGGGTAATACATATGAATATAAGGCATTTGTTAAAACTATTCAAAGTAGAGTATTTGTTACTCTAAGAATTAATGTTGGTGGACTTGATGTTGCAATATCTGACTGTACATCTGTTAATGGTGTTTGGGAAGAACTTACGTGTACATATACACCTTCTCAAGATGAAATTGCAACTTTAATGTTTGTTAAGACTGCAGGATATCGTGCAAATATTGACAAAATTAAAGTCATATGTACTTCTTGTTCCGATAAAAACTTAGTTTTCGACTTTAATGATTCTAAAGAAGGTTGGATAAACGGTGGTGGATGTAATCTTTTTATCGGAAATGATGGATTCATAATGGAGGCAACAGGACCTGTAGTTGCTGTTGCAAGGTCTGGCACTAATGATTCTACTGCTAATTTAGATTTAAGCACGTCTTATTACAACAGAGCCAGAATAACTTTTAAAACACCATATCCCTCTCATCAAGCTGGTAATGGAAAGTTGTTTTTTCATTCTCTGGCTGGTGGTAATGTGCCATTTGCTACTTTCAATTTCCCAAGAGACCCATTAAATACATCAACTTATCAAACTGTAGAAATTGATTTATCTTCTGCGCCAACAGCTGGTACTTATAGCGGAGATATTGCAAGATTAGGTTTTAGAGCCCCATGGGGAATTAACCAAAATGGTAGAACTGGAGATACCTGTTATTGGCAAAAATTAGAATTATTTAATATTTTGGCTGCTGATTTTTCAGCTAGCGATTCTATATTTTGTTTAGGAGATTCAGTTAGTTTTACAGATTTATCAACTGGAGGCCCTAATTCTTTTCTCTGGGACTTTGGTGACGGTACTAATTCTGTTTTACCAGACCCAACTCATACTTACACCACAGTTGGAACTTATGATGTTTCTCTCACAGTTACTAATAGTACTGGAAGCGAAAGTGAAACTAAAACTGGTTTTATTACAGTGAATGCATTGCCAACGATTAATGCTGGAGCTGATCAAGCTGTTTGTAACGGAGACACTGTAACTCTAAATGGAACTGGTGCAACGACTTATATTTGGGATAATGGTGTAACTGACGGAACTGCATTCACCCCAAGCGCAACTTCTACTTACACAGTTACTGGAACTGATGCTAATAATTGTACGGCAACAGATCAAGTTGATATTACTGTGAATAATTTACCAACAGTGTCAGCTGGAGCTGATCAAGCTGTTTGCCAAGGTAGTTCCGTTATTTTAAATGCTAGTGGAGCTACAAATTATTCTTGGGATAATGGTGTTTTAAATGGGGTTGATTTCATACCAACTTCAACAGCTATATACACAGTTATTGGAACAGGTAATAACGGATGCACAGCAACAGATTCGCTAGATATTACAGTAAATTCATTACCAACAGTTGTTGCCGGACCTGGTCAAACAGTTTGCGAAGGTAGCTCAGTTGTTTTAAATGCTAGTGGAGCAACAACTTTTTCTTGGGATAACTCAGTAGCTAATGGAATTACTTTCATTCCTAGTTCTACAACAACTTATACAGTTACTGGAACAGATGTTAATGGATGTGTTAATACATCTACAGTAGATATTACAGTAAATCCTAAACACTATATTATTTCAATCGTTGGCTTATGTGTAGGTGATAGTATCTTTGCCGGTGGAACATATCAGAAAGTTAACGGAGTGTTCTATGATTCTCTTTCTAATTCAGCCGGATGTGATAGTATAATTGAAACTGAATTAACAATTGACACAGTAATTATAGTTAATCTTCCCTTAAATATCTGTAGTGGAGATAGTTTATTAATTAATGGAAATTATGAATTAGCAAGTGATACTTTCTATAACAATACACTAAGTTCAGGTGGTTGTGATAGTTTGACCATTACTTCTTTGACTGTTAATAATTCAACTACTGGAACTGATAACCAAACAGCTTGTGACAGTTTTACATGGATCGACGGAAATTCATACACATCTTCAAATAATACAGCTTTTTTTACTTTACAAAATTCATCAGGTTGTGATAGTTTAGTAACGTTAGATCTTGTAATTAATAATTCAAATACTGGTGTAGATATCCAAACAAGTTGTGATAGTTTTACATGGATTAATGGAAATTCATATACATCTTCCAACAATACCGCTACATTCACACTACAAAATTCTGCAGGTTGTGATAGTTTAGTGACGTTAGATCTTGTAATTAATAATTCATATTCGTCAACTTTACCAATTACTGCTTGTAATTCATTTTTATGGAACGGAATTACTTATGACTCTTCTGGAACCTATACTAATGTTTATCAAAATGTTGATGGTTGCGACAGTTCAATAACATTAGACCTTACAATTAATAATGGATCAACATCTACTGTTTTAATTTCAGCATGTAATTCATTTGAATGGGACGGAACAACTTATGATTCAACAGGCTTTTACACCAAAAATTATACAGATGTTAATGGTTGTGATAGTACAGTTTCACTTGATTTAATTATTTTTTACCTTTCAGTTACTATTGATACACTAGGAGGTGATTTAGTTGCTAGTGGAGGGTCAAATTATATATGGAATACTAGTGCCACTGATTCAACTATTACACCAGATACTAATGGTCTTTATGTTGTCGTATCAACAGATGCTAACGGATGTGCTGACACAGCTACATTTAATGTAACATATATTGCTTCTACAGGAATTTTAGATAATTCAATTAGTACAATTAGTATATATCCAAATCCTGTAAATGATATGCTAAATATTTCATCAAGTGATAATATTAAATCATTAGAAGTGAAAGATTTATTAGGTAGAATTGTTTATTCAAGTACAGATATAAATTCTAAAAGCATATCGTTGAATACTTCTAATTTTAGTAATAATGTTTATTTGTTAAGTTTAATAATAAATAACAAGCTAGTTATTAAAAAGATTATTATTAGTCATTAAAAATTAATTAAATATTGTATTTTTAAAGAGCAAATTAATTTGCTCTTTTTTTTGTTTAAAAAATACGTTATGAAAATATTTAAAACTTTAGTTGCGTTACTTTTCTGTATTTCAATAAATGCACAAACTACACACACTATTAATACTGGTAGCTTTTATTATACACCAAGTACATTAACTATTAATGTTGGTGATTCAGTTATTTGGATTAATGATGGTGGAACTCATGATGTTAATGGGAATACTAACTCTATAACTAATCAGCCATTTAATAATCCAGTAACTTTTGATTCTCCAGCAACTAGTACAGTAGGTGCAGTAATTTTTGCGTATAAGTTTACATTGCCAGGAACATATAATTACGATTGTTCTGTGGGTTCTCATGCATCTGCTGGAATGGTTGGAAGTGTAACTGTTAGCGCAATAAGTACATCCAGTCCTGATTTAGCGCTTCAGGGAGTTTTAGATTTACACGGGTCTTCAAATAGCTTATACTCTGGAACAGATGGCAAAGCAGTACATTTAAAAGCCAATGCTAATATTATCGATCTGAGTGTTTATTCTCTTGATGTGATTTCAAATGGTGGTGGTTCATTAAATCCTAGTGAATATGTACTTTCTGGTTCGGCAAATGCTGGTGATGATATTTTAGTATATAGAGTAGGTACTGGAAGTAGCTCTTCAACTTTTTTTAGTGATTATTTTGGAACATGTTATTCAAACTTTGAGATTTTAATTCCCTCTGGCTCTAGTTTTCCTGATGGAAATGGAGATGATCCAGTAGCATTATTTTTAAATAATCAAATAATAGATTCCTTAACATATTTAGGAAACCCTATTCTATCTGGTGCATTTCCAGGCGATCCATATGATGATTCGTGGGCACACAGAGATTCAAACAGAGTTTGGCAATTTGGTGGAAAAGATTGCGATAGTGATGGTACATATACTGTAGATTCTTCTAATTGTCCGTATCCTTTATGTATTGTTTCACCAACAACACCGCCAATTCCTGAAAATTTAACTTTTACAGCAGTAATGGATTTGTCAACTCCAATTGGAAGTTCTACTAGTGGTAGAGCTTTAATGTTCACAGCTAATCAAAGTATTTCTGATTTAAGTACTTATGGTTTTGGAAGTGCTGGTAATGGTGGAGGTTCTGACGGTGAAGAATATACCTTTCCAAGTATTGGTATTAATGCAGGCCAACATGTTATAGTTTGTAGAGACAGTACAGCTTTGTCAACCTACTTTAATGGTTGTTTAGAACAATTTCCTGGTTCATTATATCCCAATCTTATTATTGAAAGTTCTTCTGAGCCTACAGGAAATGGAAATGACGCCTACGAATTATTTTTTAATGGAAATGTAATTGAGACTTTTGGTGATATTGTACACTCTTATGGCACGGGTGGATTTACAGATTTACCATGGGCATACAGAAATTCATGGGCATGGAAAGATACAGCTGTATCAAATGTAGGTAACTGGGTTTATGGAGGAGATAATTGTTCTGATGGTTCTACTACAACTCAAACTTCAGCTTGTCCTTTCCCGCTTTGTGGTGCTGCGCCAACTATTACAGCAGATTTTTCTGCAAGTGATTCTACATTTTGTAATGGAACTACTGTTAATTTTATTAATCTTAGCTCAGGAGCAACAAATTACTTTTGGGACTTTGGGGATTCAACTACATCTAATTTACAAAGCCCAAATCATACCTATAATTCTCCAGGAACCTACGATATTTCCCTTGTAGCTTCTTCTAGTGGAATTACAGATACTATAACAAAAGCTAGTTTTATCACAGTGTATTCACTTCCTACAGTTTCAGCTGGAGGAGATCAAGCTGTTTGTGATGGAGAAGCTATAACACTTTTAGGTTCTGGAGCAACGACTTATGCTTGGGACAACGGTATAACTGATGGAACTATTTTCACCCCAACTGCTACTAATACTTACACAGTAACTGGAACAGATGCTAATGGTTGCTTAGGAACAGACGCAGTAAATCTTACTGTCAATACTAGTTACTACAATATAATTCCTACAAGCTTATGTACTGGAGACAGCATCTTGGCTGGTGGTGCTTACCAAAAAGTGAGCGGAACTTTTTATGATTCTCTTTTCTCTTCAGCTGGTTGTGATAGTATTATTGAAACTATTTTAACTATTTCTTCCCAAATTACAGTTAACCTCTTTTTAAGTGTTTGTTATGGTGACAGTGCTTTGATCAATGGAAATTATGAACTAGTAAGTAATACTTTTTATGACACTAATCAGAGCGTGTCTGGCTGTGATAGTGTAACTATTACCAATTTTATAGTAGAATCATTAATTTCAAATAGTGAAACAACTATCATTTGTCAAGGTGATAGTTTGTTTTTAGATGGGGCTTATCAAACAATAGCTGGAAATTATGTTGATACACTTTCGTCTAATGGATGTGATAGTATTTTAACAACTAACTTAATAGTTACTTCTGAATTTATTAATAATGTATCAGAAAGTATATGTCAAGGAGACAGTATTTTTTTAGGTGGATTTTTTCAGAAATTACCTGGTGATTATGTAGATACACTTACATCATCTAACGGATGTGATAGTATTGTAAATACATTATTAATCGTAAATAATTTACCAACAGTCAATGCAGGTAGTGATGATACAGTTTGTGATGGTACATCCATTACATTAAATGGTTCAACTGGGCCTATAGTATGTGGTGTAGACCAAACGTATATGGAAATTGTATTTACGCCTGATAACTCGCCAGCTGAAACGAGTATATATATTTATGATGATAACGGAGCAATTTTTACAGCACCACAGGGATACTTTTTAGGAAATCCTGCAGGTATTCCAATATCAGAATTTATTTGTGTAGATACAAATGTATTAGTTGATGTAGTAATATCTGATTCAAATGGTAATGGTTTAGCAGGTTCAAACTCAGGAGTTAACGTAAATGGTAATCTTGTTATGTTAGATTGTGATGGAAATGAATTATGGAATTTACAAACAGATAACAATGGAAGTGTAAATTTCGGATATCAATACACTTCACCACAATTTAGTACTGGTAGTTGTCCTGTAACTACTTATGCTTGGGATAATAATATTTTTAATGCTATTGCTTTCACACCAAATGAAAGCCAAACTTATACCTTAATTGGAACGGATGTAAACGGTTGTGTTAGCTCAGATTCTATAATTGTAACTGTAAGCTCTTTGCCTTCTGTGAATGCAGGGCCAGATCAAATTATATGTGAAGGCGATCAAGTTAATTTTGAGTTTAATAATGCTTTAATTCTTAAGGGAGTTTTAGATTTACATGGTTCAGGGAATCCTATGTATAGTGGAACAGATGGCAAAGCCATACATTTAAAAGCCAATGCATATATTGCTGATTTAAGTGTTTATTCCATTGATGTTATTTCAAATGGTGGTGGTTTATTAAATCCTAGTGAGTACGTGCTTTCTGGTTCAGCAAATGCTGGCGATGATATTTTAGTTTACAGAGTAGGTGATAGTTCAGCATCAGCATCTTTTTTTAGTGATTATTTTGGGTCATGTTATTCCAACTTTGAAGTTTTAATACCCTCAGGCTCTAGTTTTCCAGGTGGTAATGGAGATGATCCAGTAGCATTATTTTTAAATAATCAAATAATAGATTCCTTAACATATTTAGGAAATCCTATTCTATCTGGTGCATTTCCAGGCGATCCATATGATGATTCGTGGGCTCACAGAGATTCAAACGGAGTTTGGCAATTTGGTGGAAAAGATTGTGATGTTGACGGGACATATATTGTAGATTCTTCAGCTTGTCCTTATCCAATATGTACTGAAGTGCCGATTACATTTTCAGGACTTACAAATGGATCAACAACTACCTGGGACAATAGCGTAATTACTGGAACTGCTTTTACTCCAGCTATTACTGGATCTTACAATGTTACTGCAACAAATGTTAATGGATGTTCAGCAACTGATCAAATTACAATTACTGTAAATACGTTACCCATAGTTAATGCAGGAGCCGATCAATCTATTTGTGAAGGAGAATCTGTAACTCTTACAGCTTCTGGAGCAACAACATATTCTTGGGATAATGGAGTTATTAATGGAGCTGCTTTAACTCCAACTGCAACAACAATTTATACAGTTACTGGAACAGATACTAATGGATGTTCTAATACAGACCCACTAAGTGTCTCAGTAAATTCTAAACATTATATTATTTCAACTATTGGTTTATGTACTGGCGATAGTATGTTCATTGGTGGAGGGTATCAGTTATCTAGTGGAATATTTTATGATTCACTCTTGACATCTACAGGTTGTGATAGTGTAATTGAAACGGATTTAACTATTTCATCACAAATTACAGTTAATCTTCCCTTAAGTATTTGTGAAGGTGACAGTACATTAGTTAATGGAAACTATGAATTATCAACTGGCACTTTTTATGATACTACAGTAAGCCTTGGAGGTTGTGATAGTGTTACAATTACTAGTTTAACTGTTATTCCTTTATTTACTAATTTAACAGTGAGTATATGTCCTGGAGATAGTTTATTGATTGGGAGTTTATACCAAACATTAGCTGGATTATATATTGATACCCTTGTTTCATCTGCTGGTTGTGATAGTATTGTCACGGTTGATTTAACTTTATATAGTTCTTCAGTTACACTCGATTCATTAGATGGTGATTTAGTTGCTAGCGGTGGGGTAACTTACCTATGGAATACTGGTGCTACTAATTCAACTATTACTCCAGATACTAATGGTGTTTATTCTGTAGCAGTGACTGATATAAATGGATGTGTAGCTACAGCTTCATTTAATGTTACATATATTACTTCTACAGGTACTATAAATAATTCAATTAGTAAAATAAGTTTATATCCAAATCCTGTAAACGAAATATTAAATATATCTTCAACTGATAATATTAAATCATTAGAAATTAAAGATCTTTTAGGAAGGGTAATTTATTTCGATTCTAAAATAAATTCTACAAATACTACTGTAAGTACCTCTAGCTTCAGCAATAATATTTATGCTGTAAGTTGCTTAATTAACGATAAATTAATAGTCAAAAAGATTGTTATCAGTCATTAAGGATTAATAAAATTTTGTAATTTTATAATAAAAGGTAATATTTCTTATTTTTCTATTTTAAATAATTAAAAAACATGAAAACATTAAAAACTCTTCTTGCCCTTCTTGTTTGCTTCACATTAAATGCACAAACTACATATACAATTAATTCTGGCAGTTATTATTATACACCAACTACATTAACTATTAATGTTGGTGATTCTGTTATTTGGATTAATGATGGTGGAACTCATGATGTTAATGGGGATAATAACTCTATAACTAATCAGCCATTTAATAATCCAGTAACTTTTGATTCTCCAACAACTAGTACAGTAGGTGCAGTTATTTTTGCATATAAGTTTACAGTCCAAGGAACGTATAATTACGACTGTTCAGTAGGCTCACATGCATCAGCTGGAATGGTTGGAACTGTAATTGTTAATCCTCCAAGTACATCTAATCACGACTTAGCTCTAAAGGGAGTTATGGACTTAAATGGATATAGTGGGACAGATGGTAAAGCTATACATCTAAAAGTAATGAATAATATTACAGATTTAAGCGTTTATTCAATTGATGTGATTTCAAATGGTGCTGGAACGATTAACCCTAGCGAATATGTGTTGTCTGGTTCAGCAAATGCTGGAGATGATATTTTAGTTTATAGAGTTGGAACTGACACAAATTCTGTAACTTTTTTTAGTGATTACTTTGGAACATGTTATTCAAACTTTGAAGTTCTTATACCATCTGGAACTAATTTCCCTAGTGGAAATGGAGATGATCCAGTCGCATTATTTTACAATAATATTATGATAGATTCATTGACATATTTAGGAAATCCAATTCTTTCTGGTGCATTTACTGGAGATCCGTATGATGATTCGTGGGCTCACAAAGATTCAAACGGAATTTGGCAATTTGGTGGTAAAGATTGCGATAATGATGGGACGTATACTGTAGATTCTTCTGGTTGCCCTTACCCTGTATGTGGAGTTGCACCACCACCACCGCCATCTCCTGGTAATTTAACCTTTACAGCTATAATGGATTTAATAACTCCAATTGGAGGTAACTCAGGTGGTAAAGCAGTAATGTTAACAGCAAATCAAAATATTTCTGATTTAAGTACTTATGGATTTGGAAGTGCTGGTAATGGTAGTGGTTCTGATGGAGAAGAATATACATTTCCAAGTATTAGTATTAATGCAGGCCAACATGTTATAGTTTGTAGGGACAGTTTAGCTTTATCAACCTATTTTGATGGTTGTTTAGAACAATTTCCTGGTTCTTTATACCCCAATCTAATTATTGAAGATACTATTGAGCCCACAGGAAATGGAAATGATGCTTACGAATTGTTTTTTAATGGAAATGTAATTGAAACTTTTGGAGATATTGTACATGCATTTGGCACGAGTGGATTTACAGATTTACCATGGGCTTACAGAGGATCTTGGGCTTGGAAAGATACAGCTGCACCGAATGTAGGTAACTGGGTTTATAACGTTGATAATTGTTCTGACTCTTCTTCAACAACACAAACTTCTGCTTGCCCTTTTCCACTTTGTGTTGGTCTACCACTAACATCTGTTGATAATAATTTATCAAATGACATTTTAATTTACCCAAATCCATCCTCAGGAATATTAAATTTGAAATCAATTACTGAAATTGAACAATATTCAATATTTAATATTTCAGGAAAATTGTTACTTAGAAAATTGGTAAACTTAAAAGAAATCACTTTAGAGCTAACAAATCTTGAGAATGGAACGTATTTTTTAAATTTCACAACAAATAATTCATTAGTAACTAAAAAAATTATAGTTCTCAAATAAATAATTAATGATTAGATATCTATTTTTAGTATTTATTTATTCATTTATTATAAAT
>Ga0233444_10005740_pt1 | contig 11346 bp, 9 predicted proteins | sample SI_124_October20_6_FD_182792 | JGI IMG/M metagenome (GOLD analysis project Ga0233444, IMG submission 182792) | Seawater microbial communities from Saanich Inlet, British Columbia, Canada - SI_124_October2016_10_MG | ecosystem: Environmental > Aquatic > Marine > Inlet | place: Canada: British...
TCTGGATTAAGTAACTAAAAAAGTGGCGGAGGGACAGGGATTCGAACCCTGGAAAGGTTTGACCCTTTGCTGGTTTTCAAGACCAGTGCATTCAACCGCTCTGCCATCCCTCCACGGTGATAGCTAAAGCATTTTAAATGGTTTGTAAAAAAGGTCAATGTGACATTCCTCACTTCGTTCCTCACTTTTAACCTAATTTCTCCATATATTCTTCAATCTGGACTTCCATGCCTTTAACAAAGTGACTATAGGCCTTCAAAGTCACATGAGGATCAGCATGACCAAGCCTATGAGACAGCTGAATCAATGGGAAGTTATTCATCAACAGGTTACTTGCATGGGTATGTCTAAGGTTATGCAGTGTGTGAGGGATCTGTAAACGCCTCATGCAATCTGCAATTCGATGCGACCATAAACTTACTGTAGTTAAATCCCCATCTTGCGCTAGTGTTCTTTTTTTGGAAGGTTATCTCTGCCAGATGAATGGGTATGTACGACCTTCCATTGACCATCAATTTTTCGAAATAAAAATGTTTGATGGCCTTTCTTATCAAGCTCTCGACCACTTTTAATTAATTTAGCTTTGAATCGCGTATCAGCAATAGCCCAGGCAAAGTTTTTATTTTCGCCTTCAAAATGAACTTCAATATCATCAAAGTCTAATTCCATGTATTCCATGGCACCTTTCTCTGGCTCAACATGATCGATAACAAGAGAATCTAACCCTTGGTTTTGACCGCCTGATTCAATATAACGTGCGCCTTTAAAATCTAAAAATGTTTCCCTAAACGGTGTGCCATCACCATTTTCCCAGCCATATTTAATGCTTGAAATAATATCAACAATTTCTTGTTCGCCTGTTTTTGTTTGCACTGGTTCTACATGAGCCGCTAGAGTTAAAAAACTTATGAGGAATAAGAATGTAGTTATCGTCATTTTAATCATTTGATTTCCCTTAAAAAATAAGTTTGATTTATTCTGGCACAACCTGCAGACAATAGATAATATTCTTTTCATAGGTTCTTACTCAGCTTCCACTATGGGTAATTCGCACGTGCATTATTTTTGTAGACTCAGCCCTTTTCAACTATTGCGCGTCGAGGCGTCCCTTCCCTCTGCCGTTTCTGCCACTGGGAATCCGTATATACCTTCACTGAAATCGAGGGCTCTGTAACGCCTTTGATTATATCCGCACCGCGCTCAGCAACCATCATGGTGGGCCCATTGAGATTACCATTGGGGACCGTGGGAAAAACCGATGAATCGACAATCCGCAATTTTTTCAAGCCTATCACTCTGAGATCTGGATCGACAACCGCCATGGAGTCAACCCCTATCTTGCAGGTACACGATGGATGATAGGCACTGTCAACCGACTCACGAACAAAGGCGTCAATCTGATCATTGGTTTGAACCTCTTCCCCGGGCTGAATCACTTCGTCTCGGAACGCATCCATTGCTGGCTGGCGCATAATTTCTCGGGTTAAATGTACACAATCTCGAAATCCTTGCCTATCCTGCTCTGTCTCCAGATAGTTAAACAGTATTTCTGGGTGCTGCTTTACGTCTACAGATACCGCCCTCACATAACCCCGACTGGTAGGCTTGTTATGCCCAACATGCACTTGGAAGCCATGGTCCTTAAACGCCACCTTGCCATCATAGGTAATCGCGCCAGGCAAAAAATGGTATTGAATGTCAGGCCACTTGACCCCGGCTCTGGACCGGATAAACGCGCAAGATTCAAAGTGATTCGTTCGGCCTAAGCCAGTTTTAAACAAGAGCCAACGCGCTCCAATCAGGACTTTGTTAAATAATCCCAACTTACTGTTGAGGCTGATCGGCTGTTTGCAGCGGTATTGAAAATTGAACTCTAAGTGATCTTGCAGATTCTCTCCGACTCCCGGCAAATCATGTACCACTTTAATCCCAGCTGCCTGCAATACCTCACCTGGCCCAACGCCTGACACCTGCAGTAGATGCGGCGATCCGATCGCCCCAGCACAGAGGATTACCTCACGTCGCGCGGCAAATATCTGCGTTGTGCCCCGAACTTCGCATTGAACGCCTGTTGCCGTTTTGTCGTCAAAAACAACTTTAGTCACTAAGGCATGCTTTAATAGTGTCAAGTTATTGCGCTTTTTTGCCGTGTCCAGATAGGCATGACTGGTAGAAGCACGTACCCCACGATCAACCGTCATAAACTTTTGTCCAAAGCCCTCCTGTCGGAAACCGTTATAGTCATCTGTTTCGGCGTATCCAGCATCGACTCCAGCGTCAATAAACGCGCGGTAGAGTGGGTTCCGCATGTTGTTGCCTCCACTAACCGAAACAGGCCCGTCACTGCCAGCGTACTCACTCGCAACGCACTCGTGACTCTCTAACTTTTTAAAGTAAGGCAAACAACTTTGATAGTTCCAACCAACCGCCCCACAGGCCTCCCATTCGTCATAATCGTGAGCATGGCCTCTCACATAGACCATACCGTTTATAGATGAAGTGCCACCTAGCACTTTTCCTCGAGGACAGTTCATACGCCGATTATTTAAGTGCGGTTCTGGCGCGCTTTCGAACCCCCAATTATATTTTTTACTATTCATTGGGATGCCCAGAGCCGAAGGCATACGAATAAACACACTGCGATCACTGCCACCATATTCCAACAGCAATACGGAGCAGTTAGGATCTTCGCTGAGGCGCGCAGCAACAATTGCTCCTGCAGAACCAGCGCCTACCACAATGTAGTCGTACTCTTTCATTTAATGCATGCTTTCCATAACCTTCAAACTGTTAACTATCCTCTGCAAGCATAAAACTGTCGCGCAGTTTTTTTCTATGCTTGAACACAAGACTATAAATCACTACATATAGGCCAATAACAACTAACCCTACCCACTCAATTTTAAGCGGTGTGAGCTGATATAACAGCACCAGAGTAACGAGCAACAAAAAATTTCCTAGAACGTATTGTGCACGCCCCAGTTGCTCAACGCTGAAATCCAAATTGTCAGTGTATAGACGGATAAGTGAGTCGAGAGAGTTAATCACAAAAATCACACCAAGAGTCACCATCGCCCAGCTGAGCATTCCTGTAACAGCGATACTATTATAAAAATAGTAATACAGCGTTGAAAACCACAACGCTATAGCTACAGAGGGAATCACCAATAAGGCGATCAGCAATTGCCAAGTTTTAAGCCCACAGACAAATCTCGCGACAAACTGACCTATCATGATGCTCCAGGCAAACCACCAACATAAATACCAGCCATGGTAGTCGCTGATCGGGCTAATGAAGCGGTGAATATTCTTAAAATAGCCCGTCAGATTGGCCATGGATTCCAAGTATCCGCTAACCGAGGCGCCAGAGAACCCAAGCATGACTAATGTTAGCACTATAAATAACGCGCTAGACCCTATGCTGAGGAGCTTAATATACCGGATATCAGTGCTCGAAAAAACTCCTATAAAAATGATAAGACCTACTAAGAGGTACTGCTGAAAGAGAGAAATTCCGACAATATAACTGGGCGCATAACTAAGAAATAAATAGGCGGTAAATGCACAGGTGGCAATAATAATGAGATTATTAATCCAACGGATGGGTCTGTATTGGAAAAGTCCCAGCTTAGGCTCAACAACGCAAAAATAGAAGGTGGTTAAAAAATAAAAGGTCCACACTAGAAAGCCCCAGAAACCAAATTCAATCGCCAGCGGATTCGTGAAACTATAGGCCTCCTCGGTTGCATAGACAGGGAACTCTACGAGGGGAAACATAATCAAGCCAACGTCTAGGCCAGAGGTAAATAAAATTGCTGAAAAGGCTAATAGCGACATCGGTGTTTTTCCAACACATCGAACATTGCGCCACTTTACACAGACAAAGACTGAGGTCGTCAAGGTGATCGCAATTGCCACTGTAAGTATTTCGTACATCGTCGCCCCCTACCAAACAGCATGGCAGGTTTATATAGGTTCATAGTTAAGATTTGATTAGTTACAGAGTATATTATATTTTTTTAATCTCCATTAATTATGTTTCAATCTGAACTTCAATGCCTTTCAAGCATGTCAACATGGTGAATTCCATGAAGCAGCTTAAACAATAGCATCTACAAATTTTAGATTATATTCCTGTTACCATATTCATCAAAACCGCGGTACCGCTAATAGCAGAGCCAATCATAATCGCACGATCACTCCATTGCATACCAACGTAAACCCATCCACAACTAGATAAGAGATATGCAACTTGTCCCCAAACAACAAACCCTGCACTTATAGTAAATATACCCACTACACCAAGCAACATTGCTGTCCACTTAACATACCAATCTGGAGTTCCCGTGGGTGTCATAGGCTTTACGTCATCGTAATCACTTTGAAGTTCGTCAAGGTCTTGTTGGAGACGTTTCTTCTCCAACCTAAGCTCTTGGGCAAGAAGAGATAGCTTGCTAGGAGTAGAGATATCTTTAATGCTGTCGTTAGTAGAAATATCTTGAATGCTGTCGTTAATGTCATTAATCATAATATTGCCTAAATAATTTTTGTCACTATACCGAAAACTAATGATTCTTGTACTTTTTTTCTCAAGATTATTATTATGGCAAATATCCCTTTAATTCAGAGCACAGAAAATTAGAAAAGTAGAATTGATGTCATGACTATTTCTAAGGTGTATTATCGGTTGATGAATTCAGTTAACACAAAAATTATTGGTTTCTGGCGAGGTTGGTCAATAGCCGTTGGTTGCGCTGTTGGTTCAGGTATTTTTATGATGCCTACTCTGCTTGCACCCTATGGGCTTATTGGTTTCGGGGGTTGGTTAATTGCTGGCGCTGGTTCAGTATTAGTTGCTTTAACAATGTCTAGATTAGTCCGTCGAATTCCAAAAACGGGAGGTCCTTATGTTTATGCAAATGAGGGGTTAGGACATTTTGCTGGCTTTATTATTGCGTGGACATACTGGGTAGCTTGCATCACGGCAATAGCAGGTATCTCGATCGCTTTTGTAAGCTATTTAGGTTTTTTTATTCCTGCTATAAGTCATTCGTCGTTGCTGTCACTTCTGGCATCACTAGTTTTAGTCTGGTTGATCGTAACACTCAATATTTTCAGCATTGAGAGCAGTGCAAAATTCCAAGTAGTTTCGACCTTGCTAAAGCTTTTACCATTATTTTTTATGATGTTTTTAGGGTTGGTTGGCTTTGATTCTAATAACTTGCCTGAAATTAACCCGACTAATGCTAACCCATTCATCTTGCTGGCTACAGTTACAACCTTGGTCATGTGGTCTTTTGTTGGAATAGAGACTGCCACTGTTCCAGCTGAAAACTTTATTAATCCTGAGAAGACTATTCCAAAGGTTCTTATTGCCGCAGTTCTCAGTGTATTAACTATTTATATTTTAGTAAGCATCGCTGTTGCAGCAATTGTTCCTGCAGATGAGCTTATGAATTCATCCGCACCATTTGCACTTGCTGCAACAAAAATTCTAGGTTTCTCTGGAGGAGTAATAATAGCTTTTGGCGCATTAATTTCTACCTTGGGGTCTTTGAATGCCAATACGTTGACGGCTGGAAATATAACCTTTGCTGCAGCGAGAGATAAACTGCTGCCTAGCAAATTTTTAACTTTATCAGATGCAGGAACCCCAATTTTTTCATTTATCCTTGCAGGATCATTTGTAAGTTTTTTGTTGATGCTGAACTACACAAAGGGATTAATTGACGCATTCATTTTTTTTGCAATGCTATCTACTCTTTCGACATTAATTGCTTATTTATTTTGCGCCATGGCTGAACTTAAATTCTTAAAAAATGATCACCCAAGCAAGCAAAGGAATTCTGCTATATTTCTTACATTTGGCACATTCTTATATGCTTTTTTTGCAATTTGGGGGGCAGGAATGGAGATTGTTTTTTATTCCTTTATGTTGATTTTGGTTGGCATGCCTATGTATGCCTGGATGAGGGAATAACATGGCTGTTTTTAATGAATATTCCTTGCTAACGCAAGTTGCAATCAGAAGTCCATTAAATAGCTTTCTTACCGATGAAAAGCTTTCTAACGAATGGCAAGATCTAAGGTTTCATTCCAAACCTGAGCTTAAAGAGTCGATAAATGAATTTATAGAATTTAGAAAATTACTCCTTAACGATGAAATTAAGATTATTGACTTGCCCCAAGCCAAGGGTCTAACCATCGACAGTATCTATACTCGAGATAGTATATTGATATCCCCCAAAGGATTAATTTTATGCAACATGGGAAGAGCTAGCCGCACTCCTGAAGCGAGAGATAACTATGAACACCTTAAATTACAAGGTTATCAGATTGCTGGAGAAATTTTAGCTCCTGGCACATTAGAGGGTGGAGATTTTATTTGGCTCAGCGATACAAAAGCTGCAGTTGGCCTTGGGCCGAGAACTAATCAAAATGGAATTGATCAGCTAAGAAAAATTTTAGGAGATGCTGTTGATCTCCACGAAGTCCCCTTGCCAAAACCCGCCCACCCAGACGATGTGCTTCACTTAATGTCAATAATTTCTCCCCTAGATAAAGATTTGGCCCTAATCTATAGACCTTTGATGCCAGCATCATTTATCCAATGGCTTGGGCAACTTGGCATTAAGTTTGTTGAGGTGGATGAAGCAGAGTATCTATTGATGGGATGTAATGTTTTGGCAACGTCTCCAAGGTCAGTTATTATGCTAGAAAATCTTCCGGGAGTTCAACGCAACTTGCAAAATGCTGGATGTGATGTTCAAACTTATAAGGGCATTGAGATTAGTAGAAAAGGTGAAGGTGGACCAACCTGCTTAACTAGGCCATTAAAAAGAAATTAAAATATGAGTGACATAAACGAAAGTTTGCCGGGATGGAGCTATACAAGCGATGCATTTTTTGAGCTCGAGAAGCAAAACCTCTTTCTTCAAAACTGGCAACTAGTTTGCCATGAATCCAATATCCCTAATCCTGGAGATTATTTTACATTTCAAATCTTTGACCAACGTATTTTTGCCATCAGAGGCAAGGATAATCAGGTTCGTATTTTTCATAATTTATGCTCTCACAGGGCAACGAAATTACTTGATGATGTCTCAGGGAATTGTAATGAAAAAATTATTTGTCCTTACCATGCCTGGGGTTATGACCTTGAGGGAAATTTAGCCAAAGTGCCATATGAAGATCAATTTATTGATATAAATAAAAGTACACTAGGCCTTAAACCTGTTGAATTAGAAATCTTTCAAGGTTTTATTTTTGCTCTAATTATTCCATCTGATGGACCTAGTGTTGCTGAGCAATTTAAACCGTATTTAGAGGAATTAAAACCTTATAGACTTGAAGAAATTAAGCCTCTCGGACGAGTGACGATGAGACCTAGGTCTGTTAATTGGAAACAAATAGCAGATAACTATGTTGATGCCCTTCACATTCCGGTTGCTCATCCAGGTTTGTCTGCGATGGTAGGAAAGAGCTATGGATTAGAGGTGAGTCCAAATAACGGATTTATTCATAAAATGTGGGGTGACGGAAGTAAAATTAGGAAAAAAAATCTATCGAATCAACTCTATGACAAATTTTTACCCTACTTAGACCATCTTGATGCCAGCAAGCAAAGATATTGGCTTTATTATCGCTTGTGGCCCAATCTCGCATTTGACATATACCCAGAACAAATGGATTTTATGCAATTTATTCCAATCAGCCCATCTTCGACCATGATAAGAGAAATTGCTTATGCGCTTCCAGATGATCGCAGAGAGGTGAAGGCTGCTAGATACCTCAATTGGAGAATAAATAGACAAGTGAATAACGAAGACACAAAGTTAATTAGCTTTGTTCAGGAAGGAATGAATACTGGAAAGTTTAAATCGGGTCCTCTTGCAACATCGGAGGTGTGCTTAATCGACAGTGCTAACAAAATAAGGAGAGCAATTCCTGTATCTAGGTTAGAGCAAATGCCAGAAGAGAAAAGCATGAGCGAAATAAACGATCAGCTTTCTTGATAAGAATAAGCAGCATTAAAGTGTAATGCTGCTTATATCAAAAATACTATCTACTTAACTTAAATCCAAGATAGATCATGCGACCTCTGGGATCATGATGTTTTGCATCGTAACTCCAGTTTGCTGCGTCGTAGACCAATGGGACTTCTTCATCAAACATGTTGGTGATACCAAGCGATAATTTAAGCTCGCTATCATTCATTTCAACTAGATATGAATTCATCAAATCTACAGTGAAGAAACTATCAATCGACTGACTGAAACCTCTAGCTTTAGCAGTAGCATCAAGTGGTCTTGTAGTTTTATAGTCACCTGTGTATCTTCCAAACAAGGACAATGAATTATTGCCGCTGTTTAAAGCAGCATGGAATACTGCTTTTGTATCAGGCAATGATCTTGCAAAGTTATCGTGGTTAAATAAACCAACAACGTCTTTTGTAGAGTTTCCAACAGGAATTTCGTACTCAAACATGTGCATCATGTTCACGCCCACTTGAGCTTGACCAAATGAAGTATCAAAATCATAGGTTGATTCAAAATCTAGTCCGCTTGTATTTACGTTTGCAGCGTTAAAGTACTTAGTTGTAACCCCTGTAAGAGTTCCTCCAGCAGTTCTTTTAACATCTGAATCCAGTGGATTTGCTGCAACTTTTCCCTGAGCGCTCTCTATCGTAATCACATTTGTGTAATCAATAGCCCAATAGTCTAATGTCATAGAAAGTTTGTCGCTTGGCTTCCACATTGCGCCTATGTTCATATTATCTGACTCTTCTGGAGCAAGATTTGGATTGTTTGCTTGGGCAATTCTAATAAAGGCTGTTCCACCTTTTGCTGAACCGTCAGCATTGTAATCTTGAATACCCTGCAAACTAATATTGGTAGAAGTTAGCTGAGCTAAAGAAGCTTCTCTGAACGAAGTACTAAATGAAGCTCTCAATGCTAAATTATCAGATGCTTGGTATCTAAATGAAAGCTTTGGATCCACTGAGCTATCAGATTCTAAATCTTCATAACGCAATGCACCTTTTACTTCCAATCGATCAGAAGGATTCATAGAGCCCTCAATAAATAAAGCTGTTGCATTTCTGCTTGCAGTGCTTTCTAAACCGCCTCCTAAAAAGAGTAAATCAGCTGGCTGAGTAATATTTCCTGCAGCATCAAATTTCGCAATAGATGAAGCGCCTCGTGCGACATCAAATGATTCGTCTCTAAACTGAAGGCCCGAAGCTATGTCTATGTTGCCGATAGAACCGGTCACAAGGAAATCAAAAACAGCAAGCTCAGTATTGGTCCAAGTCTGCTGATTAGTCGCAATCCATGCAATTAATTCAGCTGAGTTATTTGAGGGAGTAAATAAATCCCAAGTTTGATTTCCAGCAGATCCACCATTACCTTTAATAGCAGCGCTAAATTTTGATGTGCTGGTATCAGGTTGCTGGCCATAAAGATCTTCACTACTTACTGTGTAATGTGCGTCCCAATCAAAGCCATTACTAAACTCTCCATTAAGCCCAATTGAAAATCTATCTGTTTCAATTTCTCTTGGAGCATTTGGGGATGGGTAAGCAGAACCAAGAGCTCTACCTAGCCACAAGACTGGAACTCCAAATGGATTTCCACCTGTTCCGGGCATAATTGCATTAGCAGGACTTAGGTATGAAAGTGCAGGATAAGATGGTGACTGTGGGTTATCGTTTACATCAATAGCTGTACTCATATAATCAATTTCTAACCCATTACCATTAGCAAGCAGGGTTTTGAATGATCCATACATACTTGTATGGTCTTCATCATTAACAACGTTGAATCTTGGGCCGTAGACAAATCCACACCTTGAACCACTGGCCTGAGGAATAAGAATACCCTTATCAGCTACACAAGTTGGGCTTGGAACGTTTTGGAAGGGTGTGTAGGTTCCTGCGTATGGTCCCGAAGCAACAGTGCTTGGGCCAAAAAGTAAGAAACTTGTTCCCAAGCCACTAATACCAAGTTGAGCTAAGCTCGGGTCGAAGTCAGCGCCTGACATAGCAGATCTATCTAATATACTGGCAGCCAATACAAAGTTTGAATCGCCATTTTCAGCTCCCCAAATTATACTTACTCTGTCATCGGTTTGACCACTGATATCAGCTTCTTGACTGGACATCTCAAACTCAGTTCCAGTGAAGTCTCTTCTGAATATATAATTCACTACACCAGCAACCGCATCAGATCCGTAGATAGATGCTGCGCCTTCTTTGAGAACTTCGACTCTTTCCAGGGCAACCACTGGGATTGCATTTGTGTTTACAAAAACACTGCCGTCATTTGACGTTGCACCTGTGAGAGTTTGTCTTCTCCCATCGATAAGTATAAGTGTTGAAGAAAGACCTAGGCCTCTAAGGTTAACGTTTGAAGTTCCTTGAGTTGATCCTTGGGTAAATGAATCAGAAGCATTTTCTGAACCTGAGTTTACTGAAAGGTTACGAGTAATATCTGCAATAGATACCGCACCAATATTCTCTATTTCCTCTCTATCGATTACCTCTACAGGTGAAGCGCCATCTGTAGCACTACCTTTAATGTAAGAACCGGTAACCATGACCTCTTCAATATCTTGTTGTGCATGTGCATTAAAAGATAAAAAGGCAAAGCAAGTTAATGCCAAAAAACATTTTGTTATATTCATTTAAATTCCCCTAAATTTAAAAATTATTCTACTAACGAAGCTAGCAGTGTCTATAAATTACATGAATAGTTGTTTTACTGCAAAGTAAGTTTAACGTATAAATTAAACTCGTAGTTTAATATTAACTCGATTGACCTGTTACCCAGTTGATCCCTTCATTTGAATGGTCTGAAGATGGAGCCTCACCCGATGAATTAGGGCCCCCACTGCTGTCGTTGCCAGTAGCTTTTTTTCTAAAAGCGATTATGTCTTGGGTAATATCTTTGCAATTTAGATTCCTGGTCATAGCCTCTGATAGCATCAAAGCAAAAAATTCAATTGAGACAGAATCCTTTTCATAAATCATGCTGTAACAGAGACTAGCATCTGACTTTGCAGTTAGCTTAGATTTCATTTGTGTTGTCGAGCAAGAAGAAAACAATGCAACAAAGATTAAGGCCAGAATTGGTAAAATCTTTTCAGAGTTATTAAATGAAATTAGGTGCCGCAAAAAATTTATTAATTAATGGCTCAAAGGACTCTAATGAGTCTACCTCATATTTAGGATCGAATGCAGCTTGATCCCATTCATCTGTGAACTCAACAGCTTTTGCATACCAGGATTCATTAACGAATTGTTTGCGTAAATCTTGTGGCTTACCCATGTACTGATAGTAATGTTCG
>Ga0233444_10005750_pt1 | contig 11335 bp, 10 predicted proteins | sample SI_124_October20_6_FD_182792 | JGI IMG/M metagenome (GOLD analysis project Ga0233444, IMG submission 182792) | Seawater microbial communities from Saanich Inlet, British Columbia, Canada - SI_124_October2016_10_MG | ecosystem: Environmental > Aquatic > Marine > Inlet | place: Canada: British...
TTTTTGAGTTGGACGATTCCCACCCTATGAATCTATAACCTTCATTGGGAGATGCTGTTACTGTTACCTTAGTACCCTCATCGTAAGTCCCTCCTTCACTAGAAACAGAGCCTCCATCTCCAGCTGACACTGTTAGCGTATATTGAGTAGCGTCAGGCTCAGGGGTTGGAGTTTGAATCACACTAGATGCAGCTGAATCATCATCTGAAGAGCAAGAGTACACAAATGTAAACAATAGAATCCCTAGAGTAAAGGATAATAAAAAATTTTTCGTTTTTAAAAATTATATGAATGTAATAAAAAAAAATTATGAAACCCACCCCTCCAGGCACTCAGAGACTATCGATATATTCAAAAGAACAGGAAGTATAACCAAACTACAAAAGGCTATGGGACATTCTTCTATAAACGTTAGTTTGACTTATCTAAGAGGCTTGGAAGTGCTGAGCTTACTGAGAGGGATATGGCTGAGTTATAATAAAAAACCCTCCACTTGGGAGGGTTAAAATCTCAGATTGAATTTTAACTTATTTAAAAAAATTATTCAACCCTAACATTAATCGCGCTTGGCCCCTTTTCAGTAGATTCCAAATCAAAACTGACCTTATCTCCATCTGAAATATTATCAATCAAATTGTTAGCGTGAACAAACACATCCTTTTCTCCAGAATCTGGAGTGATAAAACCAAACCCTTTTGATTGATTAAAAAATTTAACTGTTCCTAAACTCATTTTTCTTGTTTTATGCAAACCTAAACTTATAATATGATAAAATCACTAATAATTCGAAATTATAAATATTTTTTGAATCTAAAATAAATGGCAAATAGACATAAAATAGACCCCATCGGTAAAATAAAAAGTGTAACTAGAAGCATATAAAACTTACCATTATTTGTTTCTTCAACCTTTTTTGGGATTAGACCAAGGTTCTTTTTAAAGTTTGAGATAAATCTTCCCTGCCTTACTTTCATAAAATCAAAATAGTCTTTCAAGGTTAAGGTTTTAATTTTCTAATTGAATTTTACAATAATTTAAGTATTAATCTCAAGTTTGATTCAAATTTGAATATGCCCAATACATTAAAACAAATTGAATCGGAATTCTTAACCATAATTTCCATGGCTGAATCCCAAGTTGGTTTTCAGGAAATAACATATTTACGTGGACGATTAGAAATATTGCAAGCATTGCCATAATTCCCCAGAGAGCATAACTTCTAGTTACAATGAAAAAAACTCCTATTCCTAAAACTATTTCAACAATGCCACTCAGGTATATCAGAAAATCATGGTTAGGCAAAAATTTTGGCATTAAGGGTCTATAGAACGCTGTCTTTGTAAAATGAAGTACTCCTAATACTGAATATATAGCACCCATTAAATAAAGTTGAAATACCATTTTAATAAGGTTATTTTCTATATATCAATCCCTTAAAACAAAAAGGTATGAAAAGCAACCATACTAATCATACCTTTTAAGTACAGACTACTACGTGAATAGTAGAGGTCAAATTTAAGTTTTTTATTGTGACATTAAATAACTTAACAATAATTAATTTATGTCATCAAATAGATCTTATCCCTTTATCATGATTTTTAGCTTTTAAACACTTATCTATAAATCTTAGTTTGATTTCTTTAGAAGGCATCGAAGTGCCTAAGCTTGCTGAGGGGGGATGTGCCTGAGTTGTAATAAAAAACCCCTGGTTACTGTTTACTAAGAATCAAAAATTCATTCAAAGCTTTTTGCTTCACCAGAGGCTTAGAATTGCCTGAGCTAACTGAGGGGGTAAGCCGATTATTTATTTGTATGATTTAATAATTGCGTTTAATAGAGTTTCTCCTGTTAGAATAAACCACTTGAAGTATTACTTTTTCTTATTGAACTTACTCTTGGCAACTTTTAATAAAGAGTAACTCATTACAGCGTATTGGTAGTTTTTGATTGCAAAGCGGAGTAGTCTAAAGCCAAGAAAGTGAGGTGTATGGTTTATAAGGAGGGATTAATATTTGAAAATTAATATCCCCAAAAGAACACAAAAACCGATTAGAAGAACTGACAAGCCAATTTGATATACATAATACCCAATGGATTTATCAGAATTCTTAATCTTTGGTTTTTGAATTTCAATTATCGATGTGAAAATCACCAAAACAACTGGAGCAAACAATACACACCCGATTATAAATAATTGAATATCAGTCATTTCTTTGGAATTGTATTAACATAAATTCCATAGACAAGAATTGTTGGAACCCAAATAGAAACATATTGGCCCATTTCTTTTTCTCCCGAAAACCATAAATAAACTGATAAGATAAAGCTTAGGAAGGCAGATATGATTACAATAAAATCTCTTTTTCTCATTTTCATTTATATAAATATCTAATGTATAAAAATAAATTATGGTAAAAGAGAAACTATTAGTCTAAGTTGTCCTTAAGTCATATAAATCAGAAAAACCCGCAAGTGATTTAAAATCACGAAAGGTTTTGGTTTGGGGGTGTTTTAGGGGTTTTTGCGAATCAAAGTTTATGATTAGTGAGGTGTCCCAGTGTCCCACCCCTACGGTATGGGGCTTGGGACGCTATTAGAACATTACAGTTCAGTGGAGGATTTTTTTATTTAACAAATTTTTATGAGAGGAAGACTAGGGGTTTTTATGTTTAAAATGGTCATATGATAGCAGACCTCTCTTGAGGTTTGTGTTTCATACTAAGTTTTGTAGTTTTTTGATTGAATTCAACCCTCCCTCTTAATCAAGGGAGGGGTTTTTATTGCACTTTCTCAAAGATTTTTTTGATTGAGAATAATTCAATTCTAATTATACTATTTTCGCATTATGCAAAGAATTAAATTTAAAATCGAGAACGATCAAGCTGATAAGCTATTCAAAATAGCTAAAGACAAAAAGGAGAATGTGTCCTCGATTATTAGGGAGGCAATAGATGACTATATTAAAAAGAAGTCATAATCTTAATTATAAATACTAATTGTATTACTTTCCTTATTTTAGACGGATAAAAAAAAGACTATGAGCAGTAAATTTTTTGGCAATAGCAAAGTAAAAGGCCAATCAGATAAGAATCAAAAGAACAAGACTAAGCCTGGTTCAAAAAATAAGGCTACTACAGCTGTCCGAAAAACAGGCAGGGGTAGTTGAGATTAGTGGGACACTGAAATAAATTTACTAAAGTTGATTAATTACATTAGCCCCTTAAAGGGCTATTGGTTTATTTGGTTAGGAATGTTTTTTCTTAATGTACATGCTCTTGGCTACTTTGAATAAAGAGTTACCCATTAAAGCGTATTGGTAGTTTTTGATTGCAAAGCGGAGTAGTCTGAACATTTGAACTTTAATCTCCCTTTATTATAGGCGCTGATTCCTCCTTTAGTTTATCAAATTCATCTCTTGTCATCATTTCAATGTCCATCAAATCCTTTGCTTCTTTCAATTTATTTATCCCAAAAGCTTTTCCGTTAATTTCTCCTATTATAGCAGAAACCTTTAGTGGTTTCTTTCTGTTTCCTTTATGATAAAGTATTAATTCTACAATTAGAGCCATATCGCCTTTCAAACCTGTGCCAACTCTTAATCGGCACACACTACCTGAATTCGAGTCAAGAATGGCATTCTACCCAGACTACTATAGCTCTGGAATTACGCATGTAATGGAGGGAGACGAAGTTGAAAAACGTGCCAAAAAGTGGCTAAAATTCCGTATCCTAATGTAAGAATTACTCTTTAAGGAATTTGTTTTTTAACTGAGGAACAGTTGGGTAGAGTCAATAAAATAAGCCCCTCACAAATGTAAGAGGCTTTTGAAGTTGATGGTCCCACCTGTACTCATAACTATTTATAACTTATTGATTTACAATATATAAAAATATATTATTAGTACCCGTGGGTACTATTTAGTACCTCTTGGGTACTAAGTCCATGTTTTGGGTACTAACAACCTCTGTTAGATTTGGCAGAAGTTATTTCTTCATTTTTCACTCATTTTCTTTACGTTTTCTAAAGTTTATAATACTTATATATAGAACCAATTGTTCTACTGAGTTGTAGATTACTTTAAGTAATACTTAATCTACCGAGATACTACACCTGACACATGGGGGAAGTACCCAATAATGACCAACACTCACCGATAGGTAAAACCAGTCATTAGTGTTCCGAGAGGTAAAGAAGAAAGGTCTGAACTCGTAAAAATGCAGATAGGTTGAATTCTTGTTTGAGTGTCTGTTAGATTCAACTGAAAAATGGAAATAGTTTTTCAAAAGGGAATTTCCCTTAATGGACTCACTATATCTAATTGTGAAATAGTAGTTAGATTTTAAATAATAGAAAAGTTTAAAATAAAGAGTATCAACCTCGAACTGATTAAGTATTTAGAGTACGAGGTTATTAAATTTTTTAAATACTCTGAAAGGAAAAAAATATGATAAGGAATATAACAGATGAACAAGCAAAACATATGTTAGAACTATTAAAGAAGAAGTCTGTATTGATTAAAAATTTTTCTCACAAACTTGAGAAGTACAGAATATCAAAAGATAGAAAAATGTATGATAAGATGTTTAAAGAACTATTAGAGAAAGAGGAGATAAAAGTATATGGAAAGAAGATTGAGTAAAAAAGATTTAATGGAACTTTACGGGGTAGATAGAGTAACCATTGAAGACTGGAGAAGAAATAGAGGATTGAAAATGATAGAGGTATCTACTCATTCAAAATACATAACAGAAAAGGATTTAATAGAGTGGGAAAATAGTATGAAGGGTAATATTAAAGTTAAGAGGTTAATTAATCAAAGTGTATCAGAATGAAGGAATAAGAAGATTTGATAGACTCTCCTAAAAAGGATTATTCAACTACTCTATCAGTATTTCAAAGACGAGGTTTCTTGTAACTGAGAGAATACTTTTCCCCTAAACCCCAATCGATGTGGTTTTAAAATCAGTGTCAATTTTTTTCACCATATGGAAAATGATAGGGTAATAATCATACTCCATTGATTTGGTAAGATGAAAGATAACGCTGTTAACTTACCCTAGTTTGAATCAAATATAATTTCTAAGTTTTGTTTACTTTTTTTTAGCTGAGAAACTATTCCTTCTGTCGCATTTGATTCCGAAATGTATAGTCTTTTTAGGTTTGGAAGTTTTGGGATTACATTTATTAATTCATCAGAAACTTTTGTTCTGAAGAGGTTTAAAGATTCTAATTTTTCTAGTTTTTCCAAGTGCCTTAATCCTTTGTCAGAAATTTTAGTTTTACTTAGGTTTAATTTCATTAACCTCTCTAATTCTCCAATTTTTTTAAGATTATCGTCTGATACATTAGAATCCGTAAGGTTCAACCAGATCAATTGTTTTTTTATATGTAAAAGTGTCTCTATAGTATTGGGTGTAAGCTTCTTTTTACTCAAACTAAAGTTTGCTTCCAAAAAATAATTTTCCTTCATAAGGACATTCAAAATAAATCCATTATTACTTAATGAATCAACAATTTCTTTTTTGGGAGGCTGTACCTTTTGTCTTAAGAAATTAAAATCATCCAAACCCAATTGTCTGTTAACGTTATCTATGATTTCTTTGTTTGGATTAAATGCCGTTAAATAGCCGCTTGAGGGCGCATTTTTTTTAATCCACCAACCAATTAATGCAACTTGGTCGTCCGTTAAAGGTTGCTTCCCCTCTGTTGGCATAAAATCTTTATGATTGGTGGGAAGAGTAATTCTTCTAAAAAGATCGCTTGAACTTATATCGCCAGGAATAATAATTTTACCACTTTCTCCACCTTTCATCAAACTCGAAAAGCTTGTTAAATTAAGATCTCCTTTTTTCTTTTCCAGATTATGACAACTTATACATCGTTTGTCCATAATAGGCGAAATCAGGTCTAAATATATATCCACAGAATCAATAAGGATGAGATTTTTTCTTGGCATCGATTTGTTTGGCAAACCTGCTAACTGACGTATTGGATTTGGAGCATATTCAAATAAATAGGTAGATCCATGAGTTAAATTCCCTCCCATATGTCCTGTATAAAAAATCAAAAAAACTATGCTGAATAGGAATATGGTATTTCCCTGAAACGGAATACTAATTTGTCTTTTGGAGATGTAATAATATACAATTGAAAGTATAAGAATTCCTACACCTCCCCATTTATGCCAAAAGATAATGTCTTCTTTGTAATCTCCTGATAAGGATAAAAAATAGCCTAAGAAGACTGCAAAAAATGTGCTGATGACCCCAAGTAACCAAATGTAGTGTATGAAGTTTTGAATGGGTTCAAATTTTTTCCATTTTGTAGAAAATTCTGCAAGTCCTGCCAATAATAAAAAGCCAATAGGAAGATGGACTATCAAAGGATGAAATCTTCCAAAAAAAAGCAGGATATCGGACGGGTTGTCAGAAAAAAGAATGAATAAAAGATTTAAACTCATTTTCGTTTATTTGATCGGTATTCTACCAAGCTGTTTTCACTTAGAATAATACTTTTATCTTAATATGTCTTTAATTACATGTCCATGAACGTCTGTTAATCTCATGTCACGACCTCCAAAACGAAAGGTTAATTGTTTGTGATTAATTCCCATTAGATGCATCATGGTTGCATGCAGATCGTGAACGGTAACTTCGTTTTCAATTACTCTATATCCATAATCGTCTGTTCGCCCATAGATAGTTCCTCCTTTAACACCCGCTCCAGCCATCCACATACTACATGCAGAAGGATTATGATCTCTACCATTTGTTCCTTGAGCAAAGGGTGTTCTACCAAACTCCCCTGTCCAAACAACCAAAGTTTCTTCTAATAATCCTCTTGATTTTAAATCTTTTAAAAGACCCGCAATTGGCTGGTCAACTGCATGGGCATTATGTTCGTGTCCTTCTTTTAGGTTTCCGTGCTGGTCCCATCGGTCTGCACTAACCTTAGGACAGGTTAATTCTATAAAACGAACCCCTCTTTCTACCAATCTTCTGGCCAACAAACACTGAGCTGCATAACCACGCGTATGTGGATTGTCCGATTCAAAACCATATAATTTTTTGGTGGCCTTTGTTTCTTGTTTAAATTCTGTTAACTCAGGAATAGAGGACTGCATTTTATAGGCCAATTCGTAATTTGAAATTGCAGATTCTACTGCATCAACCTCTCCTATTTTTGCTAACTGCTGTTGATCCAGTTGACTTATAAAACCTAGTTTTTGCTTTTGTAAATCCTTAATAGTTTCTTTGGGACTAATGTTGGCTATGGGTTCATTCCCTGGTCTTAAGACGGAAGCTTGGTAGGAAGCTGGTAAGAATCCATTTTTAAAATTATCCAATCCTCCAGGCGGGATAAGTCCCCCGTCTAAAACAACATATCCTGGTATGTCTTTGTTTTCACTTCCCAAGCCATATGTCATCCACGAACCCATACTTGGTCTTCCCTGAAGACCGCTGCCTGTATGCAAAAAATAGTTGGCGTTGGTATGTTCTGGAAACTGGGATGTCATGGATCTAATCAACGCAATATCATCTACACATGTTGCAATATGAGGAAATAGCTCACTAACAGGCATTCCGCTTTCTCCATATTGTTTGAACTCCCAAGGGCTTTTTAAAATCTTCCCTACATTATCGAATTGAGTCGCATCTACTTTAAATTTTTTTCTGGGGTCTTGCCCATTCTCTTTTGTAAGCCTGGGTTTTGGATCAAAAGAATCTACTTGCGAAACCCCTCCATCCATATATAAAAAAATAATATTTTTAGCTTTGGGCAAATGGTGTGGGCCTATGTTTAATCTTGAGGTCTCTAAGGTTGATTTTGCTGATCCACCACAGGCTGATGGAAGTACACCAAATAAACTCATAAAAGCAAGCGATCCAAAACCTCCTTTACAAACTTCTAACATCTCACGTCTTGAGATTGGTTTTTGCATGAAATTATGATAATTACTCATTACATTAAATAAATAAATTCCTTTAAGTTAAATATACTATGGCAGTAATCTATCCAGGGGGTTAAGTTTTCATCTTCAACATTTTCCATCTCTTTCAATAGGGAGATGAACTTTTTGGCATTTTTAATTTCATCTTTTGAGGGTTTTCTGGAAAAAGAATGCATATATACCCACTCAATTTTTTGATCAAATGATAATTGTTTTTGTTGTAATAATTTCTTGGCCATGATTTTAGCCTGACCAATTACAAAGGGATCATTCATCAATATTAAAGACTGAGAAGGCACATTGGTAACGTCTCGTTTCCCAACAGTAGAAAATGGAATGGGGCGATCAAAAGTAGTCATCATTGGCTCCAAAAAATTTCTCCTGACCTCCAAATAAATACTTCTTCTTTTGTTCCCATTTAGAGGTCCAGATTTTTCTGGTTTTCCTCGGCCTTGCATGAATTCTGTCAGATAGATTGGAATGGGAGCTCCATAGAGGCTAGTGTCTAAACTTTCCGAAGCTACAAGGATTCCATCTCTAATGGCCTCAGCTTCTAATCTCCTGAATGGAAAAGAAGCCAAGTAAATATTATTGGGATCTTTCTGTAGTAGTTCTTCATCCCTAAGTGAACTTCGTTTGAACGTTTCTGAACTTACGACATATTTGATCATTTTTTTAATAGACCAGCCCTCTTTTTGAAACTTAATAGCCAAATGATCTAATAGTTCTGGATGTGATGGAAGTTTTCCTTGGAGACCAAAATTATCTACTGTTTCAACAATCCCTCTTCCAAATAAATGATGCCAAATACGGTTAACCATCACTCTAGAAGTTAGTGGGTTTTCTTCACTCAACATGGCCTCCGCCAATTCTAATCGTCCGCTGCCCTGGGATTTAAAAGATTTGCCACCCGGTGACAAAACCGATAAAAATCTTCTGGGGACATTCTCCGCGGAGGGCTCTTGATAGTTCCCTCTATTAAAAACGGGACTGTTGATGGCAAAGCCATCGGAAACACCATATATAAAAGAGTTGCTTTTTTGGCCTTTTGTTAGTTTTTTACTCCTGTCATTTAATTTTATTAGTTCGGGATAATAGACTGATAATCCCCCTGTTTTTAATCTGGTATTTAATTCCTTTATTTGAGCGTTATAATTTTGAGTTGTTCTAACTTCCGAGGGCCACTTTGAGTCATAGGAAATACTATATTCAGCTTCTACATAACTGTCTTCGGGCAATTTAAAATGGTGTTTTTGGTATTCACCAGTAATAATTTCTACATATGCTTTATGTCCCTTCCAAGCACTAACATTAAATGTGTAGTTCTTCCAACTTGGTTGATTCACTCTTTTTAAAAGGTCACCATAAATTGGGTTCTGTATTAGTTGAAAATTGTCAATTATGATCCGAATGGTGCTTTTATTACCCCTAGCGCGGACCCCAATAAAGTCTGAATCCAATGTAAAATCGGGAGATCTTAACACTCCAAAAAGACCTTCACCATATTGTCTACTAGAAGCCTTTCCATAATCTAATGCCATCAATTTTCCAGAGGTTTTGCTAATGGTTGGATTTGCCAAAGTTGTTCTATCCCCAAAGGCATAACCAGAGGTTTGCCAATCATCTAAATCAAGGTTTCTAAAGTCCCCTATCATTTTGTAATGGTGAGGTGGATTTATTTTTACTTGCTGTGTTGATTTTTTGAGTTGAATTTTTTGGCCAACCAAGCTTTTGATATAGTTCTGTATTTCTTGGATTTCCTCTGCTGTATTTACTTTTTCAATGGTTAGATCTGAATCTAGTGGGGTAAAGCGAGTACTTTCCATAATGCCATATAGGGCATAATAATCTTTGGCAGTAATGGGATCAAATTTATGGTCATGACATTTTGCACAGGAGACGGTTAGACCCTGAAAGCTTTTGGTGATCACATCAATCATATTATCAATCCGATTGGCTTCGTCTTGTCTAATATCGACTGGACTGTGAGTACCCTCTCCTAAGGTGTAAAAATTAGTAGCTATAGGCGATTCAAGTACTCCATCTTTGGTATTATATCGTTTATTTTCCAATAGATCCCCCGCAAGATGCTCCTTTAAAATCTGGTTGTAAGGGACATCATTATTAAAAGCCCTGATGAGATAGTCGCGATATTTCCATGCCCCAGTAATGGTAAAATCATGTTCGTGTCCTTTCGTTTCAGCATACCTTACCAAATCCATCCAGTGTCTTGCCCATCTTTCTCCATAAGCTGGTGAGTTTAAATATTTATCTACCATTTTCGGATAGGCATCCACTGAGGAATCGGCAATAAAATTTTCTACATCTTCGGTTAATGGAGGGAGTCCTGTCAACAGATATGATACCCTCCTAATGAGCGTATTCTTGTTAGCAATAGAAGCCTTTTTTAAGTTTTTTTTATCTAATTGCTTATCAATAAATAGATCAATAGTAGTTATTTGATTCTTTTTTTTGTCTATTGAAGGTTTAATGAATGCCCAGTGTGTTTTCCATTTTGCTCCTTGTTCAATCCATTTATCCAAAATGTCTTTTTCTCTTTTTGTTAATTTATTATTTGATTCAGGTGGCGGCATTATTTTATCTTCATGCAGGTTATTAATTCTATCAATTAAATGACTTTCATCTGGTTTCCCAGGCACTATTGCAAACCCACCGCTTTCCAGTGTAGCTGTTAATCCCTCCTGGGTGTCGAGTCTAAGGTTGGCCTTACGACTACTAGGGTCGGGGCCATGACATAAATAACAATTTTGAACCAAAATAGGTCGAACATGGAAGTTGAAATCAATATTTTCAGGAAGTGGTTCGTATGAAGAGTTTGTGTTGTTACAGGATAGTGTAACTGTGTATATAATTATTATGATTATTTTTTTCATTAAAATCAACTAAATGGTCGAATATCGAAAGTAATAACTTCCAATAGAAATGAAATTACTTTTAAATTCAAATTTGTTTTTTTACAAATTATGAAATTCTTTCAAATTATACCCCACGAAACTCCTTTCCAACCTATCACAAACTCTTCCCGTTGTTCCACTACCCATAAATGGGTCTAATATCAATTCACTTCTGTTAAATCTAACAGAAGTTATTTACATTACAGGATGAGGCTCTAACATTTCTAAATACCTGATCAATAGATGTATCCTCAAGTAACATGTTTTTTGTGAGACTGGTGGTATAAACACTGTTTTCTCCATCACCGTCTGGAGCTGTTTGACCTGAGTCCGTTGAAAATGCAATCAATGATCCAGTAGGTGGTGGTATTTTTGCCAGCCCTTGCCCTTTTAGTGAGCGAGTTGTATTCCAGTTTGATTCGAAGGGATTGTCTCTACATGCGGTCCCACCTGAGCTCGAACCAGGGA
>Ga0233444_10005753_pt1 | contig 11334 bp, 10 predicted proteins | sample SI_124_October20_6_FD_182792 | JGI IMG/M metagenome (GOLD analysis project Ga0233444, IMG submission 182792) | Seawater microbial communities from Saanich Inlet, British Columbia, Canada - SI_124_October2016_10_MG | ecosystem: Environmental > Aquatic > Marine > Inlet | place: Canada: British...
AATCAGGAGGCTGTAAACCAGTTGAAGCAACTGGGCATCGTGACTGAAGGCGATATCGTGCTGATTTCCAAAGGAGATTATGTCAAGGCACACGGTGGCACTAACACACTGAAAGTTGTGCGCGTGGGCCAAAGGATACAATAATCGACAATATGAACCCCAAATAGCCCTCATTTATTATAAATGCTAGTAAAACACGCCTAGTGGTGGCCTGCTCTAAACCAGCAAACAGACCCAGGGTATTTTTCCCTGTATTTTTTAATACAATTCACGACTATTATCCAGATAATATCATCATAAAATTCGACTCCAGATAGCCCAATAGCAAACTTAAACAGCAGATAAGATAAGAGTGACACCATATTTTTTGCATAGCCAGTTGTAGTACGACGCCCACGCCTAACCCATGAAAACGTACTCTTCAGCCCAATGCCTATGCCTATTCATCGTGTGTGTATGCGCTGTCCACCAATAAATGGTTTGCATCCATACCTTTTTACTAACTCCCTGGCCTGAGTGCAATCTGCTGCAAGACCTTCTATAGTAATCACTCTAAGGAGCATATCATGCACATCCAGAGGCATCCTGATATTAGTCCTCCTTTTAAGCGCTTTATGGTTTGATATCCTCCTAACTAACCCGCGCAGGGGGATGAATCTTAATATGACTGGTTCATCAGCGCTTCGCTGACCCCTTTATCTGGCTACTAACTATAGAAGCGACAGTGTGTGTTTCCAGTTCCCGCAATTAAGTGGCAACGAGGCAAGGGTATCACGTGCACATAATCTAGAAGGCAGCATTGATAAAAAGATGATTATTGCGTGCTACGCTGGTTCTGCCGAGGAAATGGGATTCAAGCAAGGACCAGGCGCGATCTGAAATGTCGTGTCGATGATAAGAAGCAGCCATCTTTTTTAACCATTTTCAGTCAGTTATTTAGCAACTGACTATAACAAGCTTATTTTGTGATAATGCCAGCTAGCAATGACATTGCTTTAATTACGGTGCATCTCAAAGGTTTTTGGCAATAGAAAAAAATCAAGCATACAAGCTCTGTATGATCATAGATAACACGGGATAAAACATATGCCAATAAATCCAGCTTGGATCTAAGAGTGCTACGACCATAGTCCCTAAATATTTAAAAAAGCACTCCAACGCGAATTGGCCTGTATTTTGAGTTTCGTAGTACCAAAGTGCTTGCATATCCATAACCTTACATGGCGAAACTCTTTTAACGCATTTTGTTACCCCCTGAAATATCTTTTACAACAGAGTAGACGTTCAATATCGTTTCTATTAATTACGTTGCTAAAGCAGCAGAAAATATTTTTCATAAACCTGTGCGATTGGTTTTTAGTGTGAATCAAGCCAACACCACTAACAACAAGCGCTATCGACTAAATTGGCAATAGTTTGTCTAAATATAGGCCAGGTAAGGGATGATTTTTTTATCACTATGTATTATCTAAGCCATCAAAAAATCCCAGGTTAAACCGTCAACATTTGTAACATCATAGTGGCCTTAGTTAAATATCATGGCAATAAAGCTTAATTTTACTGCCAAAAAAGCGTTCTCAAAACTTAAGAGCCCTTTGCTAAAAGGACTACAGTGCCCACTCAAAGTGTGAATTGGCCAGTGTGGGGCAGGTGAACGTCTATAATCTATAGCCTTACTGCCTATATATAGACAACTACAGGAGGCTGTCAAACGCATGATGAGATGGGCTCTGCTGCTTTATAAACCACCGGTAAAATAGCCTGGAGCACACGCCGAGCGATAACGATCTACTTGTGTTACAAAGCTATGGCAGTGCATGTGCCATAGCTTAGCCCACTGCCATCCGATGGAATTTTTTTGAGCCTGAAGGGTATCTAATATATGATGATTCATATCATTGAACCATCGCAGATTTTAGTCAATATGGATTTAATTATGCCTGATCACGATCTCCGAAGCTTGCTTCAGCGGGTGAGCGAACTGGAAACACAGGTTACCTTCCAAGAACAAACCATTACGGATCTAAATCATGCCTTAGCAACTCAGCAACAAGATTTAATCCATACCCAACGCACGCTGGCAATTTTTAACCAAAAGTTGCAATTGCTTGAACAGTGCCTAACGGATGATAACGAGGCCATTCTCAAGCAACCACCCCATTATTGATGCATGACCAGTCATGTTACAGAATCATGCTCAGATGTTGTAATATTAGAATTTATATGGCGAGTCTATGGTAACTGTCGATCATCCAGATAACCAATCGCATTTGGAAATTTAACCGGGACTATTGAATAACATGGATATCAAAACGGTTGGCTTTGCCAATAAGTTGATAAGCTGGTTGATGATTGTCGAGATATGGTGCCAAACGAGGTCTTTTGACAACAACTCGATAACGTGCCAGTGCCAGTGCTGGCTGTAGCAACTTTTCCGCATCAGCATCAATACCAACTAGCTGACGCAACAGGGACATTTCCTTACTTGCTGAAGCCTGACTGGCGTTTTTGCCAGCACGCGGAAACATGGGGTCCAGATAAATTACATCAGGCGGTTCCACGCACCATTGGCTCAATACTTGCCTTGCATTGTCGTGGTGCAGTTGCATCCGCGCAACAATGGAAGCCGTTTCAATAAATTGGTTAGCGCGCTGTAAGCCATCCTGCAATAGCAGTTTTACCAATAGATGACGCTCAACCAGATTCACTCGACAACCCAAACTAGCCAGCACAAAACTGTCGGTCCCAAAACCAGCAGTTAAATCTAGAACACTTGGTCGCTTGACTCCCTTAATACCCACTGCACGGGCAATGTGCTGACGTTGGCCACCGCCAAATCGATGCCGGTGGTTCACTTTGCCAGCAATAAAGTCAACACGCACTGCACCGGTTCGGCGATCAAGTGGTTGTAGCCCTAAGCCTGCTGTCGAAACCATTAGCAGAATACAGTCGGCAGGCTGATCCTTTAAAATACCAGTTAGTAGCGGTAGTCCAAGGGTTTGTGACAAGCTAGTGGCTTGTTGCAAGTCACTACTCTCCAACGGCCATACAGCCAGTCGATGTCCACTTAAGGGGAACCGATCAACCACAACAATATTCCACCTAAAACCACGCGATAGACTACGAACGGCCACATTCCAAAACGTTCGATGGTACACAAGAACCAGTGAATGCAGCACCATGCACTTATAAAAGACACTACTATCCCTAATATCAGTATGGCCCAGTCAATGGTTTTTGAGACCGTCAATAGCTCCAGTCCTACCAAAGTGCCGGCAGCAATGATGATTGGTATTGATAACAAGAATGAGAACCGTGCAGCTACACCACGCTGATAGCCTAGCATCAGTGCAGCAGTCATAGTAATTCCGGAACGGGAAGCACCTGGAATCAGCGCCAATGCCTGAGCTATACCAATTAACAGAGCATGGCGCCAGCCCAACTGTGCCAATGATAAACACCTGTTTCCACGCCAGTCAGCCCAGCCTAACAACCCTCCAAATAGCAAGGTGGCAGCCACAATCACCCATAGTGTCCTTAGATGCAATTCAATCCAATCTTTTAATAACAACCCCACTACTACTGCCGGAAGCGTTGCCAACACAATTGACCAAGCTTGCCAGGCATGGGGGTTCATTTGCCAGCTTACCTTACTGTGCCAACACCCTAGGATCAATTGCTGTAGTTCCTGACGCAGATAAACTATAACTGCCAATAAACTACCCACATGCACTGCCACATCAAAAGTTAAGCCCTGATCAGGCCAATCCAGTAACAAAGCAGGCAACAATAGATGTGCTGAACTGGAAATGGGTAGAAATTCTGTAATACCTTGGATCATCGCCAAAATGCTGGCTTGTAACCAATCCATAAATTAATACCTAAATTCAGGTTATGGTAACCACACGCTACACTTTTTGATAACGTGGTAGTTTCTGCCAAGCTACGGCATTACGAAGATATACAGGTAACGCATGCTCCGGGGCTTTACCGCCACCAGATAGCCAATTTACTTGGGCAATTAATGCTATTTCCTGAGCTCTCGGAAACAGCTCTGACTGCACCGTTACAGTGCCTTTACGCAGCTCTTCTGGTAGTTCAAACTGCCAGGCACTGCCGCACCCCATATAGCTGGCGGCTGCAGGTAATTTGTTTGCCACAACAGCGGCAGGCTTACACACTAGTTCAATACCGCACAGGCTGACTAATTTTGCAGCACTATGATCAACCCGATAGCAACCCCAGTAAATTTCGCCCATACGGGCATCAAGACCACAATAATAGTAATCAACCTGCACCTGCTGAGCGGCCTGTAAGGCCAGGGCGGCCAGAGTAGACACTGGCAATAAGGGGCAGTCCAATCCAAAAGCGAGTCCCTGGGCAGCGCCAGCAGCAATACGAATCCCAGTAAATGAACCTGGACCCTGACCATAGGCAATGGCATCAAGCTGCTGTAACGATACTCCTGCTTGCGCCAGCAAGTCTTGGACCATAGGTAACAGCACCTGGGTATGCTGGTTACTCTGCGGTTGTAGTTGCGACAGTACCTGATCCTGGTACCACAGGGCCACACTACAGGCAGAGCCTGATGCATCCAGGGCTAAAATTAAACTCATCTAGATAATATCATCATGCAATAGGCCACTAGATATCCAACGCTGCAAAGATAGCCTGCTTTATCGTATCGACACTACCCACTCCGGATACACAGTGATAGTTAGCTGCATGATTTGGATCAGTGGCTTGCCATTGCTTATAAAAGTCTACGAGTGGTTCAGTTTGATTATGGTAAACCTGCAAGCGCTGTCTAACCGTATCAGCTTGATCATCCGGGCGCTGAATTAGGGGTTCACCAGTAGCGTCATCCAGACCTTTACGGCACGGTGGGTTATAATCCACATGGTAAGTTCGACCCGATGCAGGATGTAACCAACGGCCACTGAGGCGCTGTATTATGGCATCGTCCGAGACACTAATTTCTACAACGGCATCAATGGACACCCCAGCATCCCTCAATGCTTTGGCCTGGGGAATCGTACGTGGAAACCCGTCAAACAAGAATCCCTGAGCACATTCAGGTCCTCCAAGTCGCGCCTTGACCATTTTAATCATTAAGTCATCGGATACTAAATGTCCAGCATCCATTACCTGTTTCGCTATAATACCCAGTGGGGTAGCAGCCTTGATTGCTAGGCGCAGCATATCACCCGTCGATATTTGTGGAATGCTATATCGTTCGGTTAGGAACTGGGCTTGGGTGCCTTTACCAGCACCTGGAGCCCCTAACAAAATAAGCTTCATACGAATCTCCGTTTGAATAATGTATCATCGCGGACAGGGTTGATGTATCGTTTTCTCATCCAAAATACTATGCACTGCTGGCTAAATCAGATCAGACAGAACTGGAATAGATGCTGCTCCAAAAGATTATAGGCCAGAATGTTTTGCCAAACTCCATGCCTGGTCTAACGCTGCCAAATCAACCTCGGTACAAGAACTACCTTGTTGCTGCAACGTTTGCTCAACAAAACGAAAACGGCGCTCAAACTTGCTATTAGCACTACGTACCACTGTTTCCGGGTTGAATTTGAGGTGGCGGGCTAAATTAACTGCAGTAAACATTAGATCACCCAGTTCAGCTGCCATATGATCTTGATCACCTGAATTAATCGCTTCTCGGAGTTCATCAAGCTCCTCACCTACCTTATCCAACACTGACTCGACACTGGACCAGTCAAAGCCAACATGGGCAGCGCGCTGCTGCAATTTAGCAGCTCGGTTAAGGGCAGGAAGTGCAGTAGGCACATCATCTAATACTGAGTGCTGTTGTTTTTGCTGTCGTTCATGCTGTTTTATAGATTCCCACTTGTCCACTACTTGGGCAGCGTCTAATTTTGTTGCAGTCGACGATTCTGTAAAAATATGTGGATGACGCCGGATCAGCTTGTCGGCCAAACCAGTAGCAACATCCACAAAACTAAAACGCCCTTCCTCCTGAGCCATTTGACAATAGAATACAATTTGAAACAGCAAATCGCCTAACTCATCCTGCAATTGATCAAAATCGCCTGCCTCAATGGCAGCAGCTACTTCGTAGGCTTCTTCTAGTGTATGAGGCAAAATACTTTGGTAGTCCTGCTGTATATCCCACGGGCAACCACGAGTTGGGTGGCGTAGTCGGATCATGATATCCAGCAGTTGTTGCACAATATCAGAGACAGCGGTTACCGATGGTATCTTTATTTCAGTGTCCATGTTTTTGTCGCCTGACATCTAATACATTGGGTAGTTGAGAAATTTTATCCATAACGCGTCCTAACAACTGTAAACGAGGAATATCTATGGTCAAGTGAATGATTGCTGAATGACTTTTTTTATCGATAACAGTATTGATTGAAATCACATTGACTTTTTCGTCACCTAGCACCAACATCACGTCACGCAATAGGCCGGTGCGATCAATCACTTGAATCACAATATTCACCGGATAGGTGCGTTCTGAATGGTCTTCCCAGTTAACCTCAATAATACGCTGTCCATGGCACTTAGCCAAATTCATAATATTATGGCAATCCTGACGATGTACCGATATACCACGATTCAAGGTGATGTAACCAGCAATAGCATCGCCAGGCAAAGGCGTACAGCAGGTGGCTAGTATCGTCATTAAGTTACCCACGCCAGCAATTCTGACATCGCTGGATGTATTGCTATGGTGGCGCGCCACATGGTCGGCTTTCGGTGAGCCTTTCGGTTGACTTGCAGGTATTTGTGGCTCCAACTGCGCTTGGGCTGCGTTGATTACCTGAGGTAAACCCAGATCACCTGCACCCAGTGCTGCGTACATATCATTAGCCTTTTGGAAATTAACACGGATGCATAACTGATTATAATCGACTTCAGTCAGTGCCAAACGGCGCATTTCCCGTTCAATCAGTTGTTTACCAGCAGCGGTATTCTTGTCCTTATCCTGCTGTTTAAACCAGTATGCTACTTTGGCACGAGCTCGAGAAGTATTGATATACCCCAAGTTTGGATTTAACCAATCACGGCTAGGTTTACCACCTTTCTCAGTCAAGATGTTTACCTGGTCACCCGTCTGTAGACGAATAGTCAGAGGCACAATACGACCATGAACTTTCGCACCACGACAAGTATTTCCTACATCTGTATGCACTCGGTAGGCAAAGTCGACTGGCGTGGCACCATAGGGCAGGTCAACCACGTGCCCATTAGGAGTAAACACATAGACCCTATCTTGAGTCACATCATTGCGCATCTGATCAACAAATTCACTGTTGTCATCTACTTCTTCATGCCATTCTAAAACCTGCCGTAGCCAAGCCAACTTGTCTTCATAACTACGACTAGAATGTTGCGTGTCTGCACCTTTGTAAAGCCAGTGTGCACAAACTCCCAATTCAGCCTCATCATGCATAGCTTGGGTACGGATCTGAACTTCTACTACTTTGCCCTGCGGTCCGATAACAGCAGTATGCAGGGATCGGTAGCCATTTTCCTTAGGAGTGGCAATATAGTCATCAAATTCATTGGGAATATTGCACCATAGTGCATGCACAACTCCCAGTGCGGTATAACAGTCAGTATCACCAGGCACCAAGATGCGCACTGCACGCGTGTCATAAACCTGGGAGAAGTCAATATTTTTACGCTGCATTTTGCGCCAAATACTGTAAATATGCTTGGCTCTACCCATCATTTGAGCCTGGATGCCAACTTTTTCTAGTTCTGCACGAACTTGATGCAAGATTGAATCAATATAAATTTGTCGATCCAGGCGTCTTTCATCCAGCAGGCTGGCAATCTGTTTATAAGCATTGGGTTGCAGGTAACGAAATGAAAGATCTTCCAGCTCCCACTTGATAGAACCAATACCTAATCGGTGTGCTAGTGGCGCATATACATCAAACACTTCCCGCGACACCAGATAACGGTGTTTACGATTAGCATGTTTAACTTCCCGAATAGCACAAGTACGTTCTGCTAGCTTGATCAGAGCTAAACGCACATCATCTACCAGAGATACCAGCATCTTGCGCACATTAGCTAGCTGACTATCAGCCTGTCCAAGAATATTGTCCCTCGTTGGGTGTTGCAGTGTGCTAATAGCTGCCATTTGCAAAACACCGTGGATCAATTCTGCAATGGATGTACTAAATTGCTGGCGCACGTGTTCCAGTGATAATTTATTTTCCCATACTGAACGGTAAAGTATGGCAGCCACTAGAGTATCCTCATCTACCTTGAGGGTAGCCAGAATTTCAGCCATTTCCAGGCCTGTAACATAGCTATCCAATGCCTGATCTATAGTGCCATGCTCTAAACGTGGTTGGCGTAGGGACTGAGCCAGTTCACAGGCTTCTAAAAGACGTTGTGTATCTGGCAAACGTGTATCTGCTTGCAACTGCTGCAACCAAAGCAAGGTATCTACCCGTCCATCATCGTGAACGGGCTTTAATGCGCGTACCTGTACCATAAGTCCTTGCCATTTCCATTAGTCGTTAGAACGAAATATATTAGCCCACAGTATCTCAGCATTAATATAGTAATCTGTATTTTTCAACCATCACTAGCATACTACAAGCTGCAATAAAAATTTATAACAAGAGGTTATTTTATAGTGCAGCCTAATTACCACTCAACCTCTGTTATTTAGCGCCACTAGCATGACATTTGTGGCACTATAAAGATTATTATTTTACAGCATAATCGTTTTTGTTATTGGATTACGCTATCAATCCTAGAGATGATAGTCCAGCAAAACCCAGGCGCTCAAAGTTCGCCTGTAAATTCAATCAACCATCAATGACTCTATATTAAGGCAAAGGCAAGTAACAGACCATTGTTCCCAAGCCAAGCATTTATCTTATCGCAGAGGTAGAAAACAATTCTAGGCCCTGAGACTATGGTTTCCAGTCTCATGCCCGCATCTATTACAATAGCCAAAGCTGTAAAAGTGCCAGTTAACATCAACGGATTAGCTGTGGATATTAGCTTTTGGAAGATAAGCTTCATAACAACCCACATCTGCCAATCAATAATAAAGATAAACTATAGTGTACCGTATAGGCTTTTGACGCGGCACCTCTCATTGCATATAGATGTTGTGAGTAAGTAAATTATGAGTGAATGAATCACTATGGCTCAATCTATGTCTCTAAGGGATCGCTATGAATGATAACAGCCTAGGCATCAAGTGCAGATTAAGATGCTAGCAAGGGTCTACACAAAGGATTAAATCCATTTCGGATCATATAATAATCAGCCACACACAATAGTGAATGTATGTAATGCCAGACATCTGTTCATTTTTAGACCTTAGCTATTGTGGCTAAAGGTATTACACTGAGCATGTTAGATTTATTCCCAGATACAATATAACCAGTTCACTACAGCATAAAGTTTGGAAGCAGACAAAAAAAGCGTAACTTAAGGCCTACAAAATACAACCAAAGATTTGATGTACTTTGTAAAATAAGTAGCCGGACAACCTATTACATTCATTGGGACACTCAACAGATTATTTCCACCAATTCCAGCTAGGCTAATTTTTTATATTTAACTCGGGTGGGCTGGTGCTCACGACCAGTACGCTGTTTGTAATCGGACGCGTATTCAGTATAGTTTCCCTGGAAAAACTGAGTTTGAGATTCACCTTCATAAGCTAATATATGGGTACAGATGCGATCCAGAAACCAGCGATCATGGGAAATCACTACCACTGAACCAGGAAAACACAGTAGTGCTTCTTCCAGTGCTCGCAGAGTTTCCACATCCAGGTCATTGGTAGGCTCATCCAGCAATAATACGTTACCACCTTGCTTAAGTAGTTTGGCCAAGTGCAACCGGTTGCATTCACCGCCAGAGAGATGCTTAACGAATTTCTGTTGCTCACTGCCTTTGAAGTTAAAGCGACTTGCATACGCTCGGGATGGCATCTGATAGTTGCCAACAGTAATCATGTCCTGTCCGTCGCACAATTCTTCCCATACAGTTTTACTACCATCGAGCTGACGAGACTGGTCAACATGGGCCAAGATCACAGTATCTCCGAGTTCAATGCAGCCGCAATCAGGTTGCTCAGAACCAGTCAACATTTTGAATAAAGTTGATTTACCAACCCCGTTGCCACCCACTACGCCAACGATAGCACCCGCAGACAGTGAGAAAGTAAGATCTTCCACCAACACCTTGTCACCGAAAGATTTACTTACTTCCCTGACTTCAATCACTTTATCACCCAATCTAGGACCTGGAGGAATATAAATTTCCTGGGTTTCATTGCGATGTTGAAATTCAGATGAATTCAATTCTTCAAAGCGAGCTAAACGTGCCTTAGATTTAGCCTGACGCCCCTTAGCATTACTACGCACCCACTCCAGTTCTGCCTTAACTGCTTTTTCATGGGCTATCTGCTGACGCCCTTCCAGAGCTAATCTAGTCTGTTTTTGTACTAGCCAGGCGGAGTAGTTACCCTCATAGGGAATACCATGACCTCGATCCAGTTCCAGAATCCAGTTAGCTGCATTATCTAAAAAATAGCGGTCATGGGTGATCGCGACCACCGTACCCGGATAGTCCATAAGAAAACGTTCCAGCCAGGTTACAGATTCAGCATCCAGATGGTTGGTAGGCTCATCCAACAGCAACATATCTGGCTTCTGAAGTAGTAAACGACACAAAGCAATACGACGTCGTTCACCACCAGATAAGCGCTTAATCGGAGCATTCCAATTGGGTAATCGCAGGGCATCGGCAGCTACTTCTAAATGACGTTCCAGATTATGCGCATCAGTGGCCTGAATAATATTTTCCAATTCGGCTTGACGCATCGCCAGGAGTTCAAAATCAGCATCTGGCTCAGCATAAGCAGAGTAAATCTCTTCTAGGTTCAGTAGCGCCTGCCTGGCTTGTTGAACGCCTTCTTCCACCACCGCTCGTACAGTTTTATGATCATCAAGTTGTGGTTCCTGAGGCAAATAACCTACCTGAATGCCATCCTGAGCTCGTGCCTCTCCAATATACTCCAAATCGAGACCAGCCATAATACGCAGCAGGGTCGACTTACCAGCACCATTGAGACCAAGGACACCAATTTTAGCGCCTGGGAAAAATGATAGGGAAATATCTTTTAAAATTTCCCGTTTAGGCGGAACAATCTTACTGACTTGTTGCATGGTATAGACAAACTGTGTCATGGTATTTTATTACTCCGTAGTATGTATAATGCACCATTGTTAGAAAAGCACACTTGCTCAATACAACTCTACAGGTGCTTTACACGATGAATATTGTATTCTAAATACCAGAATT
>Ga0233444_10005761_pt1 | contig 11328 bp, 10 predicted proteins | sample SI_124_October20_6_FD_182792 | JGI IMG/M metagenome (GOLD analysis project Ga0233444, IMG submission 182792) | Seawater microbial communities from Saanich Inlet, British Columbia, Canada - SI_124_October2016_10_MG | ecosystem: Environmental > Aquatic > Marine > Inlet | place: Canada: British...
GACGGAGCATTTTATTACCTATTTAAACATTCATTTCAAAGAACTTTCTTACTCGCCGTAAACCTTCCTCGAAACCCCATTCGGATATCGAATCTGTAATTTATTTGCTCGTAAATAGTTGATCAATCCGTTCGATTAATCTCGCCTTTTTCTTAACTTTCTAATTCATCCCACGCTAAGCGACTGCAAAGATAAGTATTTAATCTTCGTTAACGCAAACTTCATGTCATTTAAAATTGAAAAGTTTTTAAACCTCCGATTCGCAACCCTCACGCTAACCGATATCCCCTGCTTTTAGGGTCAGCAAATATAAAACAATGCTTCATAGATGCAACACTTATCCCTATAATTCTTAAGAATAATGCAATTATTCTTAAGAATCTATCTTGGCTTTTTATAGACAGGGACCGTGCTGCATGGCTCACCATACATGACACTGGTCGCATGAGGCAATAAGGCCTGGGTCAGCTTCGCATAAGCATAATCCCTTTGTTGAACGGATCCACATCCTTTAACAACTACTTTGGCATCCGCATAATCCGACCATTCGATTTTATGAATGGCATGATCGATCACTACACGTTCTAAATCTGCTTTATTCCCAATCGCAATAGACTGCGTAATTCCTGACAACTTGGACATGAGCAGCATGTAAGCCCAAGCAGGAATGATAGCGTCTGCTGTACAAGTAATCAAGACCGCCACTTCTTTGAACTGCGTCCCATCAAGCTCCTTTAATGCACGTCGAAAATCTTTCTCTTTTAATACCAAGCCCTGAAAAAGATAATCCTTAAGATCTATGACCCGCGTTTGAATATCCGTGAGATAATCTTGTAAATCAATGGTCAAGAGCCCTGATTTTTCTACTCTATTGACGATGGTATCTTCTGCTTTCATAAATTGCCTAGAGGATTTTTGGAGGGCATAGTATGGAATTCTTTAAGGTAATTTGGCTCAAAATCTTGTAAATTTTCAAAAGATCTCTCTTTAAACTTTTGAAAGGCTAATATACCCATACATTGGGCGCGCGGATAAATATCAGGTACTATTTTTAAGTGAGGATGATCAATAAATCCTTCACATTTTCTGGCTCCGTCCCCGACCAAGAGTATCGGATACTCAATATAGTTATCAAATAAGTCAGGTGTTAAAATCACCGCTCGGGTATCCTTTAACTCCGAGCCTTTTTTATTGACTAACTTCATATACACTTCCATACGTCGTGCATCAATCATGGGTGCAATATAACTTATGCCTGCAACTATAGGTCGCATCTCTTCAATCATGATGTCTAAGGAATTGACAGAAATCAGGGGGATATCCAATGCACTGCAAAGTCCTTTCCCCGTAGCAGTACCTATGCGCAATCCCGTATAGGATCCCGGTCCATCTGATATCGCAATGGCTTCTAATGCACTTCGCTGTACGCTTAAATTATTTAACACCTGCCTTATGACCTCAGGCATTAAGGTAGCATGTGACTTGGGCAGGTTGTAAACCTGCTCTGCTAGGCACAGTCCATCTTGATGCAACGCCAGTGAGCATACAGATGTCGAGGTTTCAAGACTTAAAATCAAATCAATTGGGTTTTAATATGCCATCATAAGATTCGGTATCTTCCAATATTTCAACGGCTTTAAGGATGTCCAAATCCGTATCAAAAGAAGCTTCAATAATACCTTCTTGAAAAAAATATCTACTGACAATATCTTGTTTGAGTAGCTGTTTTATTTCACCTTCATGGCGGATTAAATCCTTCTTTTTTTCACTTTGAAGAAGCGCATTGAGTTCAATAATACTTTGGTGAACTTGCTCGCTTCTAGCTCCCGCTTTGGCCAAGTCCAGTGCTTGTTCTAATTTGATTTCAAGCGGTGTTTGATAATCGAAAGATTGGCGCTCTAGCCAGGCTAAAAACTGTTGGAATTCTGGCCCGCTTAACTCAAAATCTCTCGCACTCGCCAATGTGTCATGATCAAAATAATATTTCGTAGAATAGTTAAATATTAAATTCTTTTGCTTCAACCTGTAAGACACCACAGCAAATTTAGATGGGTCGATCAAAATATCCGGGTCTACGCCCCCTCCATCTAGTACCGCCCTACCGCTTGATGTCCTAAAAGTGGACTTCAATGAATCAGCTATTTTTGCCGTCCCTTTCGTGCTATAATCAATCGCTTGAATACAGCGCCCGCTAGGTATGTAATATTTGGCAGTGGTAACTTTTAATTGAGCATTGTACGCCAGTGGTCGCGTTTGCTGAACCAATCCTTTACCATAAGTTTTTCTGCCTACCAACACCCCTCTATCATAATCTTGTACAACACCTGCCACAATTTCAGCCGCAGATGCACTGCGCTCATCGATCAAGACAACCAATGGAATTTTAGCGTCAATAGATTGGTTCTTTGTATTATAGACTTTCGTCCATTCCTCTAATTTGCCCTTGGTACTCACAATTTCGGCCCCTTTGGGTATAAATATATTGGAAACATTGATGGCTTCATCTAACAGACCTCCTGGATTGCCTCTCAAATCTAAAATAAGTTTTGACACTCCTTGCTGCGTTAATTCCTTTAGGGCCTCACCTACTTCTTTACCTGCATTGGTGGTAAAATCTGTTAACTTAATATAACCTACACCCGCTTTCACCAACCCTGCGTAGGGCACGTTTTTAATAACTATTTTTTCGGTTGCCAAAGAAATTTCAAAGACCTCCGGCTTATTCATTCTTTTAATTTCCAAGGTTATTTGGGCATTGACCTGACTCTTTAAGAGATTGCTAATCTCATAGGCTTTCTTTCCACTTAATGCTATATTGTTTATTTTTAAGATTTGATCCCCTATCAAAAGTCCTGAGCGTGCCGCAGGTGCGTTCTTGTAGGGCATGACCACCGTATTAATTCCCCCCTTCTTTTCTATGACAGCTCCAATACCCCCATATTCACCCGTGGTCATGGTCCGATAATCTTCAATATCATCTTCTGGAATATAATCTGTGTAGGGATCTAGAGATGACAGCATGGCATCAATACCTATTTTCATCAACTCAGTCGGATTAATCTCTTCTACATAGTAGGCATTTACCTCTTTAAATAAGGTAGTAAAAACATCTAGGCTTTTTACGATCTGAAAATAGCGATCATTCTGCTCTATGGTTTTAAAAGCAAGAGATGAAAAAAGAATTATTGGAATCATTATGAAAGGATACTTTCTCATTGTACATTCAATTTAGACAATCTCATCTTTATTTATACTAAACGTTTGAAAAGTTTAATAAGTTGCCCTTCCACCGCACTATGGGTCGGCATGGTGGTCCCGAGGTAGATGATTGCCATGCGATAACCATGGCCTCTGGCATTGATAATTTCCCTATTCTTTCTGTAGACTTCGCGAATGAGCCGTTTGATTCTATTTCGACTTACAGCTGACTTATGAAGTTTTTTAGGTACGCTGATAAGGACCTGCCTGCCTTGATCTAGTGGTTGTGAAAGTAGTATGATCCGGAATTTTTGTAAACGAAAAGAGGAACCTCTTTTGAAAAGCTCCTCTATTTTTACTTTACTACTCAGCCTTTCAGTCTTAGAAAAGCTGCAATTGGGTTTTGGTTGGGCTGATACACTCATGCCCTCAATATTATTTGGATCGTTTCTCGTCAGAAACGGTTAATTTTCTTCTTCCCTTTGCTCTTCTTCTGGCAAGGAGGTTTCTACCACTGGCTGACTCCATTTTGGATCTGAACCCATGCTTATTTTTTCTTTTCCTTACTGATGGTTGAAATGTCCTTTTCATCGAATTCTATTTTTTTGATCTAGCAAAACGGAGTGCAAAAATAGGTTAATACAAATCTATTTACAAAGCAAGTGTTAGTTTTTATTCTTTATCTCGGCAAGAAATTCTCGAATTTTAGATTTCTTTAGTCTTGGGCCATATTGTGATACCACTTGAGAAGCAGCCAAGCTCGCTAAATTTCCAGCCTCTACATAAGAGAGTCCATGATTAATTCCATACAAAAAAGTACCTGCATAAATGTCTCCGGCACCTGTTGTATCAACGGCCTGCGTCTTTACAGCATCAATGAGATGGATATTCTCACCATCCCAGATCTGAGCCCCTTTGCTCCCCAGCGTTAAAACGTAAGACTTAGTTATTTTTTTTAACTTTTCGATCGCCTGCGTTAAATCGTCAATTCCTGCATACAGCCGAGCTTCCTCCTCGTTGCAAAAGAGTAAATCAACGCCTTCTCCCACCACTTCATGCATTTGGTCTCCAAAATATTTGACCATACTTGGGTCTGAGAAGGTAAGCGCTGTTTTAACACCTACCATTTTTGCTCGCTTTTTTGCTTCTTTTATCGCTTCAAAACCAGAAGGACTTGAAACCAAATATCCCTCCAAAAACAAATAATGAGAATTCTCTAATTGATCTAAATTCAATTCTGAGAGAGAAAGATTTGATGAAATTCCTAAAAAAGTACTCATCGTTCGTTCAGCATCGGGAGTAATCATTACCAAGCATTTTCCTGTCACACCCTCATCGAACTTGGAATCAGATAAATTGGTGGTTACCCCTTGTTCTACTAAATCGTCCCTATAAAATGTGCCGTCAACATCCGAAGCAACTTTGCATGAATAAAAGCCAGTACCCCCCAACTGTACAAGGGCTACTACAGAATTAGCAGCAGAACCTCCCGCTTGTTTTTTTCTGATGTTACTTTTCGCTGCTCGCAACAAACCATCTTGCCGATCTTGCTCGGCTAATGTCATCAACCCTTTCTCCACACCATTTGCTTCTAAAAAAGTATTATCGACTTCAATTTCATAATCTACAATGGCATTTCCAATGGCATAAACATCATATTTCTTAGCACTCATCTTCTTAATTTAATATTTCAAGGGCAATATTAGGATAATCTGTAATCAATCCATTCACTCCCCAATGAATAAGTTGCTGCATATCTAAAGAATCATTCACCGTCCAAGGAATGACCTTCATGTTTTTCTCCTGCAATTCACTAATGGTTTCTGCACTCAATAGGGCGTAGTCACAACTATATATTTCAGGTTTAAATCCGAGAGAATCAATGTTTAAATCCCAAGAAAGCTCATTTTCAATAAGTAGCGCCAATTGAACCTCAGGATAATACTTATTAAAATAACGCAGGATTCGAAAATCAAAAGACTGAATAGTAATTCTACGCCAATCTACTTGATCCTTGATCGCCTGATAAGCTACTTGACAAAATACCGCGACTTCAGGATGATAAACACCCTCTAATGCTAGTTCAGATTTCAATTCTATATTGTAATGAATGAGCTGCCCTTTAGCGGTTGCCACCTGCTCAATCGTATCTAAAACCTCTATCAATAAAGGTTTTGAAATCCTACTTTTTTCTTGCAAAAGAAAATCATTGTTGAATAATGAGCCACAATCAAATGCCTTGATCTCTTGATAAGTCATGTGATACATATTCAGGTCTTTTTCCGTCTCTTTGGGTATCTGTACCCCTCCAGGATACCGACAGATCGCTGATGAAATGAAAGGCTCATGACTCACCACTAGTTGGGTATCCCCTGACATCACAATATCCAATTCTAAGGTATTCACCCCTAGTTCCAACGCTTTAAGGAATCCTAAAATAGAATTCTCAGGAAACAATCCCCTCATACCTCTGTGCCCTTGAAGATCTAGGGATCCGCTTTTATCCAATTCCTCAGACACTCTTTTCGGTCCGCATTGAACGCCTGCGAGTAGTGCAATAAATATTAAAAGGTTTCTCATTAACGTAATAATTTGATTCGTGCAGAAATATAATGTAATGTGTCTTCATTAATCACCATTCTATAAAATTCGGTGTTAAGTAATAAGATGGGATCATAACCGGTATATTATAAATATTTTTTAGAACTATTTTTATCAAACCAATGAATCAATCTCATTTTTCCATCTGATATTTCCAAACATTTGATCCCTCGCTTCCCTGTGACCGTACCTGAATTAAAAAGACAGGGTATGGCCAGATTATGATGATAAATAAAATTATTGGTTTTTTTTAAATTATCAATTTCATGACTTTTTTCAAGTTCTGCTTTGTAAAGCTTTATCGAATGAGCAATACTCTCCTGATTGGATGACCTGCTGATCAGATAGTCTCGACATAACTGATCAATCTTAAATCGCAATCCATCCACTTTGCGTAAAGATTCAAATAAGGGCCGGTGTATATGGCCTAGGATACTTATTTGATTCCCACTAATGGCATGCTCATAAGCACGTTTTTCTATTTTGTATTGTTTTTTACTAGAATATGAAACAGAATAGTTTTTTATCCTTAGAGGGTTAGCAAAATACTTCAATGTGAACCCTGCTAAATCATTCTGAAGCTGATATTTTTTTGAAGCTTGATGCCCATGATAAATAAAAATATGTTCCCCATCATAACTTAATTTACAGGCTTCTGACATTTGATAATCATAAGGTAGCTTTTGAAACTTCAACTGAAGATCATGGTTTCCGTAGGTTTTGGCCAATCGGTTTTTGTTTGCAAAGTCATCAAAAATTTTATATGCCGACCTCCAATTCTTCAAAATCACATCCAATGAAAATCTTTGTAACTCCTCAACGTGTCCATTGGGTATTAAAGGATAATTATGTTTTAGATAATAATCCCTCAAAGTACTTTGAAACAACTCAGAATTAGGCTTAAAATCATCTTTTGTACTTCCATCACCCATATGACGGTCACTGAAAATCACCCATCTTGACTGATTGTTGATATTGGACTCCCAGGCACCCTTTAAAACCGTGTCAAGATGTTCGTTTATAAGGATGTCGGGAGCAGCCATGGCTAAGCTAAATAGGCTGCGCCAAAGACCCCCGCACTGTCTCCCAATAAAGGTTTGTGAAAAATAGTATCCAACTTTGAATTAAAGACATGCTTTTTTATCTCTTTTAAGCCCTCCGTATACAGTAAATTAATATTTCCCACGCCTCCTCCGATGACGATAATGTCAGGGTCCAAGATATTGATTACTCCAGCCATTGCCCTTCCAAACTGTGTTATCAATCTGTTAATTGTATGAGTGTCATTGGGTGACGTTCCCGAGAGATGTCCTTGATAAATATCCTTGAGTTTTTTTGATTCATGAAATTTTTCGTGATGATACCGCTCTAAATTTTTACCTGAAATAACGGTTTCCACACAGCCTGTTTTTCCGCAATAACAGGATCCTCCAGATACGTCTAAAAAATTATGGCCCCATTCTCCCCCAATGCCATGACGCCCATGGATCAATTGCCCATTGACGACAATACCCCCGCCAACACCAGTACCCATAATCACCCCAAAAACTACGTTTGCTTCAGGTAATTTTCGCGGAACTATGCCCATTTTATATTCTGCCAAAGCAAAACAATTGGCATCGTTTGCCATTTGTAAAGGGATACCCAAAGCCTTTTTGACATCTTCTTTAAAACATCTCCCATTGAGTATGGTCGTATTTGCGTTTTTCATGAGACCTGAAATAGGATCAATGGTTCCTGGAGTTCCGAGGCCTATCTTTTCTGGAAAATAACCCAATTCATGAGCCATCGTGTCAATAAGTAATTTTATTCTACTGATGATGTGATGATAACCTTGAGCTGCTTCTGTATCGATACGCTTTCTCACCAATATTTTGGGGACTGTATGGTCATTTAGAACCACTCCTTCTATTTTAGTCCCTCCTAAATCTATTCCCCAAATCGGCATTTTTTCTTATTTTCACTTTATATACTGAATTTATTTCCAGACCTTCCTGATTCAACTAGTCTAATTTAAATTAACGCCTAACCAAATCATCTCATATTATGAGATCCTTCTCTTTAAAGATAAAATAAATTATTTTTAATTTCAATAACAATTAACGCGCATCGGGTTGAGGGGCTAGGTGTTTCTTTGCGTTATATTTTAAATACTGATGGAAACATGGTTGGACTAGAAACTTTAGATTGGATTGTCATTGGCGTTTATTTTGCAATCTTGATAGTCGTTGCGATTTGGGTCATTCTCCAAAAGCAAAATAATACAGAAGACTTTTTTTTAGCCGGTCGAAATGTGGGTTGGTTTGTTATCGGATCCTCCATATTTGCCTCTAATATTGGTTCTGAACATGTGGTTGGATTGGCAGGCACAGGTGCAGAAAGTGGAATGCCGATGGCCCATTATGAGCTGCACGCTTGGATCGTTCTGCTACTGGGTTGGGTATTTCTTCCTTTTTATATGAGGGGAAATGTTTTTACCATGCCCGAATTTCTAGAAAAAAGATTTGACAGTAGATCTCGCTGGTTCCTATCTATTTTTTCTATTATTGGTTATGTGCTGACCAAGGTATCAGTGACCATTTACGCGGGGGGTGTGGTCGTTTCTCAGCTATTAGGAGTCTCTTTTTTGACCGGTGCTTTTGGAATTGTCATTATTACAGGACTTTACACCGTCTTAGGAGGGATGAGGGCCGTGGTCTATACAGAGGCCTTGCAGACCGTAATATTGATTCTGGGATCTGTATTACTCACCTATTTAGGTTTCAATGCCGTGGGCGGCTGGGAAGAGCTCAAAGCTGCCGCCGGTTCAGAACATTTTAATATGTGGCGCCCCATGTCTGATCCTGATTATCCGTGGACAGGTATGCTATTTGGAGGTACCATTGTAGGTATATGGTACTGGTGTACCGATCAATATATAGTCCAGCGTACCCTTTCGGCTCAGAATATAAAAATTGGAAGACGCGGTGCTATCTTCGGGGCCTATCTAAAGTTGTTGCCCATTTTTATTTTCTTGATCCCAGGAATCATTGCTTTTGCGCTGAAACAGAAAGGGATCATCAGCTATGAAAAAAGTGATGAAGTATTTCCTGTATTGGTCTCGACATTACTCCCTACCGGTATCAGAGGTTTGGTAGCTGGGGGTCTCATGGCCGCCTTGATGAGCTCTCTTGCCTCGGTTTTTAATTCAAGCTCTACACTATTTACTGTAGATATTTTTAAAAAAATGTACCCTCATTCGCCAGAGTTAAAATTGGTACGCATTGGGAAAATTGCGACAGTATTTGTAGTGGCTGTGGGTATGCTTTGGATTCCCGTCATGGAGAAAATAGGCGGAGGCGTCCTCTACAATTACTTACAAAGTGTTCAATCTTATATCGCACCTCCTATTACGGCTGTTTTTTTGCTAGGCATTCTTTGGAAACGAGTCAATGCGCATGCGGCCATATCAACTTTGATGTTTGGATTAGTCATCGCCACATTGAGAATATTGGCCGAGCTATTTGCTACGGAAAGTAGTCCGCTGGCCTTTCAATTCGCTACCATTAATTTCTCTCATATGGCTATTTTTATGTTTATCGCCTGTATTTTTGTTTGTATCGCCGTGAGTCTAGCCACAGATCCTCCGAATTTTTCAAAAATAAGGGGGTTGGCCTTTGGTGCCTTAGATCCACAAGATAAAATAGACAGTAAAGGCAGCTTTGATAAAATTGATGCCTTGGCCTCTATTATTTTGGTATTTATTATTGTTTGTATCTTGTTCTACTTTACAGGATAAAACATAGCCAGGATATGCAAACGTTAGGAATAGATGTAGGAAGTTCATCGATCAAAATTGCAGTTTATGATTCCGTGAAGCAGAAAACGCTGGCCAGAACCCTCTTTCCAGAAAATGAGCTCTCCATTGAAGTGCCCTTCCCTGATTGGGCAGAACAAAAGCCTGATGTCTGGTGGGATAGCTTGAAGGGAGCCTTGCACAAGATCCAACATCAAATAGATTTAAAAAATATCCAAGCCATTGGCATCAGTTACCAAATGCACGGATTAGTCGCCGTAGACAAAAATTTAACCCCCGTTCGACCTGCCATTATTTGGTGTGATTCCAGAGCTGTGAAAATCGGAGAAAGGGCATTCGATGCCTTGAAAAATCAAAATTATTTGGACCAGCATTTAAACGCCCCAGGGAATTTTACTGCTTCTAAACTGGCTTGGGTAAAAGAAAACGAACCCGAAACTTATGCCCGCATCTGGAAATTTATGCTCCCTGGAGATTATTTGGCCTTAAAATTAAGTGGTAGAGCAACTACCACGGAAACCGGTCTTTCTGAAGGCGCCTTATGGGATTTTAGGAATAAAATGATCTCACCCCAATTGATGGATTATTATGGATTTTCAAAAACATTGATTCCAGATATTGTCCCCTCAGTTGGGATACAATGTCACGTATCTCAAGGGGCTGCGGAAGCACTCGGCCTCACTCCAGACATTCCAATAACCTATCGGGCAGGAGATCAGCCCAATAATGCCCTTTCCTTAAACGTCCTAGAACCTGGAGAACTCGCCACTACGGCAGGGACCTCTGCGGTTATTTATGGTGTCACGGACAAGCCGCTGTACGATGAAAAATCAAGAATCAATACTTTTTTACACGTAAATAATACGTTTAAAAATAATAGAAATGGTATGCTATTATGTGTAAATGGTGCCGGTATATTGTACAGTTGGCTGAAAAAATTACTCAATACCACAGCTGAACTCATCGACTATAATGATCTCAATAATCTAAGCGAACAAGCCCCTCCGGGCAGCTTGAATTTAAGATTTTTCCCTTTTGGCAATGGTGCTGAAAGAATCTTAGAAAATAAAAATTTGAAAGCGCAAATGAGTCAGTTGAATTTCAATATACACGATCGAAGCCATCTTATTCGTTCGGCGAAAGAAGGTATTGTTTTCAGTATGAAGTATGGGTTAGACATCATTCATGACATGGGAATGCTCACCACAGTGATCAAGGCAGGTAATAATAATTTATTTCGAAGTCCCCTATTTCGTACCGTCTTCGTGAACACCCTGCGACTACCGCTAGAATTATATGATACCGATGGCGCAGAAGGGGCAGCTCGAGCTGCTTTGGCTGGTCTTACTTCTCAAAGTCTCGAAAATACATTTAAAAATATGAGTCCCATCGATACCATTTATCCAGAACAAGAACTTACGGAAATCTATCAAGTACAGTATGGTCATTGGAAGAAAGAATTGACTGTTTTGTTAACGAGTAATGAAAATGGGTCCTCTAAATAAAAAATATTAACTTCGAAAAATATAAATCAATACGTAGATAGATAAAAAATGGCAATCATTGGATCAATAGAATATTTTAAAGGAATCGGGGACATAAAATTTGAAGGTAAGGAATCTAAAAATCCTTTGGCGTATAAATATTACCGCCCTAATGAAATGGTCCTCGGAAAAAAAATGAATGAACACCTTAAATTTGCGGTTGCATACTGGCATTCATTTGGTAATACA
>Ga0233444_10005768_pt1 | contig 11316 bp, 14 predicted proteins | sample SI_124_October20_6_FD_182792 | JGI IMG/M metagenome (GOLD analysis project Ga0233444, IMG submission 182792) | Seawater microbial communities from Saanich Inlet, British Columbia, Canada - SI_124_October2016_10_MG | ecosystem: Environmental > Aquatic > Marine > Inlet | place: Canada: British...
AAAATAATATTGTTCCACCTACAATTAACCACAAAACTGCTGATGAAGAAATTGATCCAAAAATCAATTTCACCTTTGGCACAGCCCAAAAAAGAGAGGTAAAGGTTGCTTTATCTAACACCTTTGGTTTTGGTGGACATAATGCTTGTGTATTATTCAAAGAAATTTCTTGATTTGGATTGTGAAAATCTTTTCAAAATTATGGTCAAAAAAAACTAAAGACCATAACCTCTTTATCAAGATTAAAGGCCTTTTGGGTTATATGCCCATAAACAAAAATGTTTATATAGCGGCGTTCACACATCGCTCTATGAATATTAAGAATTTGGATGGGAAACCACAAAATTTTGAGCGTTTAGAATATTTAGGAGACTCAGTCTTGAGTACAATAGTTGCGAGCTTTTTATTTGAAGTATTACCAAATGCAGACGAGGGGAAACTTACTCGAATGAAATCTAAAATAGTAAGTCGAGAAAAGCTAAATTTTATCGGCAAAAAGATGGGATTGATTGATCTACTAGTTTTCTCTGGTAAGAAAGATAACCTGGGTGATGATGTATACGGAAACCTTTTAGAAGCGTTAATAGGTGCCATTTTTATTGACAAGGGATACGAAACTTGTAAATCTATTTTGAAAGAAATTCTCTTTAAACCTTATATAGAAATAGAGACTTTAGATAAGGAGGTAATCTCTTACAAAAGCTTACTAATCGAATGGAGTCAGAAACAAAAACAAAACCTTGTTTTTGAAACAGAAGCAGATAACGGAAAAGATCCATCCGTGAATTTTTATTGTAAAATTTTAGTAAACAGCAAAGTAGTTACAAAGTCTAGAGATCTTTCAAAAAAGAAAGCGGAAGAAAAAGCAGCAAAAAAAGCCCATCGAATATTAAAAATCTAACCGATAACGTTTTCATAAGGGTTTAACTTTCTAATGAAAAAGAGCTGATTAGAGTTAGATTGAAATCACTATCTTTGCTTGTTAATGAAATACAAAAAGTATCAGTTAGAGGAAACATTTGAAGAATCATTTTCATTGATAGCTATTCATTCTTCTTTGGAGGACTTTCAGCTTGCTTATTTCATTAACAAAAACTGCGCTACATATTTCACAAGAAACCATGATCTTTATTCACCTTATTTAAAACAGTGTTTGAAAGGGTTGGTTTGGAAAAATGACCATGATAAAGAAAACCATTGGCATTTATTTTCAAATAAATATGAAGCAAAAACTGAGGATTCTAAACAAGTTTCTCAATTGTTTTTTGGTGAAAAATTAGAAATGGAACAGTTCGTTTTGCCTGAATTTAAACTGGTAAACTATTTCATTAAGAAACCGGGCGACATATCGAATGAAACATTCATTTATAAACTAAAAGAAGTGTCAGAAATACAAATAGCATACAGTATTCCTGAAAAAAATATAAAATCATACCAAAACATAATTTTTGAATAATGCCATTACTTAAAAAAACTAAAATAGTTGCAACCCTAGGACCTGCATCAGAAAATAAAGAAGTTCTTGAAAAAATGATGCTAGCAGGAACTAACGTGTTTAGAATTAATTTTTCTCATGCAGACCATTCCGATGTTTCGAAAAAAATACAGATAATTCGAGAATTAAGTTCAAAATTAAATCTTCATATTTCTATTCTAGGAGACCTTCAGGGCCCTAAATTAAGAGTAGGTGTAATAGAAGAAGGAGCAATCGTAAACCCTGGAGATATTGTAGAGTTTAATACCGCCGCACCTTTTGAAGGGAATGCTAAATCTGCTTATATGACCTACCAACGTTTTCCAATGGATGTTAATCCAGGAGAACGTATTTTACTTGATGATGGGAAATTAATTTTTGAAGTTATTTCTACGGATAGAAAAGAAGTAGTGAGCGCTAAGGTAATTCAAGGTGGACCTTTTAAATCTAAAAAAGGAGTTAACCTACCAAATACAAACGTTTCTTTACCTGCCTTAACAGAAAAAGACTTAGAAGACGCTATTTTTGCAATTAAACAAAAAGTAGATTGGATCGCCCTTTCTTTTGTAAGAAATAGTGAAGATCTAATTGAACTACAGGATCTTATTAATGAACATTCGGATCACAAAATTCCAATTATTGCTAAAATTGAAAAACCGGAAGCAATCGAAAATATAGATAAGATCATTGCATATTGCGATGGATTGATGGTAGCAAGGGGTGATTTGGGTGTTGAAGTTCCTGCTGCAGAAGTTCCTTTAATTCAGAAAAACTTAGTTTTAAAAGCAAAAAAAGCTAGAATTCCTGTAATTATTGCAACCCAAATGATGGAAACCATGATCGATAGTTTAACCCCAACCAGAGCAGAAGTAAATGACGTTGCTAACTCTGTTATGGACGGAGCTGATGCAGTTATGCTGTCTGGAGAAACCTCTGTCGGATCATATCCAGTAGAAGTAATTGAAACAATGACCTCTATTTTAAAAAGTGTAGAAAATTCTGCTCTCATTAATGTTCCTCAAAACCCACCTAACATAAGAACTCCAAGATTCATTACGAAATCTATTTGCTATCATGCCGCAAATATGGCTAATGAAATAAACGCTAAAGCAATTTGTACCTTAACAAATAGTGGATACACAGCTTTTCAAATTTCGGCATGGAGACCATCGGCTACTATTTTAGTTTTCACTTCTAACAAACGTATTTTGTCTCAGCTTAATTTACTTTGGGGAGTAAAAGCATTCTATTACGACCGTTTTGAAAGTACAGACAACACAGTTGAAGAAGTAAATAACATTGCAAAAAAAGAAGGATTTGTCACCGAGGGAGATATGCTTATTAATTTAGCGGCTATGCCAATCGTTGACAAGGGAATGGTAAACACACTTCGTGTTTCTTTGATTTAAAAAGGTAAACTTAACTGGATTTCCATTTTTTCTTTAGATCGTTCAATTTCTTTTTTTGAAGTATTTAAATTGGATATTGTTATTCCAACTAACCTTACAGAATTTTGTAGCCTTTCTTGATATAGTAGCTGAAGGGCGTGCTCGACTAACATGCTCTTGTCGGAAATATAAAAAGGAAGAGTTTTACTTCTAGTTTGTTGAATAAAATCGGAGTATTTTATCTTAAGAGTGATTGTTTTACCGGAATATTTATTACGCTTTATTCGCTTATCTAATTCTAGGGCAATCTTTTCTATTTGCTGGGACAAATAAACTTCGCTGGTCAAATTTTCTCTGAAAGTATGCTCAGCTCCAATAGATTTAGGTAGTCGAATTGGCTGCACCGGACTATTATGAATACCGCGTATTACATTAAAATAATAACTGCCTAATTTACCAAAATTCTCCGTTAAAAAAGACTCGGATTTATCTTTTAAATCTTTACCTGTAAATATCCCCAAGTGATACATACGTTTAGTAGTAACCTTACCTACACCGTGAAATTTTTTTATATCTAAAGATTCTAAAAAAGTAGTAACTTCTTCTGGAGGGACTGTTTTTTGACCATTTGGTTTATTAAAATCACTTGCAACTTTAGCAACAAACTTGTTTATAGAAATTCCTGCTGAAGCATTTAAACCTGTTTTTTTTTTAATTTTATCTCTTATTTCAGTTGCTAGTAATGTAGCTGAAAATGCATTTCTTGAGTTGTGAGTTACATCAAGATAAGCTTCGTCTAATGATAAGGGTTCAACTAAATTTGTGTACTCTAAAAAGATTGCCCTAATTTGTTTTGACACTTCTTTATATCGATCAAATCGGGGTTTAATAAAAATTAAATCCGGACAATTTATTTTAGCAACTACTCCGCTCATAGCACTTCGTACCCCAAACTCTCTAGCTTCGTAACTAGCCGCAGCAACAACACCTCTGTCAGAAGCTCCACCTACAGCAATCGCTTTCCCTTTTAAACCTGGATTATCTAATTGTTCGACCGATGCATAAAAAGCATCCATATCGATATGTATTATTTTTCGAACTAGATTATCATGTTCCATATGCTAAATTACATATCTTTAAACTGTAATAAAACTCTGGATTTTAAATGATAGAAATTGAACGTAAGTTTTTGGTGAACTCTTCTTTATACAAAGAACAATCCCATAAAAAAACCAAAATAATACAAGGATATCTATCCAAAGACCCAGAACGAACTGTTAGAATAAGAATTAGGGAAAACAAAGGATTTATTACAATTAAGGGTGTTTCTTCTGAAAATGGTTTAAGTCGTTATGAATGGGAAAAGGAAATACCTGTACAAGAAGCAAATGAATTAATCTTATTATGTTTACATAAAGTTATTGAAAAAACAAGGTTTGAAGTTTACTTTAATGGCGTGTTATTTGAAGTTGATGAATTTGAAGCAGATCATAAAGGTCTAGTTCTTGCAGAGGTAGAATTAGAATCAGAAACTGAAGCGATTGAATTACCTCCCTGGATAGATGAGGAAGTTACAGGAAAGAAGGAGTTCTACAACTCTTTTTTATCATCTTCTTTGTAAAGGGAATTAAAAAACTGATCAACTTTAAGGTTACGAATGTTTAAAACCAGTAAAAAGATTAATTGAAAGAATAACATTTCTCTACTAAACAAATCTCAATTTCATAAGATACATACCAGTCATAAATTCCTTTGTTCTGAGCTTTTTTATGTTCCAAGTTATTTTTCCATGAAGTAATGTCATTCAGAGTTTTCCAGTAACTTATTATGATTCCAAGTTCTTGCCTTACACTTTTAAATCCTAAAAACCCCTTTTGATTTTTTGCTAAATCATACATTTTTTAGACATTTCTTCATAGCCTACAGATTTCTTATTTAATTTAGATGTAAAAATAACTGCATAATACGGGGTGTGAATTTTATTCATCTCTATAAATTTTAACCTCAAGATTTCCATTGGAATCCATATGAGCTCTATACATTCCAGGAGTGTTAAATTCCATTGCTACATTTCCTTTAGTGTCTAAAACAACTACACCACCATCTCCTCCAAGATCTTTTACTTTTTTCATTACTCTTTTTGAAGCTTCATTTATTGTAAGACCTCTGTACTCTACTAGCGCAGCAATATCGTGAGCAACAACTGTTCGGATAAAAAACTCTCCCCAACCTGTCGCAGAAACTCCACAACTTGCATTATTAGCATAAGTACCTGCTCCAATTATTGGTGCATCTCCAATCCGTCCCCATTTTTTATTAGTCATTCCTCCTGTGGAAGTTCCTGCAGATAAATTACCCTGTAAATCTAATGCTACACATCCAACGGTACCAATACGTTGATTCTTGAAGTACTGTTCTTCAATTAGATTTATTGAAACCTTTTGGTCAGATTCTCTTTTTTTAACTCTTCTAAGATCATTTAATCGATTTTCTGTAATAAAATAAGATTCTGGAACTGTGTCCAATCCTTGATCTACAGCAAAATAATCTGCACCCTCTCCCGCCAACATAACATGGGGTGAATTTTTCATTACCCTTATGGCAGCACTAATCGGATTTTTGATGTGTTTAACCCCAGCTACAGCACCTGCATCTAGGGTATTACCATCCATAAATGATGCGTCTAATGCAATGGACTCCTCGGCAGTTAAAACTGCTCCTTTTCCGGAGTTAAATAGAGGAGAGTTCTCCATAACATGAATTGTTTTTTCAACTGCTTCTTGACTGCTTCCTCCCTCTTTAAGAATTTTATGTCCTACTGAAATTGCTTCTGATAACTTATTTTCATATGCATGTTCCATTTCGGGAGTCATATTTTCTTTTAAAATAGTCCCAGCTCCTCCATGTATAACAATACCGAAGGTAGGTTGGCTTGGGCCTTTAATACTTGTACAACTAACGAAGAACAATACGAACACTAACTTTAATACCTCTTTCATATTTTATAGAAATTTGATTAATAATTCTAAGATAAAAAATCATTTTATTATCCTCGCATTTGATTCCAATTTAGGAATAATCTTTACATTTAATAAATAAATAATTGAAAACCATGTCCGAATCAAATCAATCCCTTTTAAAAAAGTTAGAAATCGAAACGAATCAATTAGGATGTTCTACCGGAGTCAATTGGTTTGCACAAGGAACTAGTTTAAAATCAATTTCACCTGTAAACGGATCCGAAATAGGAATTGTCACAACAGCAACATTAGAAGATTATGATAAGGTATTAAATACTGCTGAGGCAGCTTTTTTAAAGTTTAGAAAAATACCAGCTCCAGTCCGAGGCGATTTAGTCCGTCAATTCGGAAATTCGTTACGTGAAAAAAAAGAACTTCTAGGAGAATTAGTGTCCTTTGAGATGGGGAAATCGCTTCAAGAAGGTCTTGGAGAAGTTCAGGAAATGATAGACATATGTGATTTTGCAGTTGGACTCTCGAGACAACTTCAAGGGACGACGATGCATTCTGAAAGACCAAATCATAGAATGTATGAACAATACCATCCACTGGGTATCGTTGGAATTATATCAGCTTTTAACTTTCCAGTCGCAGTTTGGGCTTGGAATACAGCCTTAGCATGGGTATGTGGAGATGTATCGGTATGGAAACCTAGTGAAAAAACACCACTATGCTCTATCGCTTGTCAAAAAATAATTGGCGACATACTTAAAAAAAATAATATGCCTGAGGGAATCTCTTGTTTAATAAATGGGGGTGCTGAAGTTGGACAATGGTTATCGGAAGATAGAAGAGTTCCTTTGATATCTGCTACTGGATCTACAAAAATGGGTAGAAAAGTTGCTGCAAAAGTTGGCGCTAGACTTGGGAAATCATTACTCGAATTAGGAGGAAATAATGCACTTATCATCACCCCTGATGCAAATCTTAAAACAACACTTCTAGCAGCGGTATTTGGTGCTGTTGGGACTGCTGGACAACGGTGTACATCGACTAGGAGACTATTAATTCATGAATCTGTGTTCAACGAAGTCTCCAAAAAAATTAAAGTTGCATACAGTCAATTAAAAATTGGTAATCCTTTAGATTCCTCAAATCATGTTGGACCTTTAATTGACAAATACTCAGTGAAAAACTATCAAGAAGCTTTAAAAAATATAACTAAAGAAGGTGGTAAATGGATTGTTGAGGGTGGCCTACTTTGGGGAACTGGTTATGAAAGCGGGTGTTATGTTAAACCTGCAATTGCAGAAGTAGAACCTTCTAGTGAGATGGCACAAAAAGAAACTTTTGCCCCTATTTTATATCTCATTAAGTATTCTGGATCCATAGAAAGTGCTATTGAATTACAAAACAATGTAAAACAAGGGTTATCATCTGCAATAATGACCCAAAATTTGCAGGAGGCAGAAACTTTCTTGTCTCACTGGGGAAGTGATTGCGGGATCGCCAATGTTAATATTGGTACTTCTGGAGCTGAAATTGGTGGAGCTTTTGGTGGAGAAAAGGATACTGGAGGTGGAAGAGAAAGTGGTTCCGACGCCTGGAAAGTATATATGAGAAGACAAACTAACACCATAAACTACTCCAATGATTTGCCCTTAGCTCAAGGCATTAAATTCGATTTATAACCATAAGATTTATTATATTTACAGGATCATTAAAATATTAAAAAATGTATTCATTCCTAAAAACTGCACACTCCTATTGGGCTGTAATTGTTCTTTTACTTTTAGTTTTCGCTATTGCTAATGCCTTGGTTGGGATTGCGAAGAAAAAAACGTTTGACTCTACCGATTTTAGAAGATCTTTATTTGTATTGATCACTTCACACATTCAGTTTTTAATTGGATTGATATTATATTTTGTTTCCCCAAGAATTAGTGAATGGGGTAATGGCGTTGGAGAAGTTATGAAAGACAGCACTGCTCGTTTATATTTAGTTGAACACCCTACCATTAACCTATTAGCAATAGTACTAATTACAATGGGATGGTCAATGCACAAACGCCAATCTTTAGATGCTAAGAAATTTTCTCGGATTGGTATATTTTACACGCTCGGTTTTCTTTTAATTCTTTCAAGAATTCCATGGAATGTTTGGTTTCAATAGAACTTAAAAAACATTTCAACACATCCTTATGACAACAAGCAAAAGGCCAGAAATCAAACCCATTATTCTAAAAGCTAAACTTAAAGTTGCAGTACTTGGGGGGGGTAGTTGGGCGACTGCACTAATAAAGATTTTAATAGAAAATAAAAGGAAAGTAGGTTGGTATATCAGAAATGAAAAAAATAAGGAATACATTGAAAAATATCATCATAATCCTAATTACTTAACTTCAACTAGACTAAAAACTAAACGTTTAGCTATTAGCTCAGACATTAATTCTGTTGTGAAAAATGCAGATATTATAATAGTTGCAATACCCTCTGCGTTTATACTGGATGAATTTAAAAAACTAAACGTTTCCTTGAAAAATAAAATGGTAGTCTCTGCAGTTAAAGGTGTTATTCCTGAAAACATGAAGATTCCCGGTACATTTTTTAATGAAGATTATGGAGTTCCTATCAGCCGAATTGGGGTTATATGTGGACCTTGTCATGCCGAAGAAGTTGCTATGGAAAAACTTTCCTATTTAACGGTTGCCTGCCAAGATCAAACCTATGCTAAGTGTGTAGCATCAATGCTTAAAACCAAATATATTCGAACCAAAGTTTCTAACGATATTATCGGAACCGAATATGCAGCGATGCTTAAAAATATTTATGCAATTGCAGCTGGAATTTCACATGGCTTAGGCTATGGAGATAATTTTCAGAGTGTACTCATGAGTAATGCAATACGTGAGACAAAGCGATTTATTAAAGATGTTCATAAAATGAAAAGGAACATAAATAATTCTGCTTATCTAGGAGATTTATTAGTAACTGGGTATTCTGTTTTTAGTCGAAATAGATCTTTCGGGAATATGATTGGAAAAGGATACACTGTACAGGCAGCTCAAATCGAGATGAATATGATTGCAGAAGGATATTACGCAAGTAAATCTGCTCGATTTATTAATTCGCAGTTTAAGACAAACACCCCGATTATAGAAGCTGTATATCTTATTTTATATGAAGGTAAAAGACCCGATAAAATTTTCGAAAAATTAACGAAGAAACTCGACTAAAGAGTTGATTTAAATTGCTTTAAGAAACGAACATCATTTTCGAAAAACATGCGGATATCATTTACTTGATAAAGTAACATGGCAATACGTTCGATACCCATTCCAAAAGCATAACCAGAGTACTCTTCCGGATCAATTCCACAGTTTTTAAGAACATTTGGATCAATCATTCCGCAACCCATAATTTCTAGCCATCCGGTTCCTTTAGTAATCCGATAGTCAACCTCCGTTTCAAGGCCCCAATAAATATCAACCTCAGCGCTTGGCTCCGTAAAAGGAAAATAAGAAGGTCTAAGACGTATTTTAGACTTTCCAAAAAGTGCTTGAGTAAAATAGCTTAGTGTTTGCTTTAAATCAGCAAATGAAACATTTTTATCAATATATAATCCTTCTACTTGATGAAAAATACAATGAGCACGTGCCGAAATAGCTTCATTCCTAAATACACGCCCAGGAGAAATAGTTCGAATCGGAGGCGCATTGTTTTCCATATAACGAACCTGAACCGAAGAGGTATGCGTTCTTAATAAGATATCAGGGTTGGTTTGAATAAAAAAGGTGTCCTGCATATCTCTTGCCGGATGATATTCAGGAAGGTTTAAAGCTGTAAAGTTATGCCAATCATCCTCAATTTCAGGACCTTCTGAGATATTAAAACCAATTTGAGAAAATATATCTATAATTCGATTTTTTACAACCGTTAATGGGTGCTGACTTCCTAATTCTAGTGGAAATGAAGGTCGAGATAAATCCCCATAAACTCCTGAAGATGTATTAGAGGATTGAGATGATTTTAAAGCTTCAACTTTTTCTGCAACCGCTGTTTTTAGTTGGTTTAAAACTTGGCCAAACTCTTTTTTATCTTCATTTGGAACCTCTCTAAAGGCTGCAAAAAGATCATTTAATATCCCTTTTTTTCCAGAATATTGGATTCTAAATTGTTCTATTGCTTCAAGATCAGTAGTTGCAAATTCTGCAACTTTTGCAAGATGTTCTTTTACGGTTTTAATCATGCTGTAAAAATACGAATTATACTATTGAATTAATTCTTTTTGGATGAAGTAATACACAACTGCTTCTTTCATTAAAATGCTTTGTTCTCCTGGTTTCAATGGAGGTAATTCTTCTAATAATTTAAAATGAGGCCAACGATCATCATCGAAATAATCAAAGGCATAATACCCAAAAGGTTCTAAAACAGAACAAATCCCGATATGGATTATATCCACATTATCCTCTTTCTTAAAACGCTTATGAACTTGACCTAACTCCTGTAGTCCAACTAAATATAGAATTCCTTCAATATCGATTGTCTCTGTTTCAGAAAAGCGTTCCGTTAGAATTGAAACGAGTTCATCCCACTGTTCTTTTAACTCTTGGTTTTTCACTGATGCTTTTTGCATATCACAAAGATATAGCATTCCTAAAAAGGGAAGGCACATAGACTCAAAAATATATCTATATTTGATACATGAATTACATTGACATTGCCATAGTTGGCCTTGTACTATTTGGAGCTGTAAAAGGATTTTCTAAAGGTTTTATGGTTGAAGCAGCTTCTTTAATTGCATTAGTCCTAGGGCTAGTTGGTGCTTTATTGTTTTCTACTCGTGTTGGAGAATTAGCTGGACAATATATTGACTTAAACCAAGTCCCTCCTGCTGGAGTAATGTTTATTATTACCTTCATTGGAATCATTATTGGGATAAATTTACTCGCTAAATTTTTAACTAAAATCTTGAAATTAGCAGCTCTTGGAGGGTTAAATCGGATTTTTGGAGCTTTTTTTGGAGCCTTAAAATACGTGTTAATTTTAAGTGGCGTAGCCTTAATCTTAGATCAATTCGACTTTTTATTTACCTTTATGGAAGAAGATATTGTTGCAGATTCTAAGTTTTATAGCCCTATAAAAAATATTGGAAGTGAGGTCTTGGAATGGGTGATAGGGAAAAAAGACTTAATCCCAAATAAGCTAGTTTAAAGTTTTTAACGAAGAAGTTTCAATCCATCCTTCTGAACCATTAGCTATTTTAATTTTATAAAAACCACCTAGCGAGTCAAGCACCTCAGTTTTTGTTCCTTCATGTAAAATAAATAACACCTCTGAACGATCATTTGGTTCCCCCAAAATATTAACTTGAGTATCAAAAATAATAGCAAAACGTTGATTTATCTTCTCTTCATTTCTTGAATAAGTCAGCGTAAATAAAAATATAAATACACCCATAAGTAACCAAAAAAAAGTGAAATAAATCCGT
>Ga0233444_10005770_pt1 | contig 11316 bp, 7 predicted proteins | sample SI_124_October20_6_FD_182792 | JGI IMG/M metagenome (GOLD analysis project Ga0233444, IMG submission 182792) | Seawater microbial communities from Saanich Inlet, British Columbia, Canada - SI_124_October2016_10_MG | ecosystem: Environmental > Aquatic > Marine > Inlet | place: Canada: British...
CAGGTACAGTTACAGGGTGACTGGGTCAACACTGACGGCCTTTTCACGGACTCGTTGAAATCAGTTCAGTTTGGAATATCGCGCACGCAGCAGAAGATAAACGACATGCGCGCACGAACTGACTTTGTTCAAGGCGCCCTCAATGACGGCACAGACACTGTTCTTAGCTTTATTTTCTTTGAGGATGAGATATTCACTAGAACCTCACTTGAAGGGTTTATGGATGATGGCTCCAATGGTACAAATCCAGAAAACTATTACCTAGCGATGGATGTTGATGCTGCTGCTGATGCATTTGCACGTGCGGGCTGGGGCCCAGATGCACCTGACGCTGCTTGGTGGGCTGGTAACTACGGTAACTGTGATATTGTGGCCGAGGCTGATGGCGCAGGATTTGGAGAGACCTATAACCCCGATGCAAGTGTTCGTGGTGACTATGAATGTGACTTAAATCCCGGTGATATCGATACCCATTCCGTTGTTCGAGAGGTTTTAGAGTCTGCTCACGCCCAGTTTAACTTTGAGACTGAAGTTCAGGGTATGCCCTTGAACGTCACAGCTGGACTGCGTTGGGAACAGGCTGAGACATTCTCGAATGATCTTTCAAATCAGGTCAGCCGTCTTATTTGGAATGTCGATACTGCAGGCGTTATGCAGATCGAACGTGAGGGTGACCTGATTCCTGGAAACACTGGAAAGTACAATCATATCCTTCCGAGTCTCAGTATGAGCTTGGCCATGAGCGATAATGAAGTTGTTCGTTTCGGCCTCCACCGTGCAATTGCGAGAGCAGGTATGAATGATCTTCGTTCTGCTGTCGAGCTTGGTGATACTCGCACGATTTATGAGGCAACGGCCACTGGCGGTAATGCTGCTCTGAAGCCTTTGATTGCAGACAGCCTCGATCTCGCTTACGAGAACTACTATGCCGAGGGAAGTTACTTTGCCATCAATTATTTCCGCAAAAACCTCAAGGATTTCATTGGATCAGCGGCTACTTCTGAAACTATCGGCAATGTTCAAGACCCTACGGCCGGTGTGGCGGGATTGTGGGGTAAAGAGAACCCTTCGACTACTAGCGGACAAGGTTGGGTTGATGAGGACGTAAACAAGCAAGTCTGGTGGGCAGCCGCGGGCGGCGAACCGCCAGCGTATGATGGTCTAAACGTTTGGGATGGCTGGTGGCAAGGTACCAACGGTGACGAATGGAAAATTAATAATCCCGCTGAAGGCGATCCTCTAGCGCTGTTTGATATTGCGCGTCCTCGTAACTTAGAGGAAGGCACCGTTGATGGTTGGGAGATAGCTCTTCAGCACCAGTTCGGTGACACTGGGTTTGGCTTTAACGTAAATGCCACGTTTGTTGGTGGCGATGTTAAAGCAGATCGTTATGCAACTGGTGATCAGTTCGCCCTGCCAGGATTTGGTGATTCGGCCAACCTCGCAGCTTTCTATGAAGATGACAAATGGACGGCTACCATTGCTTATAATGAGCGTGGAGAGACCTTTGCAGGTTTGGAAGGTCAAAATCACCCTATCTTCATTGAAGAGCGCTATCAGATTGATATGACTGCAAGCTACAACGTTAGTGATAACTTTACCGTGTTTGCGGAAGCGAGAAACATTACCGATGAGCCCGTACGCTTGTTTGTACGCTACCCGGAAATGATCTTCCTTGCTCAAGACCATGGTCCAATGTACAAGTTTGGTGTTAGAGCTAGATTCTAAATCTGTTAGATATTTTAGATGTAAAAAAACCGCGCTGTTAAAGGCGCGGTTTTTTTATGGCTGGTCGATAATTAAAATGAATTTCTCGGTTTTCCAGGGATGTGATATCCGCCTTGTGACAACCTCTGCAGAAAAGTTCTCTACGCATACATCCACCAGAGCCCAAAAAGGCGGCCGCCCCGGGTCAGCGATAATGATGCGTTCGACACCGGCTCCAATGGCCAAGCCAATAAGCTGATACAAAGGTTCAGTGAGCTCATCCCAAAAACAAATGTCGGTGCCGATAATGGTGCTAAAGGCGGCTAACTCCAATGTACTCAGGGACTCAAAGCCGCGAGCCTGAAATTCCATATGACAATCATTGAGTTGCGCCTGTAAATGCAAAAAAGGAGCGACGCTACTGTCTATGTCTATGCCCGTGACCTGAGCTTGATAATGCTTGGCTAGAAATATTCCCGTCAGGCCCCAGCCGCAGCCTATATCCATCACCTTGGCCGATGGAGCAGGTGGGTAAGTGGTCAAGTAATCCATCAGCACAAAGCTGGAGCGCCACACTTTATTGCCATGGGCGCTGTGACCCGTCTGCTGACGTTTTAGTTTGCGCACGGCAGGATGGGAGGCCCGCAGTGCTTTTATGCCGAGGTGTTCGATAATATGTTGTTGGGTCATTTGCTTGTGCATGGTTAAAAGCTAGGATACTAACAGGTTAGGCATTGAGGGGATTAAAAAATAGATCAACAACCCAGCTCTTAATTATGTTATTTTCTTCCTTTTCAAATATTCTATAAGTGTTTTCATGGTTGAGCAGGATTTACCTCCGTTTATGCAGGCCTTCTACCGCAACACCACTTATCAGTTTTGGGTTTTGCAACTGGTGGGTTGGTTTGGGTTGTGCCTTATTAGCTTTTTGAGTCTTACCCTGTGGTACAACCAGCAGAGCTTTGCTTATATTGCCCATACATTGTTACAGTCGATACTCGGTATTCTTGTATCCTGGCCGCTTCGGCCTCTATTTCATTATGTCTGGGACAAGAGTGTCTGGTCGCGTTTTGTTGGGGTTATCGCTGGAGTGCTGATTTGTTCGGTGGTCTGGACTATTTTGCGTATCACCACATTTATGAGCATGACTGGCGAGCAGGGGCTATGGACTGATTTTGGTGGCTGGTTATTTGGTTCGATAATGATCTTTAGTTGTTGGGGAGCCTTTTATCATGGCGTGAAATTTTATCAGTTGCTGCAGTTTGAACATCAAAACCTGTTGTTGGTTGCAGCGGAAAATCGTGAACAGCAGTTGCGGCGTTCCAAGGCCGAAGCTATTGCCCGTGAGGCTCAGCTAAAAATGTTGCGTTATCAGCTCAATCCGCATTTTTTGTTCAATACGCTAAATGCGATTGCCGCACTGATGGTAACTAAAGACGTGTCCAGAGCAGGTTCCATGATTGTGCAGCTGAGTGATTTTTTGCGTTACAGTCTGGACAATGATCCGGTGCGGCGGGTGACTCTAAAAGAGGAATTGAATGCCCTCAAATTGTATCTAAATATTGAGCAAACCAGATTTGCCGAGCGCTTGCAGCTAGAATTCGATATTGATCAACATGCGGAACAGGTACGTATCCCTAGTTTAATACTGCAACCACTGGTTGAGAATGCGATAAAATATGCCATTGCTCCTGTGGAAGAGGGCGGCAAAATAACTGTACGAGCATGGCTGGAGTATGACTATGTCTGTATTGAGATGCTTGATACAGGTCCCGGTCTAAAGTCTTTTCAGGGCGAGGCTGACAATGTGGGTATTGGGCTGAGGAACACGGTTGACCGGCTCCATGAATTCTATGCTGAAAACCATACCTTTAATCTTGAGGCTGGGCCCTCAGGTGGTTTGAAAGTATATATGCGACTGCCATTAGAAAAGACGGTTTAATAGAGACTTATGCAGAAATTGAAAACCATAATTGTTGATGATGAGCCTTTGGCCTTGGACTTTTTGCGTGCCTGTCTGGCTGAGAGCAATGATATTGAGATTGTTGAAGAATGTCGCAATGGGCGTGATGCAGTCGCAGCCGCAAACAAATTGCGCCCGGAACTGATTTTTCTGGATATTCAGATGCCAGGTATCAATGGTTTTGAAGTGGTTAAAGCCCTGCAGGCTGATCTGATGCCAATGGTGATCTTTGTCACTGCCTTTGACCAGTATGCGGTGGATGCTTTTGACCTGCACGCGGTGGATTATATTCTTAAACCGCTAGATAAAGAGCGAGTAACTCGCTCTATTGAACGCGCCATTGACCGTATCAAAAGTGGTCAAGAGCAGAGTTTTAAAACTCCTTTAATTGGAGCTATAGACAGTATTTCAGAGCGCGTCACCAGTCATGTTGCGGAAGCTCCTGAGGAGGATGTACCCGCTGGCATAAAGCGCAAGCTTGTGGTGCGTGACTCCGGTGTGGTTAAAGTGATCCCCTTCGATGATATTGACTGGGTCGATGCCGCTGGAGACTATATGTGTGTCCATGCGCTTGGAGAAACTCATATTGTGCGAACCACATTGACTGAATTGATTGCCAAGCTGGACGATAGCTTGTTTGTTCGCATTCACCGCTCGACCATCGTTAATATAGAGCGAGTTGTCACTGTAAGTCCTCTGCAGAAGGGCGGCAGTCTGCTGCATCTCAAGGGAGGAGAAGAGCTTAAGGTGAGCAGAAACTATCGCGAAGCTATTCGCAATCTATTCCAGTAATTCACCTGTGAATTCCCCTCACTCCTCGATATAGAGTGGGTTGCCCCGTTTACCGCAGATCTATAACGGACTGCCGCATCCAAGCTTCCACTTAACTAATCTCCATGTCAACCTAACCCTAACGAAAACTCCTTCCAATGTCCCCCAGCTCCCAAGGAGCGGGCCCATTAGGTGGAAAGCCGTCTCCCCTGAAAGTCCTCATGGACAATTCAGGGCAGAGTAAAATTCATAACAAGGATCGGGAATAACCAGATTATGTCAGTCCACGGAAAATGCACCAACCTTCATTTTGCCAAAACAGTTTTAAAAGCTGCCGCAAGGTTGTTTTTGACGCTCAGTGCCTGTTTGGTAACACAGGCCGCAGTAGCGGATATCAATGCTGATGTAGAAACCAGAGTGCAAAGCATTTTGCAGGAGATGAATCTGGAGCAGAAAGTAGGGCAGATGGTGCAGGGCGAGATCAAGTGGGTATCTGCCTCGGATGTCACCAAATATCACCTTGGTTCTGTGCTCAATGGCGGTGGCTCTTTTCCCGGCGGCAAGAAAAACTCCTCGATTGACGACTGGGTCAATTTGGCTGACAAATATTACGAAGCCTCAATGAAAACCAAGGCTGGTATTCCCCTTATCTGGGGTACAGATGCGGTTCACGGCCACAATAACGTGGTTGGTGCGACCCTGTTTCCGCATAATATTGGACTGGGTGCGGCTAATGATCCTGAGTTACTGAAAGAAATTGGTGCCATTACCGCACGAGAAGTGGCTGCTACCGGCATTGACTGGATCTTTGCTCCAACTGTTGCCGTGGTTAAAGACGATCGCTGGGGACGAACTTATGAAGGCTACAGTGATGAGCCGCCCATTGTGCGTTCCTATGGCGGTAAAATTGTTGAGGGCATGCAGGGTACTGCAGAGCAATTACGCACGGATTCTTCCAAAGTGATTGCGACGGCTAAGCACTGGATTGGTGATGGCGGAACCGACCGCGGCACTGACCAGGGTAATACTAGATTAAGCCTCGAAGCGCTTCTAGATCAGCATGGTCAGGGTTACATTACGGCTCTAGAAGCAGATGTACAAACGGTTATGGCTTCCTTTAATAGCTGGAATGGCGAGAAGTTACACGGCCACAAGGAATTGTTGACTGATGTGCTTAAAGAGCAGATGAATTTTGATGGCTTTGTGGTGAGCGACTGGAATGGTATAGGCCAGGTTGATGGCTGTACCAACCAGAGCTGTGCCCAGTCGATCAATGCCGGTGTCGATATGATTATGGCTCCGGAAGATTGGAAAGCTGTGTATAACAATACTATTGCTCAGGTTCGCAGCGGTGAAATTGCTATGTCCCGTATCGACGATGCAGTGCGCAGAATTCTGCGAGTTAAATTACGTGCCGGCATGTTTGAAAAACCCGCACCTTCGAAACGAAAAATTACTGCGGACAGCTCTATTATTGGTTCAGCCGAGCATCGCGCCGTGGCCCGTGAGGCAGTGAGAAAGTCTCTGGTTATGCTCAAAAATAGCAAGCAGTTGCTGCCCCTGAAACCCAACCAGCATATTTTGGTTACTGGTGATGGCGCTGATAATATTGGCAAACAAAACGGTGGCTGGACGATTACCTGGCAAGGCACAGAAAACCTGAATACTGATTTCCCCGGTGCGACATCTATTTTTGGTGGCATTGAGCAGGCCATGGCCAATATTGGTGGCAGCGCTGAACTGTCTGCGGATGGCAGCTTTGCTAAAAAGCCCGATGTGGCCGTGGTTGTGTTCGGTGAAAACCCCTATGCCGAGGGTTCCGGTGACCGGGATTCACTACTCCTGCACGACGGTATGGGAACACACCTCAAGCTGCTGGGAAAACTCAAAGCACAGAATATCCCAGTGGTTGCGGTACTTCTTACTGGTCGTCCACTGTGGATGAATGCCGAACTTAATAGCTCAGATGCTTTTGTTGTTGCCTGGTTGCCCGGTTCTGAGGGTGGTGGTGTTGCCGATGTGATGGTGGCGGATGCCGAAGGCAAGGCCAATTTTGACTTTACTGGCAAGCTGTCATTTGATTGGCCTAGTGCTGAGATCAATGCGCTCAATACTAGCCTGCCTGTCAGTGAATACCTGATGCTGCGTGGGCAGGGCCTATCCTATGGCGATAGCGAAATTGTGTCTGCTGGCCTCAATGAAAAGTCGCTGATCGACAATAGCTCCCAGGAGCGCATAGTGTTTAGCGGTACTACCAGGCCGCCCTGGAAAGCTTATGTGGGCGATGCCAGTGACTGGCGCAAGCTGGTCGGCGGTAAGTCTACCAGCACTGCCTATGGCGATCTTACTGTGACCACCGTGGATGGTGCAGTGCAGGAAGACAGTCGCCGGGTTGAATGGAAGTCTGGTCATGAAAGTCAGTTTTACTGGCAGACCGACAGCTCGGTGAACCTGTCGGATCTCGCAGGAGAAAACCCTGCCTTAATGATGACTTTTGCCATTGATAAGCACCCAGAGGGGCGCGTTATGATGCGCATGGATTGTGAGTGGCCCTGCCGCGGTGAGCTCAACCTGACTCGTCTACTGCGCTCTCAGCCCGAGGGCAAGATGACCAAGTTGGGTATCAGTCTGGACTGTTTCGCCAAGACCGGCGTCAACCTGAAGAAGGTTAACTCAGCTCTGGTACTGGTGGCATCTGAGCCCTTTGCTATCACCTTCAGAGATGTGCGGGTTATAGGCGATGCACCCAGTCCCTATGTGGTCAAATGTAATTAGCGGCGCTGCATGCTAGTTGAAAAAGGGTCTGTTACAGGCCCTTTTTTGTGCATGGTATAAATCACGCCGTACTGCTAGTATCTGCCATCAATGACTATAAGATTTGTGGTGGTACCTATGAAAGCAAGCTTTACAAAAATGTCCCAGAGCACAGCTGAAGACTGGCAGATTATTATGCCGGAGCAGCTGGCATTTTTTCAAAAGTTACCCGATCGTATTTTGACCCATATGGAGCTGTTGACGGGCGACTATGGCGGCTTTGCCGTCGATCGCTTGCAGCACTCACTGCAGACCGCTCACCGGGCAGCCGACGCCGGTGAGGACGATGAATATGTAGTCTGTGCTCTGCTCCATGATATTGGCGACACATTGGGTAGTGCCAACCATGCGGATGTGGCTGCCGCCATACTGCAGCCTTTTGTATCTGAGGCAAACCACTGGATGATAGAGCACCATGCTATTTTCCAGGGCTATAACTTCTTTCATTTCATTGGCGGAGATCGCAATATGCGCGATGAGTTTCGCGATAGTGATCACTTTAAACGCACGGCTCGTTTTATTGCCAAGTACGATGATCCCTCCTTTGATCCGGCGATGCCTGAGCTAAAGCTGTCGCTGTTCGAGCCCATGGTTCGCTCGGTGTTTAGCCAGCCGAAAAACAGTATGTACAAAGTCTTAACTGATTAAGGAGAATCAAGTTATGTCTGAAGGAATTATTGCTGCAATCTATGTGGCGGCAGAAAAAGGCGCTGGTGTCAGTGGCCATAATTCAGTAGCGGTTCGAGCAGGCAAGGGCATTGTTGGGGATCGCTATTATTCCGAGACTGGGAAAAATCGCTCCAACTACAAAGGCCAGCCGGACTGGGAAATCACGTTAGTTGAAGCTGAGGCCATCGAGGAATTTAATGCCAACACGGGCAATCAGTTTCACGAGAGCGATCTGCGTCGTAATCTGGTGACCCGCAATATCCGGCTAAATGATCTGGTTGGCAAGCATTTTCAGATTAACGGTACCAAATTCTACGGCGTGCAACTCTGTGAACCCTGTGCCAGCCTGCAGAAGCGTTTGGGGGTCAGGATTTTGCCGGATTTGGTGGGTAGAGGGGGGTTGCGTGCCCAGATTCTTGGCAATGGCAATCTGACCGTGGGTGATGCTCTCGAGACCAGTTAGGCCGGGATCAGCCAGCTAGAGATCGACTAGATTGACCCATCAAGACTAAAAAACCCTCTCGCTGTGGCACTGGTCGCAGCAGCAATTTGCTCTGGGGTTTCCTGCCTCACTGCGGCGATACCGGACAGCACATATTCCAAAAATGCAGGCTCATTGCGTTTGCCCTTGGGTGGGGTCGGCATATTTCTCGGTAGCAGATAGGGGGCATCGGTTTCAATCATCAACCGCTCAAGGGGAATATTGTGGACAATTTTCTGCAACTCTATGCCGCGCCTTTCATCACAGACCCACCCGGTAATACCAATATGCAGATCCATATCCAAATAGCTGAACAATGTTTTTTTATCCCCGGTAAAACAATGGATAACCCCCTGGCTAAACTGGTCTCTGTAGCTGCCTAGAATCTCCAGCTGACGCCTAGATGCATCGCGCTCATGCATAAATAGCGGCATTTTTAGTTCTATCGCCAATTCAAGCTGGGCTTCAAAAGCTAGCTCCTGGGCTTTGGGGCTGGAAAGATTGCGATTGAAGTCAAGCCCGGTCTCGCCCACTGCCACTACCTGCTGGTGGTTGGCCAGTCCCCGCAGTCTGTCCATCGACTCATTGTTGAGTGATTGGGCATCATGAGGATGTATGCCGCAGGTAGCGAACAGCATGTCTGGAAACTGGCTACTGTGTTGTTCGCATAGAGCTAACACAGCTTCACTTTCTGCGACTGAGGTGCCGGTTAGCACCAGCTGGCTGACTCCTGCATCCTGAGCCCGCTGCAATACATCTTCTATATCAGCGCTAAAACGCTTGCTGGAGAGGTTTACACCAATATCTACTAACATCACAAAGCACCGCGGTAAAGTCCCTGAGAATGGCCCACAGGGGCTTTCAGCGAATCCTGCGGGGGTATTTGGTCTGCATTATAGTCGGTAATTAAAGTAGCCTGTCTTTTTCATGCTGAGTTAACAGGGGCGTCTTGAGGCCGAGTTTGCGTGAATATAATACTGAATACATCAGCACATTACTGACATAGCTGCGAGTTTCCCGGTAGGGAATCAATGTCATCCACACATCAAAGGGCAGTTTACTCTGGCTCTTGGCTAGCCATTGATTTACCCGGCTGGGCCCGGCATTGTAAGCTGCGGTGGCCAGTATACGATTGTAGTCAAATTGTTCCAGCAGGCCCCGGTAATAGCTGGCACCAATGGCGAGGTTGGTGCCAGCATTATGCAACTGTGTTTTTGATCTGTAGGGAATCTTGTATTTTCTTGCCGTGGCACTGGCCGTGGCGGGCATCACCTGAATCAGGCCTCTGGCGCCAGCGCCGGAGGTTGCGGACGGGTTAAAGGCGCTCTCCTGACGGGCCAGTGCAAACAGACTATAGTCGGGGATCCCGGTTTTGCTGGCAGCGGCGCTAATTTGATCCTTGTAGGCCAGAGGGAATCTAATCTCCACATCGTCCCAGTATCTGGCCGTCCCGAGGCTGGCAATGGCTTTGTTATGCCAGCGCCACTGACTGGCCAGAACTGCTGCCGCAAGCCAGTCCTGATATTGGAAGTTGGCATTGCCACTGGCCCATTCACGATTGGCATCCAGGCTGGAGCCATGGAAATGCAATTCCCGCGCTCGTTGTATGGCTGGCATTGCTGCTATGGCATCCAGCCTTTGCTGATCAATAATCAATGGGTGATGATTAATGCTGTATTCGGCGCCAATTCTTTCACTGGCCAGAAATCCGTAGAAATCCCGCTCCTTTGCCAGCTTGCGAGTCAGCTGCAGAATTTCAGGGTTCTCTGTGGTGCTGGGGTCGGACTCCAGGCTGCGAATCTGCCAGTAGCGCCACAGTGGTTTTTCCTGACTAGCATGGGGCAGTCGCCCGAGCCAGGCCCTGACTTTGGGCCAGTCTAGCTGTGCCAGTGACTGGCGAATACGCCATTCTGTCAGGCTGCCATCGAGGGTCTGGTTAAGTAGGCGAATATTATCGATATGGTAGCTGTCCGCGGCCTTTCTGTGGCCCTGGGCATATAGGTTTTTGATAATGGCGCTGATAATCCGTGCCTGGGCGCTGTGGCTGAATTCGTGGCTCAACTGATAGCGGGTCCAGTGTTTTAATGCCTGTTGGGCGTTGCGGGCAGCTAGACGGCCAAGCCCACGCTCCAGAATATTTAGCTCTTCAACGGTTTGACTGGTGAAGTTGTGACGTTGACTAATACTGTGGGGCTTGCGATCAGCATCATAATAAAGCTGGTACAGGCGTTTGTAATTGGGACTGCGGAAGAAGCGTTTAAGGTACCGGGCGAGCTGGTAGTTATGCTTGAGCAGTGCTGCGTTAAAGCGCTGCCATGCCAGTTTCTCACTGATATGACCGCCTTTAATCAGGATGCCAAATAATTTATCGCAGGTTTTTGGCAGGGACTTGCCCTCGACCCAGACTGAGAGTCCGCCGGCAATGGCTTTACTTTTATTACCCAGCCGGTGATGGGCGAGATAGTAGTTGCACCTCTGGCTGCTGCTGGCACTACTGTCGCGATAGAACTCGGTGTAGGCAGTCCAGTAACCGTGACTGGACAAATAATCCAGCCAACGGTTTCGCAGATGGATTTCTTTTACATTGCCCTGATATCTGGCTAGGTAATCTGCAATTTTAGCTCGGTATTTATAGTGCAGGTTAGCGCTGAGGTCGGCGTAAACCAGATATTCATACAGAGGGTAGTCTTGCAGTCTGCTGCGAAAATCCCGCAGAGCCTGCCACTGACCTTTGCGCGCCATGGCAAGGGCTGTGCTGTAATCGCTGCGCTGCTGGGTTAATTTCTGCTGGGCGAATTGCTGCTGGGTTAATTGCTCTTGGAAGGGAGTTGCAGATTGACCTGTGCCTGATAGCAGAGCCAGGTGCAGAAGCAGGAAGGTCAGCAATGATGACCTAGATGCTGATATCAGA
>Ga0233444_10005776_pt1 | contig 11304 bp, 9 predicted proteins | sample SI_124_October20_6_FD_182792 | JGI IMG/M metagenome (GOLD analysis project Ga0233444, IMG submission 182792) | Seawater microbial communities from Saanich Inlet, British Columbia, Canada - SI_124_October2016_10_MG | ecosystem: Environmental > Aquatic > Marine > Inlet | place: Canada: British...
CAGATAATTGGTCATTTACGTTAAACGCAACACCAACTGCATCACCACTGTAGTCTCTACCTGGAGTAGATCCACCTGATGTAGATGTACCTTGGTCTAAGTAGTACTGTTGGTAACCAATTGAAACTGGTCCCATTGTGTACAATGCGTAAGCTGTTGTGTTAGAAGCTTCAGGATCTGTACCTGATGCACTTGAAATATCCTCTTGACCAGCACCAATAGTAAGTCCTGACTCATGAGCTATTTTAACAACTACAGCTGTACCTGAACCTTGAGTTTTAGTTTTAGCAGCTACTGCATCGTGATCGTTACCTGCTGCACCTGCTGCTGGATCGTAATCAACCGCTGCAGATATTGTTGCGCCCATAAGATCTAATGATGGTAGTGCATAAGAAACTGAACCAGAGTTAGTAGCAGCACCAAATGTTTGTAGTACTGAACCACCAGCTCCATCCCAAGCTTCTTCTGCTACTTTTGGAGTAACATCATCAATTGCGTTTGCAGCTGAACCACCTGCTTTAGCAAATGTAATTTTACCCATTGAACCCATAGTTAAGTGCAATTGAGAAGATGATAATGCGTTTGCGTCACCATCGTTTAGAATGTTAACTGAACTTACAGTCCAACCATTTTCTAATTCTCCTGAACCACTAAAAGTCATACCAGTAGAAGTTGCGATTGAGTTACCTCCAACAGTCGCTATTTTGTTTCCTGTGTTTGAAATGTAAGATGCAGTAGTTTCACCTGAAACTGACATTTCAACTGCGTTAGCTGAAACAGCTGCTAGCGAACCTGCTAATGCTGTTAAACCAACTTTTTTTAAGTTATTCATAATTTCTCCTTTTGTTATATTCATATGAATGCGCTACTTTTATTGTATTAATCTCGACAAATTTAATGATTTTTCAGATAATTGTTGTTTTTTTGCTATGTGTGATAATAATATCACATTTTCTATAATAAAATTTGAATTTATGCTATTTTACGTTAATAAACACTATGTTTTCGGCAATTTATAATAAACGCTCTTTATACATTTTATTACTATTTTTTCTTTTTTTTGCTCTCACTAATTGCGGAATTTATAGAAAAACTGATGCAAAAAATACACCCGTAAATGCAAGAGAAAGAGCTGTAAAAAATGTTGCAGAAGGCAGAAGTTTTTCTCTTGGCAAAATCGGTAAAGGCAGAGGAGGTAATTTTGAATTTGCAAGTTCAAATCCTCTTTGGCGAGCTTCGTTAGAGATTTTAGATTTTACTCCTCTTGCAAATGTCGATTACGCAGGTGGTATTATAAATACTGATTGGTTTGATAACGATAATGATGAAACAAGTGATTTAAAAATTAGTATTAAGTTTTTTAGTAATGAAATTCGAGTTGACGGATTAGAGGTAACGATTTTTGAAAAAAAATGTATCAATTCCAATTGTAGTACAAAAAAAATTGACAATAATGTAGGTCTTGAAATTAAGCAAACTATTCTCAAAAGAGCTGCATCTCTCCAAAAAAATGAATTTAAAAAAAGACTTGATGAGTACAATAGAAAAAATAAAAGAGTTGATAAATAAAACAATATCTAAAATTTAAATTTTGGACAGATATAATTTTAAAATTACAGAACAAAAGTGGCGAAATTTTTGGGAGCAAAACGACGTTTTCAAAGCTAAGAGAGATCCTTCAAAAAAAAAATTTTATTGTCTTGAGATGTTTCCATACCCTTCAGGCAAAATTCATATGGGGCATGTTAGAAATTATACGATTGGTGACGTTTTAGCTAGATTTAAATCTTTGCAGGGTTTTAATGTTTTACATCCTATGGGCTGGGACTCATTTGGTATGCCTGCTGAAAACGCTGCCAGACAGAACAACTTAGACCCAAAAAAATGGACTGAAAAAAATATTGAAATTATGAAATCTCAACTAAAGAAATTAGGGCTTTCAATAGACTGGTCCAAAGAAATTTCTACTTGTTCTCCAGATTATTACAAACATCAACAACTATTTTTTTTAGAGCTATATGACAAAGGACTTGTCTACAGAAAAGAAAATTATGTAAATTGGGATCCTGTTGATCAAACAGTTTTAGCCAATGAACAAGTTATTGATGGAAAAGGCTGGAGATCTGGAGCAATAGTTGAAAGAAAAAAACTAAACCAATGGTTTTTTAATATTTCAAAGTTTTCAGAGGATTTGTTGCAAGGTTTAGATGATTTACCAGAATGGCCAAACAAAGTTAAAACAATGCAAAGAAATTGGATTGGTAAATCTTTTGGATGCGAAGTTAATTTCAATATTAAAGGAGATTCTAGAATAGAACAAATCAAATGTTTTACTACAAGACCTGACACTCTTTTCGGACTTTCTTTTTTAGCCCTGTCCACCGATCATCCAATAGCAAAATTTTATGAAAATGATAAAGAATTTATAAAATTTAAGAGTGAGTGCTCTAAAACAGGTACAACAGAAGAGTCTATAGCAATAGCTGAAAAAATTGGATTTAAAACAAATCTATTTGCTTTAAATCCACTAGATGAAAAACAAAAAGTCCCTGTTTATTTTGCCAATTTTGTTTTAATGGATTACGGTTTTGGCGCTGTATTTGGATGTCCCGCGCATGACCAGAGAGATTTAGATTTTGCAATCAAGTATAAATTAGATATTAAAACTGTTGTAAGACCTTTAAACAAAAAAAATGATTTCAAGGTAACAAGTGAAGCTTATACCGGACCTGGTGTAATTTTTAATTCTAATTTTTTAGATAATTTAAAAGCTCCTGAGGAATCTGTTTTAGAGACAATAAAAATTTTAGAGAAAAAAAAAATTGGAAATAAAAAGATTAACTTTCGATTAAAAGATTGGGGCATTTCCCGTCAACGATATTGGGGTTGCCCAATTCCAATCGCTTATAATAAAAATAAGCAAGTTGTCAAAATACCAAAAGAAAATTTACCCATTAAACTTCCAGAAAATATTGATCTAAGTACTTCAGGCAATCCCTTAGACCACCAAGCTGACTGGAAAAAAATAATTATTGATGGAGATGAATGTACTATTGAAACTGATACTTTGGACACTTTTGTTGACTCTTCCTGGTACTTTTTAAGATTTTGTTCAACAAATAATCTAAAATATGGTTTTGATATTGAAGATTTAAATTACTGGATGCCTGTTGATCAATACATCGGTGGTGTAGAACATGCAATTCTTCATCTACTTTATTCAAGATTTTTTATGAGAGCTTTGAGTCACGACAACGATAATCTTAATTTAACTGAGCCATTCAAAGGTTTGTTCACACAAGGCATGGTCTGTCATCCAACTTATAAAGATAAAAATAATAATTGGCTTAGCCCAGATGAAGTCTTTTCTAATGATGGAAAGAAATTTTTTAATAAAAAAAATCCGTCAGATAATGTTATAGTAGGCCAAACTGAGTCAATGTCTAAATCAAAAAAAAATACAATTGATCCAGAAAAAATTATTGAGAAATATGGTGCTGATGCAGTACGATTATTTATCTTATCGGACAGCCCACCTGAAAAAGATGTTCAATGGTCAGAACAGGGAATAATTGCGTCTTATAAATTCATCCAAAAATTTTGGGTTCTTCACACTTTAATAAAAGATCAAATAAAACTTAATGCTGATAAAAAAATAAAATATATTGATAAATCGATTGAAGAATTTACAAATCAATCAATTAATAAAATCAACATTAATTTAGAAAAATTCAGTTACAATGTTATAATTGCAAACTTACATGAAATTTATAATTTTTATAGCCAAGTTTGTAAAAATGAATGTATTAATTTGTCAGTAAATTATAAAAAAATTTTAAAAATAATTCTTCCTGTTCTCCCCCACTTTGCTTCGGAATGTTTGGATGAATTAGGCGCTAGTTCAGATATTAAATGGCCAATTGTTGATCAAGATTATCTGAAAAGTACTAATTATAAAATTGTGGTTCAAATAAATGGTAAAAAGAGACTTTTATTAAATTGCACTGAAGATGTAAGTGAAAAAAATTTAATTAAAAAACTAAAAGAAACAAAAGAAATCCAAAAATACATTGATAATAAAGTCATTATTAAAACTATCTTTATAAAAAATAAATTAATAAACTTAATATTAAATGATTAAAAAATTATTTTTAGTTATCTTTATCTTTTTTTTAACTAATTGTGGTTATGAACCACTGTACACTAATAAGAATAATTCAATTATAGAATTTAATTCAATTAATACTGCAGGTGATGAAAAAATTAATAAAAGAATTATATCGCTAATACGAATTAATAAAAAACAAAACAATTCAAGTTTATACTCACTATTAATAGACTCTAATAAAATAAGAGAAATTTTGGCAAGAGATACAAGTGGAGATGTTACCTCTTATAAATTATCTTTAAAAGTAACTCTTTCAATAATCGACTCAATCAATAAAGAAAAGGTTATAAAATCCAAAGAATTTAACTCTAGTTATACTTATAAAAATGCAGAAAATAAATTTCAATTATCTCAAGATGAAAAAAATATAATAGATAATTTAATTGAGTCCTCAGTGAAAAAAATAATAATCTTTTTAAATTCATAATAAATGATTATTAAGTTTTTTGAATTAAACAAAATAGATCTTAAAAAAAATAAAATTTTCTTATTTTATGGCGAAAATGAGGGACTAAAAAACCAAATAATCGAAAATAATTATAAAAGAAAATACCTAAAAAATACTTTTTACTATGATGAGAATGAAGTTTTAAAAAATAGTGATGATTTTTTAAATAATATTTTATCAAAATCTTTTTTTGAAAATGAAAAATTAATCATTATAAATCGTGCTACTGACAAATTAATAGAAATTATTGATGAGATAGTTAATAAAGAAATTGATGATTTAGTATTAATTTTAAATTCAGGAGCTCTGGAAAAAAAATCTAAAATCAGATCATTTTTTGAAAAAAAAAAAGAAATAATTTGTGTTCCTTTTTATGAAGATAACAATCAAACTTTATCTGCAATTGTAAGTAAATTCTTTAGAGAAAATAAGATCCCTATTTCACAACAATCTATGAACATAATAGTTAATAGATGCCGAGGAGACCGACAAAATCTTAATAATGAACTAAATAAAATAGAAAATTTTGTTGCAGGTAAGAAAAAAATCGAAATTTCTGAGATATTAAAAATTACTAATTTAGCTGAAAATTATTCTGTCTCAGAGCTGGTAGATAATTGCCTAGCCAAAAACAAGACTAAAACTTTGAGTATTTTACGTGAAAATAATTATAGTGCTGATGACTGTATTGTTATAATTAGAACCATGTTAGCCAAATCTAAAAGGCTGTTCAGAATAATTCAGGAAATTAAAACAACCAATGATATAGACTCAGCAATATCATCGATTAAACCACCAGTATTTTGGAAGGATAAACAAATTGTTAAAAATCAAATTCAGCAATGGTCTTACAAAAATATTCAACAACTTATTTTTAATATTAATGAAATAGAACTTTTAATAAAAAAAAATTCATTAATATCCTTAAATATATTATCTGATTTTATTATTGCTCAGACTGCAATAACTAGTAATTAGATTTTAATATTTTAATAATTTTATTTAATTGTTCTAAATCTTTATATTCCAAAGTAATGGTCCCCCTATTGTTTTTATTATTTTTGATAAAAACTTTTAGACCAATTTTTTCTGTTACTGAAATTTCTAATGAATCTATATTTGGATCTTTAGAAATTTTTGAAGATCCTTTTTTAAACTTAAAAACTCGTACGAGACTTTCTGCTTGTCTTACAGAAAGATTTTTATCAATTATTTTATTAGCAACATAAATGGGGTTATCTAAGCTAACAAGAATTTTTGCGTGACCTGTTGTTAGTTTTTTTTCTTCTATAAATTGTATAACTTCTGTTGGTAATGATAATAATCTTAAGCAATTTGTGATATGACTTCTACTTTTGCCTATAAATTTAGCTACTTTTTCTTGATTATATTCAAAATCATCAATTAGCCTTTTATATCCCTTCGCCTCTTCAATTGGGTTTAGGTCGTGTCTTTGCACATTTTCTACTATTGCAAACTCTAAGGATCTTAAATCATCTGCTTCAGTTACTACAACTGGAACTTCGTGCAACCCAGCTCTTTGGGCTGCAATCCATCTCCTTTCGCCAGCAATAATTTCATGTTTAGATGTATCTGCTTTAGATTCTCTAACTATAATTGGTTGTATGATGCCTCTTTCTTTTATCGAATTAACCAGTTCTTGTAAATTCTCTTCATCAAAGTTTTTTCTTGGTTGGTACTTGTTGCTTACCAAATTGCTTACGGATAATTTATTTATATTATTTTGAACTTTAGTTTCTCCAATCAATGATGACAAACCCCTACCCAACCCTTTTTTTATTTTATTTGAGTCCATTAAGCTACGCTTCCAATAATTATTTCTTGATTTATAAATTCATTTGTAAAACTAAAATAAGATTTGCTGCCAGGACATAGTTTATCATAAATCAATACTGGCATTCCATGTGATGGTGCTTCAGACAATCTTACATTTCTAGGAATAACAGTTGAATAAACTTTTTCATTAAAAAAGTCTCTGGCTTCTTTTTCTACCTGCGATGATAACTTATTTCTTTTATCATACATCGTTAAAAGTATACCTCTAATTTCTAAATTAGGATTTAGACTAACCTTCACTCTTTCAATTGTTTTGATGAGCTGTGTAACTCCCTCTAAAGCAAAAAATTCAGTTTGAAGGGGTACTACAAGTGAATTTGACGATACTAAAGCCATAACAGTCAATAAGCTTAGAGATGGGGGACAGTCTATTAGTACATAATCATATATTGAGCTAGAATCGTTTAAATATGCTGTTAATTGATCCTTTAAGATAAAAGCTCTTTTACTATCTCCAGCAGTTTCTACTTCCAGGCCTGATAGATCCACGTTAGATGTTATTATATCCAAATTATCAAAATTTGTTTTTTTTATTACAGCTGAAATTTTTGACTCGCCATTAAGAACACCATAAATAGTATCGCTGGAGTTTTCTAAATTTGATAATCCAAGGCCTGTTGTGGCATTCCCTTGAGGATCTAAATCAATGACTAAGATATTTTTTTTTTGTTGTGCTAATCCTGCTGCTAAATTTATAACTGTAGTTGTTTTTCCAACTCCACCTTTCTGGTTTATTATTGATATAATTTGCATTTTATATTTTTTTAATATTTTTAATATTTACCAAAAATGAGTTTTCACTTGTTAAACTTTTTTTTTCCTCATATTCAAATTTCCAGTCTTTTCTGGTTTCTTCTAAAACTTTTTTTCCATTTTTTCCCATAAATAATACCAAATTCTTATATTCTCTACTTTTTTCATTTATCAATTTAAGCATTACTGGCATTGGCTTAAATGCTCTTGATATTATAGTGCCTGCATTCAATTCTTCTATTTGAAAGATATCTTTTTGGATTATTTCTATATCCAGATTGAGTTTTCTTACAACTTCTCTTAAAAATATACTTTTGTGATAACTTTTTTCGAATAATTTCATTTTAATTTTATCGCCTCTATTTTTTAATATTATTCCCAAGATTATGCCTGGGAATCCAGCTCCACTACCTAAATCATACACGTAATTGCTATTTAAATCAATAAATTCAATAGCTTGTGCTGAATCTATAATATGTCTTTCTCTTATTATTTCTTTCTTTTCAGTACTTTTTCCTATTATATTCAATATTTTATTTTTCTGAATTACATAGTCTATGAATCTCTCAAAATCTAAACACGCTTCACGTGAAACATTAAAATGGTCTATTTTTTTGTATTTAGTTAAAACTTCATCCATTAAGCTATATGCTTGATAGACTTTCTTTTAACATGTGACAACAAAATATATACGGCAGCTGGTGTAATTCCATCTATTCTTAGTGCTTGTCCCATTGTTTTCGGCTTAATTGTCTTAAACTTCGATTTAACCTCATTTGAAAGACCAGATAAGCTATCATAATCAATTTTATCAGGAATTAAGAGATTCTCATCTCTCTTAAAAGCAAGAATATCAGCTTTTTGTTTTTTTAAGTATCCTCTGTAATGATCATTAATTTCAATTTGTTCATCGATTTCCTCGTTAAAAAAAGGGATAAGTGGCCATATTTCTCTTATTTTTTTCATATTGACACCTTTTTGAGTTAAAATCTCATTTGAAGTTCTCAAAACGCCATCTTTTGCAATATTTATCCCAAATTTTTGTGCTTTAGAGGGTGAGATTTTTGATTTTTTCATATTATCCATAATTTTCGTAATTTTTTGGAGCTTATCATCAAAAATATCTTTTCTTGGTTCTCTAATTAGTCCAATATTTATACCTTTTAATGTTAACCGTTGATCTGCGTTATCAGCTCTAAGACTTAATCTATATTCAGCTCTAGATGTAAACATTCTATAGGGCTCGGCTACTCCTTTAGTGACTAAGTCGTCTATCATAACTCCAATATAAGCATCAGATCTATCAAGGATAAAAGGTTCTTGTTTTTTTAATGACAATGCAGCATTTATGCCTGCTATTAAACCTTGGGCTGCAGCTTCTTCATAACCTGTTGTGCCATTGATTTGCCCTGCCAAGTATAAATTTTGTATTTTTTTTGTTTCGAGTGTCAAAAACAGCTCTCGAGGGTCAACATAGTCATATTCTATAGCATATCCTGGTCTTATTATTTTAACGTTTTCTAAACCAATGATATTATTACATATTTCTTGCTGAATATCAGCAGGAAGAGATGTTGATATGCCATTTGGGTAAATTGTATGATCATTTAAGCCTTCTGGCTCTAAGAATATTTGATGTCTACTCTTATCAGCAAACTTTACAATTTTATCCTCTATAGATGGGCAGTACCTAGGACCAACACCTTTTATGTTTCCAGAATACATTGCGCTAGATGTTAAATTCTTTTTAATTATTTTATGAACGCTTTCATTTGTATAAGTCATCCTACATGAGACTTGTTTATTATAATTTTTTTTTGTTAAGAAAGAAAAAAAATAAGGCTCTTCATCTGCAAACTGTTCTTCTAGATTATTATAATTAATTGATCTTGAATCTAGCCTAGGGGGAGTACCTGTTTTAAGTCTCCCAATTTTAAAATTATATTTAGTTAGTTGTTCAGATAAGCCAGTAGAAGGGCTTTCATTAAATCTTCCTGCTGGGGTTTTTTCTTCACCAATATGTATCAAACCATTTAAAAAAGTGCCCGTAGTTAAGATTAATTTTGAACATAAAACTTTTTTACCTTTTTTTGTTTCAAAACCACTTATCTTGTTTTCTTTGAAAATAAAACTAATAACAGGATCAGAAAAAACTGTTAAATTACAGTAGTTTAAAAGTTTTTCTTGCATAAATTTACGATATAGGGATCTATCAGACTGAGTTCGTGGGCCTCTAACCGCTGGACCTCTACTTCGATTCAACAACCTAAATTGTATACCTGATCTATCTGCCACTTCACCCATAACACCATCCAAAGCATCAATCTCTCTTACAAGATGGCCTTTACCTAGCCCACCAATAGCAGGGTTACAAGACATCTCTCCAATAGTTTCTATCTTGTGCGTGAAGAGGGCAGTGTTGACCCCAAGACGAGCTGCTGCAGCAGCAGCTTCACACCCAGCGTGTCCACCTCCAATAACAACGATGTCAAAAGTTAAATCATTTTTCATGAATTAAATTTATAACTGATTCAAATATTTACAAGATTTGAGTTTGAAAGATAAAATAAAGTATATTTATCAACGAAAAAGAACTTAAATATAGCTAAAATACAGGAAAAACGGAGTTATTTACCTATACAAAAATCGTTGAAAATAGAGCCTAATAATTCCTCTACATCAACTTTTCCGACGATCATCCCGAGATTACGAGTTGCAAGCCGTAAATCTTCTGCAGCTTTATCAAAATCTTCAATTTTATTTTTTTCATTAAAATTTTTTAAATGTTCTAAACATTGTTGAAGATGTTGTCTATGTCTTGATCTAGTAATTAAAATATCTTCGCTTGATGTAAATTTATTTCTTAAGTTATTTTTAACTTTTAAAACCAAATTATCTAAATTAACATTATTTTTGATCGAAATTAAAATATGATCAAATTTTTCTAAATTGGTAGTATTAACTTCATCTGTTAAATCTGATTTATTAACTACTAATATTGAATCTCTTTTAAGTAAATTCAACAAAACATCAGTAAATTCAACGTTTTTTACATCAATAACTACAAGCCTTAGATCTGCTTCTTCAGCTCTATTAATCGACAATTTAATACCTTTTTTTTCAATTTCATTTTTAGATTCTCTAATACCAGCAGTGTCAGACATAATAACAGGATAACCATCAATGTTTAGATGTACCTCAATAACATCTCTAGTCGTTCCAGCTGTTTCAGAAACAATTGCTGCATCCCGATTAGCAAAATGATTTAGAAGACTTGATTTACCCACATTAGCTGGACCTACAATTGCAACCTTAAAACCTTCCCTAATTTTCTCTCCTATTTTTTGATCATTAAGAATTTTTTCTAAATCGATAATCACTTCTTCAGAACTTTTTTTAATACTATTTAAAATATCTGAGGGAAGGTCTTCATCAGGAAAATCAATTTTAGCCTCAACATGTGATAATATTTTTAAAAGTTTTTCCCTTAACATATTAAATTTTTCAGATGATTTACCATTCATGATTTTAACTGCTTGTTTTCTTTGAATTTCAGTTTCTGATGCTATTAAGTCACCAATGCTTTCTGCTTTAAGTAAATTTATTTTCCCATTTTGAAATGCTATTTTAGTAAACTCGCCTGGCTCTGCTAACCTACAATTTTCAATTTCTGAAATGGATAATTGTATAGCATCGACCACTGTTTTACTTCCGTGTACATGAATTTCAGCTAAATCTTCACCTGTGTAGCTCTCTGGCCCAGGAAACCATAGAATCATGCCCTCATCGATCAGCTCAGAAGTGTTGATATAGTGTAGTTTTCTAAGTGTTGCAACTCTAGGTTCTGGAATATTTTTTCCCGTTATCTTTTTAATTACTAATGAGGCTTCTGGACCAGAAATTCTTATAACCGCCACACCAGAAGTTCCGGGCCCTGATGAAAGTGCAAATATTGTCATAATTTTTTTATAATTTATTTTTTAAACGAATACCCGGCATTACCTTGCTTAAATGTTCAAGAAATTCTTTTGGGTCATTCTTTTTTAGGCAATTTTTTAACATATCTTTTAATGTGTGA
>Ga0233444_10005782_pt1 | contig 11289 bp, 8 predicted proteins | sample SI_124_October20_6_FD_182792 | JGI IMG/M metagenome (GOLD analysis project Ga0233444, IMG submission 182792) | Seawater microbial communities from Saanich Inlet, British Columbia, Canada - SI_124_October2016_10_MG | ecosystem: Environmental > Aquatic > Marine > Inlet | place: Canada: British...
TCTTCAACTGTAATTTTTTGTTCTTCGAGAAGTTTATTCTCGAGCTGCTGAGGGGGAACTTGAGTAATATCATTGCAGATTACGGTGTGGCTAGGGAAATTATGACGGTACGTCGTGGTGGCTTTCGAACAGTATTCGACCGCTCCAACGACGTTGACTCCTGCAAGTTCAAGCCCAAGGCTTAGGCCTCCTGCCCCAGCAAAGAGGTCAATTGCCTTGAACTCTTTCTTTGCCATATGCAATAATCCCAGTCGACGGTTATTGAATACTGTGTTACCATGAAGTGGATTCTGTAAGACAATCCCATGTACCTGCCAAACTGTCAGGGAGTTGGTCGAGGTCGTTCAGTGCGAGCAGGTATGAAATTTCGCTGACAGAAGCAGGGATAAATTTACCAAGTTCAGCTGGGAAAACTGGGGAATCTTTCTTTATCGGACAAACTACAAATCTACCTACTGTGAAAGTGGAGTAGTACTCATTTCGGCGTTCGTCGTCGTACTTCATGGAGACAAGTATCTCTTCAATCCGTGACCGGCAACCGTGGTGCTCTGCCCACTCGATCATCTCATCGATGTATTCAGGCAGTGTCTTCCCATCACCATCTGAGATGAGATGGAGAGCGACGAGTGTTAGGCGTTTGTCGATGTTGTGGTCGAGTTGAGCGATGTGGTTTATTTTCACACGTGGAGGTTCTTCGCTGTATGATTTGACTTCTACAGCCCATTTTTCGGATGCAAGATCATGGATTCCTCCGTCTGGACCTCGCCAACACGAGACGATATGGTTCGGTGAATGTGCATCACCAAGTTTCTTGACGACTTCCATTTCTCCGATTAATCCACGTTGTGCAGGGACGCCAATTGGTTCGCGAGGTGGAGCCCAGAGAGCACGATGCTCATCGACAATCCGTTTGATTGTCTCAATAGAAATTGAATTACCATTCATTTCCATCATTACTTCTGCAGCAAACAGCTCCATTGCGAACCTCCATCGTTGCTCAGCGATGATATCAACTGCTTTCATGAATGAACTTCCAACTTGGAAAGTTTCGGACTTCAAGCCGATTCCTGCAGTGAGACGCCTTCGGATCTTGAGTTCACTTTCTTCAACTTGGACGATAAGATGGTATCGGTTTCGAGCGTCAATGCCTACAAGGAAACCGTCCATGACTTGTTGAGTATGGGGGGAATCATTGCTAATACTTACCCTTCCCTCAAGGATGTCTAACTCAACGAGGTTGAGGATTTCACGTACTTCTGCTAAAAATTGACTTTTTTTCTCATTCATCTAAATCACCTTTCAATCCACGAACCGTAAGCGCCGCACGAATGTCCGAGAGCGGACCTTCAGTTTCCGGGAATCGCAGGGCTAATCCAACAATTGGGGTACTTCCTTCAGGAAGGTCGATTCTAGTTTTAGAACCTGCGGATGCTTTCGACCCTGGTGCAACGAAGTAAACAATCAAAGCAGGTTGTTCGGGGGCAATACTTCGAACTTTTTCACGATCATTAGGATCGCTTATTGCCCTGATATTACCAGTTCCTGGCTGTTCGATTCCAATCTGCGAACGTCCCACATATCGTGGAGTCATTGAGTGGGGTAGGTCTACATTAGGTGGTGTTGATTGGTTCGTGTCTACCGTATTCCAATTTCGACCAAGATGAGCAACTACGAAATTATCCAGTTGTTTTGTCTTTTTGATAAACCGAATGAGGCCTTTTGTGTCAAATGCTGCGTTTGGAGGTCCGGGGAGGTCGAGTTTTTCCAGGAATGAGATAACAGAATTCTTTTCGATATTTTCCCAAATATATCCTCGTTTCGTGGCCTCTTTAGGAGACTGGCAACTGCTAAAAAATTTCTCAGCAGCCTCATAATTGGAACGAAGTTGACCGGGGTCATGGATTGGCAAATGTATACTTTCAGTTGTTCGGTTCGAATAGTTATAGATGTTCTTTATAGCATATTTCATCTTATTTCGAGCGGTTGGTGTTAACTCATCGTGCCATGGGATCCTCACGGCGACATCGGTAGGACTCACTCCAAGCCGAGCATAACGGTCAATGTCGCTACGAACTGCATCTTCAGCCTTAACCAGCCATTCAAACCATGAGTACAGGTGTTCGGTTGTATGCACTCGAACGAGATCATCGTATCCTTGCCGGTATCCAAACCAACGGCCCATTTGCATTAGGGAGTCATACATCCGGGTTTTTCTCATGTACATTGAAATCGTGAGGCCTTCAAGTGTTAATCCCCGGCTTAACTTATTTCCACCAACTGCGATGACATTCAGACCGTCCGGATAAGAATCGTAATCTAAAATTTCATCGGATTCCGAATTAATCATCATGACTGCTACCTCTTGAATCCATCCATCTCCGTCGATGAGCAGGTGGGAGAATTCGGAAAATATCTCTATGGTTGGGAACTTTGAGATAAATTCATTTTTCCATCTTTTTTCCAGTTTTTCTAGGAATTCTTCTTGTTCAAACATTGATTCTGCCTGCACTTTCCAGCTTGTCATGAGGTCATCGATCATGGTATGAATCACAGATTGGTCTTTATTCAGTCGGCTAACATGTACAAGCATGGAATGATGGAGCGGATTGATGCTCTTTCCTTGTTGACGCCTGTAGTGTTTTACCGCACCAGTGAGGATAAAATCCATCATTGCTTCCTTAAGCGCTGGTGGAATTGTATCTTCGATATTTGTTTCCACAGTTAATTCAACTTCCATAATTTCTTCCGCAGTTTCCTCAGGGTGAAGAATGACGTGCACACCTTCTTCGTCGCCTTCTGCTCCAAAGAAGCGTTGTGCTCCAAAATAGTCGTCCGGCTTTACTAAATTCATGATGAAGTCACGCGGATAGAGGCTCATGCCGAGTTCTTCAGTTTCTTTGAAAGGATCGATGAGAACGTTTGCATAAGGCGTTGCAGTATAGCCTATGTAAGCAGATTTTGGGAATTGCTGAATGATTTTGCGAACTAAAAGGTTGGTCTTCGAGGGGTCCGAGTCATCATCGGTTGGGTCTTCCTCTTCTTCATCCACATCTTCACCTTCAAGTGACGAATCTGCAAATGGTTCTTCTACCTCACCCTCTCCGCCGGTATTGACCGTGGCATGGTCAGCTTCATCATCAATGATGAGTACCTTGTGTTGAGTTCTAATTTCCGTAGGACAGTTTCTGATTCCGTTGAGAAGGTGTTGCAAAACGGAAGTGTTTTTCTTCGTAATAGCAACCAACACCTCGCCATTTTCAAGCGAATGTTTCATATCTTCATCAATTATTGTAAATTCACCCGAACCGATATCAGACGTGATGTCCGTAAGAAAGCGAAACGAATTGTTCCCCGGTGGTTGGATTGCTTTAAACGGGGCGTGAGCCTTGATATTTTTATTTCCAAAAACATCTTTGTGTAGCCGCAATTGAGTTTGCCTTCTTAAATCATTAAGAATGCCTGATAGGGTTATTATGAATGTGAATCCCTCGTCCACCGCTCTTGAGATTAATCCCGAAAAATGCCCTGTTTTACCTGATTGAACATAACCTACTACGAGGCCATAACATCGTTTGTTTTCATCGAATTTATGTTCGACGAGAGTAATAATATTCCGAGTTGTTTCTTCGATCCCATCGAGTGATTTTTTTGGTAATTTACCCAGAGATTCTTGCCAACTTCTGTACGCTTTGAAATGGTCCTTATTGGGGAGTGATTTTCCGGTTTGGAGAATTTCTTCATGATCGAGAGCGGTAACCAGTGTACTCGAAACACGGTGTGCAGTAGTTCCACGAATGTTTGGTTCAATGAGGGCCAATTCATCGTTCGATAATCCCTCAACGAAAGTCATCAAGTTCTTTTCCTTCCTTGCTTTGTGAAGTTCACGTAACAACTCTAAACGTCTACTCATTGAGTCTCCACTCCTTTATTGATTCAATGAAATTGTTTCGTTCTTCATTTGATCCAGTAAAGGTGAGGACAATCTCTTGATCGTTTTGTTTTAGAGAAGTGATGATCTTTCTGGGCTTGAGTTTTTTCTTTCTTTCTCTAACCCTTGCTTTAGGATCTGCGATATGTTCCACACTGCTTGTCTCACCATCAGATATAGAACCGGATGTACTCTCAACTTTTTCTTTACGTTTCTTGAAGGCGTTTCCGTCTTTTCGATATCTTTTGTCAAACGCTACAAAGAAAGAGATTTCTTTACCGTTTTCAATCGGGCCCCACTTGCGTTCTTTCTTTGAATCATCAAGAAGTCTGCGTAAGAATTCCTTTGGGAGTTTCACTTCGGTTTTGGTTGGATTCAAGCCGAACAGTTTGATGTGATCCGATGGTATGTCGATGAAAATCTTCCCCAGTTTTGCGTGCTCATCGTTTCGATTGACACCATTGCCAAACATCCCTTGCCAATTTCCGTATTGAATTAATCGGTCGTTGCGATAAATGTACAACCCCTGCATATCATTAGCTCTTTTGTAGCCCTTATTGATCACCAATGAAGATTTATGCTGAATGGTTTTGGTATGTGGCAAAATGATGTATTCGATTTTAACATTAAGTTGTACGTTATTGTTGTCATAGGCAACCGTTTGTTGATTTGAAGACACTGTTCCAAAATCAAGATCATTCTCCATAGGCATGCCAGGGTGAAGAGGTTGTATGTTCTTGCTGTTACTGCCATTACCAATCTTGATGGTGACTTCCTCTCTTTCTAATATGCGATGAAATGTGAGCCCTAAGTGGATCATCACACGCTTCAATTCTTTACTCAAAGAAGTCTTGTAGTTTTCATTGATTGCCACGAATTGGTCAACTGCGTGAATACTTTCGAGAAGAACAAAAGTGGACCATTCTTCCTCCAGCATTTTTTGGTAACAAAAAGTGTATGCAGGTGAGTCGTTTCCCTCAGCATTAGAAACTGGGTATTTCATCAATTTATTTTGATTGTTTTTGAGAATGTAAGGTGCAGATATTCTACGAAGAGAGGGAGTATTTCCTGGCTGCCTAGAAACAATGGTGACTTCATTGGCTTGTGCTAAAGAAGAGAGCTTTAATCCTACGCCAAATACGCCTAGTTTACTTGCGTCCGTCTTGGTTGAGTGGCCCAGTTTCATGATGTCATCGAATTGGTCATCAGCAATACCGGCTCCATTATCGAATATTGCGATGAAGAGTTCGTCTTCAGTATTTCCGGGATTGATCACGATATCTATCTCATTTGCACCCTCGTCAATCCCGTTGTCGACAAGATCCGCAATCGATTGCCCTAGGTCATAGTTTTGCCCTTGGTAGACCTTCATCATCCCGTTAGGGTCAGACTCCCAATCTACCAATTCTCCGCTCACATGAAAACCACTTCTCCGAGAGTATATTAATACCTACCAAGAGTGAATGATATGACCGACCACGGAGTCTTATGGGAAGAGTTTCTATCGAACTGTAAGAAACAAGGCTTAGAGGAAAATACGATTCGACAGGTGTTTGATTATCTCATGAAACATCAATATCTTTCTCAAGGTTCTCGATCAGGTGCACAGGTCGAATTACGACGCCTCTTAGAAAAAGCACTGGAGGCGAAAAAGTGAGGCTGAAGTATCTAGTGATTTGTGATATTGGGCCTTTTAGAGGCCGTCATATCTTTGATTTTTCCGAAAAAAGCGACCATTCGGGTTATGCCTTTTTCGCGAAAAACGGGAGAGGTAAAACGACAATCTACAACGCCATGAAGTGGGCCTTATTTGGAACAGTTCGTCAAAAATCAAAACTTGTTAACTCAACTGTTGTTGAGGGGAAAAATCGCCCCGTCGTTGACGAGAATGATAAGGGCACTATGCTCATGAACTTAGATGCATGGATGGACGACTCCCCACAAAGCATGTCAGTACTGTTTGTAGCTGAAGGTAACTTCGGAGAACTCCAAGTCCAAAGAACAGCTTCTAGCAAAACGTTGGCTCGCCGAGATAAAGATTTAGATTTTTCATTGAGTGTTTCAATCGGTGGAAGATCATTCCAAGACGAGGCTGCTGAAGAACAAATAGCCATGATTTTTCCATCGGAGTTAGAACGTTTCTTCTTCATCGATGGCGAAGAAGTCGAAACCTATACGACGATGATGAAATCATCGACCAATGGCATTATTGATGATATTAAGTCCATCCTACGCTTACCTTCTCTTACGCGAGGAGTTGAAGATTTGAAGGCAGTTCGTCGTTCGTATGATGAAGCAATCGATGCTGATTCCAAGCGGCAACTACGCGACTCTAAGCGAGCCGATAAAGCAAGAAACATCCAGGGACAACTCACTACAGTTCGTAAACAAGTGACTGAACTTGAGGATGAGGTCAAAAGATTAACTCTTCGACGTGATGGATTCAATGAGAAGATGAGCCAATATGATGAACTCAAACTTTTTGCAGACGAGAAGATCGCCATAGATGCTAAAATAGAACTTCTAGAAAGTTCGATGAAAAGTCACTTAGAAACTTTTATCAAAGATTTTTCAGAGGCTGGCAACATCATTTTGTGGAAAAGAATGCAACCAATATACGAATCCTTGGCTGAACAAAATGATGCCAATCAAAGTCGGCAATTCCGCCTCGACCAATTGCGGAACGAAGCTGGTAAACTTAAATCAACTATTGATGCGTTCAAATCAATCTGTGATAAGTGCCATCAACCAGTGAAAAACGCTGAAGAATACCTTGAACAACGACGCAAAGAATACAATGATATTCTCACGGAGATTAAGAGTCATGAATCGTCAGGAATATCCAATCCGAAGGCTCTACGCTTGAAATTAAATGCGTTGCAAGACCACTTCCAACCTTCAAATGGTTCTCTTGCTCGCCTCAAACGTTCATATGGCGATTATACCGGTCAACAACAACAATATCTCGATCTCAAAGAACGTCAAGGGCGTTTATCAGAATTAGTAACTGAAGACAGTGCCAAAGAAATTAGAGATTTGGCCACGAAGTCTGCTCAAACCTCGCAAGCACTTCTCAAGAAGGAGAAGGAATTGAAAGCAGCAAAGTTTCGTGAAGATGAACTCGAAAGGAGTTATTCAAATGCCCGTCCAAAATCGACTGATTCAAATCAAATTGATACGGTGTTTGAGTTAAGAGATATTATCAAGCGCTTCATCGTAGGTATCGAAGACACGGTTCTTTCTTATTCAAAGCGTGCAACCAAGGAAGTAGAACTTGAAGCATCGAAGGTTTTCTTGGAGTTGAGTAATGCGCCTGAAGCATTCAGCGGTATCAAACTAAACAATCAATTCAAGGCTCGAATATATGGTTCGGACAACAGACCCGTCATCAATCCTTCAAGTGGGATGGAGGTCATGATGACTCTTTCAATCATCGATGCTCTACGAACAGTTTCACGGTTGGATGCTCCAGTCTTTTTCGATACACCAGCTCGATCTTTGGATAAAGATCACAAGAATGGGATGTTGGATTACTTTTGGCGTAAAGATCGTACTCAATTCCTAATTTTTGCTCATTCGGGGGAATTTACAGTTGAAGAGATTGTGGAAAATGATCTTGCGTCTTTTAGAAAGGCATGGGAATTATTCTGGCCCGTAGATCTGGTGGATCAATGTATTCATTGCTGGTCTCATGATGTAGCCCATGTTTCGAAAAACGAAAACAGTTGCAATGAATGTGAAAAGATCACAGATAAGCGTAAACATCAAACGAATGCTAAACTTGTGGATTTGACAAATGGAGGAATTTAAAATGAGTGATCTTGCGATAAAAGACGGAACCCTTGAAATCAGTAAAGAGGCTCACATATTTTTGGAAGAATTAGAATACAATCCGAAGAAGCAGGTATTCGACAAGATTAAATTTTTTGGTGTGAATCAGAAAAATGATATTTTCAAATTAGGCTTTTCCATTGGATATGTTATGAAACTGGAATTCCGTGACAGCGACGCTGCATCTCGAATGACCATTGCCCCTAGGGGATTTGCATACGATGCATACAGAACCTTTCTTGAGGATGAAGCAGTTCAGCGCAAAATGTCGATCGGAGGGTTATTGAGTGCATATGCAAATGCAGGCCTTCTCTTCCTGAAAGAACATCTAGAAAATGGTAGGGATATTGTTGATTTGTTCGATTGATTATCCCTTTTGCTCAATAATTGATTTCTAATGAAGCGATCGTGATATCTTTTATGATCCGTTACATTTTGCGATTAATCATGACCGCTGGTAATTGGACTAGATGGACAGATTCTATATTGAATATTCTTGATGCGAAAGAGATTAATGTTGGAGATGAATTTTCGTTAGAACAAAGGTATCATTCTGAACGTGTATTAAAGGAGATTTATCCTAAAATAATCAAATACGCGCAAAAATACGACAGCAATTACAAATCTTGAGAGATTATGATTTTGTTGAATTTCTAGACAATCAAGGTAGATATCTTCGAATTAAATGATTCACATATTTTGAAAATTTGAATTGTTAGGATTACACTTCTATACGACTCATGAAATCAGAGAGATACAAGATCGTATGAACTCATTTACGTTCCATATAGAGGTCGATCTCTCCAGGGAACTCATCAAGGTACCTTAGTTGGTTTGCTAAATTCCAAACTCGCATGATTTTAATGACCTCGCCAGCATCCATATTCTCTCCTTTTTTGTCAAAACCGAATCTCATTCCGTTGAAGAAATCCTTCCCCATTCCGCCCATGTTACCACCGGAATGTTCGTGCTTTACAAAATTAAACGCATCCCAAAGTTTTGTTTTTCCAATGCGCATGAGGAAACTACCCAATGGTTCTCCCTTTAATGAACGACCTAAGGTTCTTGGTAGTGATTGAAGTCGCTGAATCACTTTTTCATCGAGTTCTATTGATTGTATCTCGAGGGTGCATTCTTTACGTTTTGCGAATTCGCTGGGGAGCTCATCCTCAATTCTTCGAAGATATGAATTGACATGATCAAACAATACTCGCAGAATATACCACGTGTCATCGTTCGCTTTTCCATCTTCAAATACTTGGATGAGATCGTATTTGTGCTCTGTTAAATTGGAAAACCAGCCCAGTGTATGTGGTAGGGTTGCGCTGAACATTGTGGTTTGTTTGGTAGTTTGCGATATTACTCGAACCGCATCTCTTAGAATCTTCAAACCAAAAGTTTGCTTGAGGAAATGGTTGACTTTCAATCTATCTTTTGCATATTCAGTCGTAACATATCCATGATAAAATGTGAAGCAACGTTGTGGGCCAAGTGCTGCTGCTGCTGGCTCACCGATCCATGCGGCCCATAGCGTAGATGCATCGATTGCCTCTACCCTCTTTGATTCAGGAAAATTACTTTCCCATTCACTAAATGTATCACCCATTTCTAATGCTCGAGTTTTTATCATTCCTCGCCTATGAGCATAGTACCACCCTTTGGTTTCGTTTACGTGTTCATCACAATACTTGTTTAATTCGGGATGAGGGGATTCATTTACGAGTTGATCTGTGGTTTTGATGTTGTTTTGCATGTTTGCATATCGGCTGATCAGTGAAGGGAATTGCAACAGGTCTGCAGCATTTTGAGAAGTAATCTCGACAACTCTAATCGGCACTCGTATTTTGTGAACTGGAGTGCCTTTTCGTGCTTCGTCAACAATCACCATGGTTGTTTGACCACCGTTGACTACAGAAGGATCCGTGATTGAAACAATTTCATTGTTTTCAATTTTTAATTCAGCGCAAACGATGGTAAGGCCGTTGTTGTAAGCAGCAAACCTTTCAGGTTCGTCCTTGATTGTCCCACGCATCCCTTTGTTGATGGAGGTGTCACCTAAGAAATCACGAACATTAATTTCAATCATTTTCCGACCAAATGCAGCAAACATATCTGAGAGTGCCAATCCAGTAATGTGCCCCATGTGGATGGAGTGTGACGGATGAGGCGAAGGGTCCGCAAACACTTTTGGGCGTTCATGCTTTGAGGAATCGAACATGTACTCTCCTTGTGTGAGAGAGTACTTTTGCTCGTTGGCATGCTCATAACTCTGTTCTGCTGTTTGCTTATCAATTATTTCGAAAGGAAGGGAGTACTTTTCTCGATCAACACCATTTTCATGAACGACTCCTCGACTTATGATGATAATTGTAGTTTGAGAATTTAAATCAACACCCATACGAGCTTTCATTCGGAATTGAGAATAAAGTTCTGCGAGTCCTTGCGATGTGCTTGCATATTCTTTTTGTTCGCTGGCATGTCGAAGAAAATCATCAACGTGTTCAACGATCTCAGCAATGTTTTTTTCTAAAATAAATTCGCCACTGCCACTTTTTTCAATAGCGACTATAAGGCCTTGCAAGTCGCCTTCCATGGCCCTTCCTCCAAGAATCGGATGATCTTCTTCTGGGCTGATATAATTAAGATGTAATCCCGAAAAATAAGTTTCGATTGCTGGTAGGTACGACATGAACATGGCATGTGATAAACTTCCCGTCTCGTCTAGATTTGAATCGATTCTGTCGTCAAGAGTTGTCATGACGGCTCTAAAGTGACTCAAGTTTTAGTTTTCTCGCCTACGATTTTTGGATTAAAGCCCGATAATTGATTGTTTTCGATTTCGTGCGTCTAATCAAGGGTCTAAAAGGAACAGTTCTCTTCCAAAACACATGCATCGGACACTGCTGTTGATGTTCATCTTCGTAATGTTCTCGCCATTGGCAAGCGCAGAGACCTATCGAATCTCCGGCAAAGCAACCTATGCCGACGGTTCAGCCGTCCAACTCGATTACGTCTCAGTTCAGTGTGAGCAATCAAACTTCGACTGCTATCAATACCGTGGAACAAACGTAATCACCGACGCTTACGGTGATTTCACCATCGTTATTGATGCGGATGCCGGAGAAGACGACCTCGATATTCTGCTCGCTTTACGAGGTGAGACCTTCACCCATACGATTGACATTTCAGCACACGAGAATTCTTCAGAAAACAGACTCTACCAAGATCTTCAGTTGGCACAAAACCCACCTCCATCTGGTGTGTTCATGGGTTTTGGCTGCTTCATTGTACTCTTTGTTCTGGTCTTCGTTTCAGTTCTCTTGCGAACCGGGCGACGACTTTCAACGCCACGTGGTCGAATGGAATTCATGGGATACCGTCCAGCCCGACAGTTGGAATGTCCAAAATGCAAGGAGTCAGTCGTACAACATGAACTGGTTAAGCATCTAATTATTGAGCACGATCTTGACCCTGTAGATGCCGGTCAGTTGACGGGTAAGGTCATGCGACGCTTGTGGTCGGAAGAGGAA
>Ga0233444_10005784_pt1 | contig 11286 bp, 11 predicted proteins | sample SI_124_October20_6_FD_182792 | JGI IMG/M metagenome (GOLD analysis project Ga0233444, IMG submission 182792) | Seawater microbial communities from Saanich Inlet, British Columbia, Canada - SI_124_October2016_10_MG | ecosystem: Environmental > Aquatic > Marine > Inlet | place: Canada: British...
AAGCCTTATCTTTAGATTTCGATTAAAATAGACCCCATAATCTTTCATTTTTTATCCAACCTTTGAAACCATTAGATCTTACTTTACACCAAATTTTTTTGCATTTATCAATTTTGACTAATCTACCCTCTTTTAAAATTACAACAGGATTAGAGTAAATTGTCGAACTTTTAAACATTATTAAATCACCATCAATAACAATGGCAGCCTTTTTTTTTGTTAATTGTGATACATGAATCCACCCTGTATTATTTTCATGATCTCTAATTTTTCTAAAATTATCTGAACTATCTTGTATTAAAACTGGCAAAAATTTTTTTTTATAAAATAATTTAATTGGGTAATCTTTAGATGGGCCTTGTCTGAGATTTACTTTTTCATATCGTAAAGTACGAAAATATTCATCTTTTGCCTGAACAAGTTCAGTAAAAGTAAAAAGAATGAAAAAAAGAAAAATAGTAATTTTTAACATCTATTTAAACAAGATGGGTTTGAATTGATTTTTGCTTTTCTAAGTGAGTTATGTAACGAATTAAAAATAAGAACATTATTGTTCAAATCATCTTTAAGTTGAAGAATTGTTTTCAAAACTTCATTTGCTTGAAGAGCGCCTATTATACCAGCAACCGGCGAAAAGATGCCTTCAGACTCACAATTAGTTTCTTGAACTGGTTTTATTGGCATAAAACATCTAAAGCATGAACCTTTTTTTTTAAAATTAAATTTAAAAAGTTGCCCATCAAATTTGTTAATGGCAGCTGTGATTAATATTTTTTTATTTTTTTTGCATTCATCATTAATTAAATAACGAGATTCAAAATTATCTGTTCCATCACAGACAATTTCATAATTTTTAAAAATCGTTTTAATGTTTTTTTTTGAAATTCTTTCTCTGAATATTTTAATATTAATATTTTTATATAGATTATTCATTCTATTTTTAGCTTGTGTGACTTTAAATTTTCCTATGTCAGATGGATTAAATAGAATTTGTCTGTTTAAATTGCTAATTTCAACTTTATCATGATCAACTATTCCAATATTGTTAACACCTGATGACACTAAATATGTAAGAAGAGGGCAACCTAATCCACCCATCCCAATAATTAAAACTTTTGATTTCTTGATTTTTTTTTGTCCTGCAATGCCAACTTTTTTTAAAATAATTTGTTTTTCAAATCTTTTAAAATCTTTTGTATTGAAACTCATTTATTTCTATTTGACACCAGTTGATCCAAATCCACCTTTTCCACGCTTTGTTTCTTCAAGTATATCAACTTCTTTTAATGTTGCTCTAACCACTGGGCACAAAACCATCTGCGCAATACGAATTCCTTTTTCAATTTTAAAATTTTCTTTTCCAAGATTAACTAATATAACTTTTAACTCTCCTCTATAATCTGAATCAATGGTTCCTGGAGTATTTAAAACAGATATTTGTTTTTTAGCTGCTAATCCTGAACGCGGTCTAATTTGTATTTCAAAATTTTTTGGTATAGATACCGCTAAACCCGTTGGTATTATTGCAGTTTTTCCTGGCGCTAAATCAATTTCATTTTCAATATTTGCAGCAAGATCCATACCGGACGATCCATTAGTTTCGTATTTAGGTAAAGTAATATTTTTTGAAAATCTTTTAATTAATATTTCTGTCATTAATTAATAATTTATTAAGTAAAATTTCAGCAATTTTATTTGCTATAAAACTTTTCTTATTTTTTTTTATTGTTTTTATATTTCCTTCTTTATCTATAACTGAAATTTTATTATAATCAGAATTAAACCCAGTATCTTTTTGTGAAATATCGTTAGCAAAAATAATATCGCAATTTTTCTTTTTCATTTTGTCGATTGAATTTTCTAAAAGATTTTCAGTTTCTGCAGAAAAACCAGCAACAAGATTTGGCCTATGCTTATTATTTTTAGAAATATATTCTAAAATATCAACATTTTTAACGAAATTTATAGATTTAAAATCCATATTTTCTTTTTTAATTTTATTTTTATTTTTTTTTGCAGGTTTAAAATCTGTTACAGCTGCTGCACATACAGCTAAATCAACTGGTAATGATTTTTTTACTTGAGTTAACATTTCATCAGCAGAAGTAATTTTCTTAACTGTTAAATCTCTTGGATATACAAGATTGGATGGTCCAGTGATTAAAGTGGTTTTTATTCCGAGTTTATTTAATGCTAAAGCAATTTCATGTCCTTGTTTTCCGCTAGATTCATTTGAAATATATCTAACAGGGTCAATGTACTCTCTTGTAGGTCCAGTAGTAACTATTGCCTTCAAGTTCCTCTTTTTGACTAAATTTTTTTTGTTAAAATATTCTTTTAAGAAAACATAGATCTGCCTCGGGCTAGACATTTTTCCTTCACCGAATTCACCACAAGCCATCTCACCTTTTTCAGGTCCTATAAATAAATATCCAAAGTCTTGTAAAATTTTATTATTAGTTTGCGTTGCTTTATGAAGCCACATTCTGACATTCATAGCGGGCACTAACAAAATATCTTTGTTTGAAGCTAATAAAACTGTAGTAGCGAGGTCTTCAGCTCTTCCAATTGATAGTTTACTCATAAAATTTGCAGTTGTTGGCATAACGACAATTAAATCAGCCCATCTAGACAAAGAAATATGATCAATCTCTGCTTCAATTTTTTTATCAAATATATCTTCGTAAGTTTTACTTTTTGTAAGGGTAGTCAATGATAAAGGAGTCACAAATTCCTTCCCACTTTTGGTAAGTATAGTTTTGACATCTACATTTTGTTTTTTCAATAACCTTATTAAATCTAAAGATTTATATGCTGAGATTCCTCCGCCAATAATTATTAATATTTTTTTATTTTTGAGTGTCATTATTAAGATATTAAAATACCAATAAAGAGATAATTACAATACCAAAAAAACCGATAAGTATATTATTTCTAAAATTTTTAAGCTTCATTTGCTCTATTTCTAAATTTTTATTATTTCCAATACCAAGATTCAATTTTCCTTCGGCTACTAATTTAAGAGCATAATCCGCTCTATCCATTAAACCTGGGAAATCGGGAATCCTTTTGATTATTTCTGATGAAGTGTTCAAAGCGGTATCGATTGTTGATTTTGGACTTTTAACATTTTTTAACCAATTTTCTAATACTGGTCTAGAAACTTCCCAAATATTGGTTTCTGGGTATAATTTTCGCGCTACGCCCTCAACAACAACCATGGTTTTTTGAAGTAATAATAGTGATGGTTGAGTAACCATGTTAAACTTTTCCGTAATTTCAAATAGTTGTGCTAATAGATTTCCACCCGAAATATCCTTAATAGATTGACCAAATATTGGCTCCCCAACTGATCTTAAAGCTTGGGCAAATTCCTCCTTGGAGGCATCTTGAGGAACTAAACCAGCCTGAAAATGAACTTCTGCAACTTTGACATAATCTCTCTGAATAAATCCATATAAAATTTCAGCTAAAAATTTTCTATTATTTTTATCTAGTCTACCCATGATTCCAAAATCAACAGGAATTATGTTTCCTTTAAAATCAACAAATAAATTTCCTTGATGCATGTCACCATGAAAAAAACCATCTCTAACCGCTTGTTTTAAAAAATGTTGAATTAGATTTTTAGCTAAATTCTTTAAATTAATCCCCAAAGAGTCTAACTTATCGTGTTCTCTAATTGATACACCATCAACTTTATCTAACGTTAATATTTTTTTTGTTGTGTAGCTCCAGTAAATTTTAGGCACATTAAAACCGTAGTCTTGCTTTGTATTTTCATATAATTCATTCGCTGCAGCAGCTTCAAATCTTAAATCCATTTCTATATTTGTGATTTCTCGTAGAAGATGAACTACTTCAACTAGCTTTAATCTTTTAGCTTTTGAGAATGAATTTTCAATAATGTATGCAAATAACATTAATGCATCCAATTCTTCATTGAATAATTTTTCTATATCAGGTCGTAAAATTTTAACTGCTACATGTTTTTCTTGATTTTCATTTCTTATTTTTGCTAAATGAACTTGCGCTATGGAGGCTGCAGCTATTGGTTCGCTGATTTCGATTATATTATTAAATTGTTTTTCACCTATTTCTCGTTTTATTATTTTTTTAGCTTCGAACAAATCAAAGGCAGGAACTTTATCTTGAAGTTTTTCCAAGTCTTTTGCCATTTCTTCACCAATAATGTCTGGTCTAGTAGCTAGAAATTGTCCAAGTTTTATAAATGTAGTCCCCATGCCTTGAAGTGCAATACAAAGTTTTTCACCTGGTTTTTTTTTATTATCTAAATGATTAGTTTCTGACCCTAATGAAATAAAATTAAAAAATAAATTAACAGGTACTGGTATTTCGTATATTTGATTAATAGTATTTACCGCGCCTGATGTTGATAGTTTTCTGGCAATCTGAAATAATCTAAAAAATCTTTTAAACATTTAAACTTTCCATCCGGAGTGTATGGCTGAAATCCCGTTAGATAGATTTCGGTATTCTGAATGAGAAAATCCATTGTTATTCATTAACTTCATAAGTTCCTCTTGAGTGTAAAACTGGTCAATACTTTTTATTAAATATTCATAAGGCTCAGAAGTTCCTACAATATATTTTCCAATTATAGGTATAGTTTTTGAATATTGCTTATAAAAAAAATCAAGAATTTCGTTATTAATTTTAGAAAATTCTAAACACATAAATCTACCACCAGGTTTTAAAACTCTATATGCCTCTTTTAAAGTTTTATTAATATTAGTAACATTTCTTATTCCATAACTAATTGAATAATAATCATAGGTATCATTCTTTACGGGTATTTTTTCTGCTTGTGCTTTTACCCAGCTAATATTTTGATACTCTTTAAGGTTTTTTTTTCCTTCCATAAACATTTCAGTGTTGGGTTCAACACATGTAATTTTTGAAGTGTTATTAAATTGATTTGAAAATAATTTTGCAATATCACCAGTACCCGATGCAACATCGATTAATTTTGAATTAGCACTAGGATTCATCCAGTCAATAAACTTTTCTTTCCAAATTCGATGAACACCGAAAGAAATGATATCATTCATTAGATCATATTTTCTATGAACTTTAGAAAATACTGAATTGACTAATTTTGTTTTATCTTGAATACTGTTTTTCATATTAGAATTATATGCCAGAATTACCAGAAGTTGAAGTTGTTAAAAGGTCTCTTATAAGTAAAATTCAAAATTTAATTATAAAAGAGGTAAAAATAAATGATCATAGATTAAGATATCCTATAAATAAAAAAGAAATAAGAAAAATTGTCGGACTAAAGATAAAAAAAATTAAAAGAAGATCAAAATTTTTATTATTTTTTTTTAATAATGATATCATAATGCTAGTACATTTAGGAATGACAGGAAAATTTTTTTATATTAATAAAAAAAATACTAAATTTAAAACAAGTTTTTATTACGATATAAATAATAAAAAAGATACAAAACATGACCGTGTAGTTTTTTTTTTAAATAACAGTCAGAAACTAATTTACAATGATGTAAGAAAATTTGGTTTTATAAAGTTTTATAAAAATAATAATATAAGCAATACTTTTCACCTTAATAATTTAGGTCCAGAACCATTTGACCATAAATTTAATTACAACTATTTCAGGCAGTACATATCCGGTAAAAATAGGGTGATAAAAGATATTCTAATGGATCAGAAATTTGTGTCTGGAATAGGTAATATTTATGCAAATGAAGTTCTTTTTTTAAGTGAGGTAAAACCGACCCGTAAAGTCAAAACACTAAAAGATTTTGAATTAAAAAAGATTATTAAATTTACAAAACACATTTTAAAAACTTCTATAAAATTAGGAGGATCTTCAATAAAGGATTTTTCTAGTAGCAATGGAAAAAAAGGTTCATTTCAGCAACATTTCAACGTTTATGGAAAAAAAGACTATTTTTGTACCAAAAAAAATTGCAAAAATAAAATTGTTAAATCTATTATTTCTAACCGATCAACTTTTTTCTGCTCAAATTGTCAAAAATAATAAAGTTGACCCCCATAATTTGCCAATATATACAATTTAAAAATGCCTAATACTAAATCAGCCATCAGACGTGTAAGAAGGGTTAAAAAACAAACCCAAATCAACAGAATTAGAAAAAGCAAGTACAAGAACGCTGTCAAACAGATGGAACTTTTAATTAAGTCAAAAGAAAAAGAAAAAGCAAAGAAATATTTTGAAAAATTTCAATCAATTCTAATGCAGGTTGCTAAAGCCGGCACGATCAGTAAAAAAACAGCTTCTAGAAAAATATCTAAAATTTCAAAAAAAATTTAAATTAAAAATATCAATTTTTAGTTGATAAAAACTTTTAACAAAGTCTACATTTAGATTTATTAAACCAAATATAGTAACTTAAATTCGTAAGTTGTAATTAAAATTTTTAATTCTATCTTTACGTTAATTGCACAACCTAAGTACATTTATTTTTTAATTTTAAAATATACTTCTTGCAAGTTTTTTTAAAAGAAGGTTTATAAGAATTTCTAAGAAAAATTCTACATGGAAAACAATAATACAAAAAAACAAAATTCGTTTATTTCTGAAGAAGAAAAAACGTTGAATTGGTCTGAAATTCAAAATTCATTTAAAAAATCATTTGGAACTGAAGTTTATAATAGTTGGTTACAAAAAATTTCATTAGTTAAAGAGTATAATGATTATCTAGTGCTTGGAGTACCTACAAGATTTTTTAGAGATTGGATCGTTTCGAGATATTTGGATAAAATTTTAGAGCAGGTAAAAAGTCTAAAACTCACTCTTAATAGAATAGAATTTAAGATTATTGAGGAAGGCAAAAATAATCAAGAGTTTATTAAAATAGATGAATTAAATAAAGTCACAGAAATTAAAGATTCAATTTTAAATTATAATAGACTTAACCCTAAATTAAATTTTGAAAGCTTTATACAAGGAAAAAGTAATGATATAGCACTATCTTACTCAAAAAAAGTATGCGAACATGTATCTAGATATAATCCACTTTATATTTGTGGAGGAGTTGGTTTGGGCAAAACACATTTATTAAATTCCATTGGGCTAGAATTACAAAACGATAACAATGTGATGTTTATTTCTGCAGAGCGATTTATGTATCATTTTATCAAGTCTATAAAGAAAAATGATATGCTGAATTTTAAAGATTTTTTTAGAAAATCATCAGTATTTATTATTGACGATATTCAATTTATTAGCGGTAAAGAAAGTCTTCAAGAAGAGTTTTTTCATACCTTTAATAGTCTTATGGACAAAGGTTCTCAAATTATAATTTCTGCTGATAGAGCACCAATGAAATTAGACAGGGTACAAGATCGCATTAAATCTAGGTTAGCTGGTGGGTTAGTAGTTGATATAGATGTTCCAGACTTAGAACTAAAAGAGAAAATTATTAATAAAAAAATAGAAGAAATTCAAAGCCAATTTAAGGAAAGCATCAACTTAACCGATGAAGTCATTAGTTATATTGCAAACGAAAGTAAAACTAATATTAGAGAGCTTATAGGTGTTTTAAATAGAGTTATTGCATTTAGTAGAGTTCACAATAAAGTTTTGACAATAAATGATTGTAAAAATATTTTAAAAGATGTTTTTAATCAAATAAGAGTAATAACAGTAGATAAAATTCAAAATGTTGTTTCAAACTATTTTAACATAGCCTTAAGTGAAATGCTTTCCCAAAGAAGATCTAGACCACTAGCAAGGCCAAGACAGATAGCGATGTACTTAGCAAAAAAAATGACAACCAGGTCTTTACCGGAAATAGGAAGAAGATTTGCTAATCGTGATCACACAACAGTTATTCACGCTGTTAAAACTATTACCAGGCTTTCTGAGCAAGATGAGGAAATGAAAAAAAATATTAGTCAGATCAAAATTCTTTTATTAGAACAATAATTAAATGCAATTTGTAGTTAAAAGAGATGTTTTATTAAAATCTTTAAATTTTGTACAGGGTGTAGTCGAAAAAAAAAACACTTTACCAATTTTATCAAATGTACTGCTTCAACTTAAAGATAATAAATTTTCAATTATTGCAACAGATTTAGATATAATTTTTTATGATGAAATTAGTGATGTAAAAATCATTAAAGAGGGAAGCACAACTACATCAGCAGCAATACTATATGATATTTTAAGAAAAATTTCTTCCAATTCTGAATTAAATTTTGAATTAAAATCAGAAAATAAATTAAGTTTAAAAAGTGAAAATTCTGATTTTACCCTTTTATGTCTACCTACGGATAATTTTCCTACTTTTGCCGATGAGTTTGAAGATCAAGGAATTTCTCTAAATAATAATCGATTTTTAAAACTTCTAAATAAAACTAAAATTTCAATATCAAATGATGATACAAGACATTATTTAAATGGTATATTTCTTCATTTAACAGAAGCCCATGGAAGAAATTTTTTAACTGGTGTTGCAACAGATAGCCACAGATTATCTTCAAGTAGTTTAGAGATAGACAATATAAGCAATTTTAATTCACTAATTCTGCCAAGAAAAACAGTTTTTCAACTTTGCTCTTTATTAGCAGAGGCATCTGGATCGTTAAAAATGCAAACAGGCGAAAATAAGGTAAAGTTTACATTAGGAAAAATTAAATTAATTTCAAAAGTCATTGATGGAAAATTTCCTGATTATAAAAAAGTTGTTCCAACTACTAATGATAAAACTTTAATTGTTTCATCAAAAGATTTTATTAGCTCAATTGAAAGAGTCGCTAGTGTTTCATTAGATAGAAAAGAAGGAGTAAAATTAGTTATAAATAAAGATAATGTTCAGTTGTCTGTAAATAGTGCAAATTCAGGTGAGGGTAATGAAAAAATTAAAGCTGAATTTAGTTCAGAAAATCTGAATATAAGTTTTAACTCTAAATATCTAATAGACATTGCATCTGAGGTGGAAAATAAAGATTTAAAAATGAATCTAAAAGACTCAGTTTCACCGGTGTTGATAGAAGATGCTGCAGATAAAAACAGTTATTATGTCATAATGCCAATGAAAATCTAAATTTATTAAATTTTAGATTTTTTTTAATTTTTAGCTCTAAAGACGTTGATACTAAATAGTTTTACGCGATGAGGGCTTTAAGTAGTTTTATATTAGTGAAAAAAAATGATATAACATTTTAATTCTTAAAAAATAATGTCAAAAAATTCTGAACAAAAAAACAAAGCATCTTATGGTGCGGACTCAATTAAAGTCCTTAAAGGGCTTGATGCCGTAAGAAAAAGACCAGGAATGTATATCGGAGACACAGACGACGGCTCAGGATTGCATCACATGGTTTTTGAAGTTATTGATAATTCAATTGATGAGGCACTAGCGGGCCACTGTAAAAATATTAATGTATCCATTAATTCAGATAATACAGTTACTGTTGAAGACGATGGAAGAGGTATTCCAGTAGATATGCATAAGGGAGAAAAAATGTCCGCGGCAGAAGTTATTATGACCCAATTACATGCAGGAGGTAAATTTGATCATGATTCGTACAAAGTATCAGGAGGTTTGCATGGAGTTGGAGTTTCAGTCGTTAATGCATTGTCTGAAAAACTAGAATTAAACATTTTTAGAGATGGCAGTGAATATGAAGTTAAATTTAAAGATGGGAATTCACTTAAACCTTTAAAAAAAATTGGCAAAACAAAGAAAAATGGTACAAGAATTAGTTTTTTACCTTCAAAAGAAATATTTTCATCTACTAAATTTAGCGCATCAATACTTGAAAAAAGAATTAGAGAACTAGCCTTTTTAAACAAGGGGATAGCAATAAATTTAGTTGATAATACTTTAAAAAAAACAAAAGAATATATCCATAAATATGATGGTGGAATCGTAGAGTTTGTAAGGCACATAAACGCAAAGAAACCAATCCTAGTAAATAAAAATGAAAAAGAGGTATTCAAAAAACCAATTTTTGTAACTTCTACCAAGGATAACGTCATCGTAGAATGTTCATTTGAGTGGAATGCCGGATATTCAGAAGAGGTTTTACCTTTTACTAATAATATTCCTCAAAAAGACGGCGGGACACATATACTAGGGTTTAGAAGTGCTTTAACTAGAGTAATTAATAAATATACAGCTGACAGAAATAATAAAAAAAACAAATTAACTCTATCAGGTGAAGACATCAAAGAAGGGCTTACGGCAGTTTTATCGATCAAGATGCCTGATCCTAAATTTTCATCTCAAACTAAAGATAAGCTTGTTTCCTCAGAGATTAGAAATATTGTAGAACATATAATTAGTGAAAAAGTTTCTACTTGGTTTGATCAAAATCCATCGGTAGCCAAAACAGTAATAGAGAAAATAAGCCAAGCAGCTATGGCTAGAGATGTGGCTAGAAAAGCTAGAGATAGCGTAAGACGTAAAGGAACTTTCGAACTATCTGGCTTGCCTGGAAAACTTGCTGATTGTCAAATACAAAAAAGAGAAGGAACAGAATTATATATAGTTGAGGGAGACTCAGCTGGTGGTTCTGCAAAACAAGGAAGAGTCAGGGAGTATCAAGCTGTTTTACCATTAAGAGGAAAAATTTTAAACACCTATGTAAATGTTAAAACAAATGGAGAAGATCTTTCTACAAAAGCTTTATCTAAAATGATGTCCTCCAATGAAATTGTTACTTTAATAAATGCATTAGGAACAGGCTCAAAAGATTTTAATATTGAAAATTTACGTTATGATAAAATTGTTATAATGACCGATGCTGATGTAGACGGATCTCACATCAGAACTTTATTGCTTACTTTCTTTAATAATTATCCGTTTAATCAATTAATTGAAAATGGTCACATCTATTTAGCTCAACCACCATTGTTTAAGGTTACAAAAGCAAATAAAAGTATTTATATCAAAGATGAAAAAGCCCTAGAGGATTATATTATTAAATCTGGAAATATAGATAAAAAAATTAAAAAAGGAACCTCGGCATTTAAAGATTTTATCCAACAACAGAGAGAAAAATTATCTATTCAACGTTTTAAAGGATTAGGTGAAATGAACCCAGAAGAACTTTGGGAAACTACTTTAAATCCTAACAACAGGACAATGTTAAGAGTTCAATACTCGAAGGAAACTAAAGAAAAATCAAAAGATGATCAAAAAATGATAAAAATTTTAATGGGCGATGAAGTTGCACCAAGAAAAGAATTTATTACAAATAACGCCTTGAATGTCGCCAATTTGGACATTTAATTTAAATGGATTTAGCTACCCTCTTTAGAACAAA
>Ga0233444_10005789_pt1 | contig 11256 bp, 9 predicted proteins | sample SI_124_October20_6_FD_182792 | JGI IMG/M metagenome (GOLD analysis project Ga0233444, IMG submission 182792) | Seawater microbial communities from Saanich Inlet, British Columbia, Canada - SI_124_October2016_10_MG | ecosystem: Environmental > Aquatic > Marine > Inlet | place: Canada: British...
CGGATGTTTGTAGGATCGGACATAAAGTAGATAAAAATCAAGCAAGGGAAAAGTAGACCCCGCATCCTCTGCAGCATACTTACTTAAATCCTCCTTCCCTATTTTTATTTTATCAAGGCTCAGACCAAATTCTCGTAACCTGATGATGAGCTTGATCCAAACCAATTCGGTAAAACTGAACTTACTCCAACCCTTCCCTTTGGCTCGGCGATCCGTGATCACGCCTGTTTGATGCCAGTGATGCAGGACCCTCGGCGTCACTGAAGGTTCGGAAAGACTGTATTGCTTGTGGTTCAACTTTGTTTTGAATTCCAGATTCAAATTCAAAAAACAACCCAAAAAATTTACTTGAAACCAGTCGTATTGCATTGCTTCTTTTATTATTACATAAATGTAATAATTATTTTCGTCTTATTGAAATTTCAAACTATTAATCTTTGATTTCGAACGGTGCTCCCCAATAAATATTCCCAACCCATTCATTTATCAAGGAAACATCTTCCCTATAACTTTTACTAGTTAACATGAAAACAATGAGCCTTAATTTCAATTAAATATTAACCCATAAAATAAATCTATCATGAAAAACCTCATCTATCTCGTAAGCTTGGCAATTACCTATACTTTACTTGCTCAAATTGTGGTCCTGCATCCTGTAAAAGTGCCTGACGCGCAGATCAATCATTTTGAAAACATAGAACTCAACTATTCAAAAAAAATAGCTCAACATGCGGTAAACAATGGAAATTTAGAGTTTTGGGCCTTAATGAAAGCTTTTAATCAAGGCGCTGACGACTACAACTATCTATGGGTCAATGTCTACAAAGACATTGAAAATGCGGTAGGTCAAGCCCCCTGGTGGGACCATGCCCAAGCGGTGGTAGGTGTCGAAACGAGCATCTTGTACGAGGGCTTTTCTGATTTGAAAACAGATCAGCGTTATTATTATGCCATAAATCAAGAGATCGCAGCCCTTGCGCCGGCCCAATACGTCATCTTTAATTTCGCTTCTCCCAGAAATTTGAACTTAATTTTGGAACAAACCAAAAATATCGTCTTCCCCCATTTTAAAAAGAACATGGCCGCCTCAGGCATGGTGGGATGGGGGTTGGGATTGAAAGTAACCCCCCAAGGCACAGATTATGCCAGCATGATGACCCACGATGCCTACGACAACTTGGAAAACGTAATGAAACATCTCTCAGGGGGCGCTGCCCTAAGCGGTTTACCACAAAACAAATTAGAACCCATTCAATGGTCCATGCGACCTGTGATGCAAGTGATGGGAGCGACCACTCCTAAACCCTAAATATAAATTTTTAAACCCTTTGGGCAGCACCAGAGGCTTTTAATTTCTTTACTCATCAAAATGAAGCTTCATTTTGAAACTTTATGAAAAACAAACCCCCACACATGGGTACGTCAAGCTATTTACCCTAGGAAAAAATTCACTTGGGGTGATTTATTTGATCGAATTAAGAAATACTTTATAGAGTTTCTAGGTATTTTCATCGTCATTACCTTTTCTTTCTATGTAGAAAGCAAAGGGGAAGAATATCAGACCCGCATGACCTATGCCGACTTGTTGAAAGACATCGTCCAAGAACTCCATGCCGTACAGCAATACACCGACCAATACCTCATTCATAATGAGCAAATCAAACGGATCTATCGTCAGCAATTGCGTCGTTGGGATGTGGACCCAGATCCCCTATTTATTTTAGCCCCCGAGGATTCACTTTATGACCTTAAACACGCCATCCCCATGGCTACTTACGCTGAAATTACTGCTTTTGAAGAACCTCAACTGCTTTTTACTCTTTTTGAACAGGGGGGTTTAGATTTCAAATTGGTCTCTAAGCCTACCCAAATTATAGAGGAGTTAGATCAGGGTCGTTTGATCGATCAATTGCTTCTCCTCAATCAGCAGGAAATATTATTAGTGCAGTAGGAGGGATAATTAGTGGCGGATTTCAAGCAACGCATCAAAAACCAATGGACCCAAGATTTGGATATCCTTACTTTAAAGGATTCCGCTTTTTGGATTAAAAACAGAAAATACATTCAAAACGATCATTATTTACGACACAATCTCAGTGAGCGAGTCACCCTACGGGATACATTCAGTGCCCTCCTTGAGGCCTATCAGAATGAACTTACCTTCGATATTGCCCGCTTGGACCGCATTAATCATGGATTTATGAAAGAGCGGTATTTTATTTATTGGCGGTACAAGTAATCGCGCTTAAACTGGGCGCAGCTGCATCAGAAGCCATTATGCGGCTGGCCCTTATGCGAGTTGGCCTAAGAAAAAATCATGAAATCTTCGAATTTCATGCCAAAGCCTTTAAATTTGTAATTTAATAATGAATACTCCATGAACACTAAACTACAAAGGATCCTTCTCATCCTCTCCCTTAGCATCCTTGTCATTTACTTCCCTGCCGTCAGTCAAGAGATCCCTGATATTGATAAATTATCAGATGATCAACTCAAATCCTTCATTCAAAAAGCAGAGGAAGGCGGTTATACTGAAGATCAACTGCTCTTAGGCGCCAAGGCCCGTGGTATGTCTGATGCCCAAATCAGTAAGTTCAGAGCGCGCATCAGCAAAATAAAAGCAGGGGGCACTGATAAAAAAGGACAAGACGCTGAAGGTGCAGCAAACTCTAGAATGCGCCAAAATTATGAACAGGAAGGTATAGAGAATGAAAAATATTTGTTTGATCCTTTCGGTGAGCTGATGGGAGAAAAAACCGATACCCTCCCAAAAATTTTTGGTATGGATTATTTCAAAAACAACCAACTGAGTTTTGAGCCCAACGTCAACATCCCTACCCCCATCAATTACCGATTAGGGCCGGGTGATGAAATCATTATTGATCTCTGGGGAGACTCTGAACAAACGTATCAGGAACAAATCTCACCCGATGGCTACATCCGTATCGAACGCTTAGGCCCCATCTATCTCAATGGCCTAGAAATAGGAGTGGCCAAGAAAAAAATCAATGCCAAACTCAAAACCCTCTACGGAACTTTGGGATCCTCGACCTATTCACAAATAAGCCTCGGTCAAATACGTAGTATTCGTATCAATGTGATTGGCGAAGTGATGGTCCCGGGAACTTATACGATGTCCTCCTTAGGCAGTGCGTTCAATGCCCTCTACTTGGCGGGCGGTCCCCAAGAAACAGGCAGTCTGCGAAAAATTGAAGTTTACCGAAATGGGAAATTTCATGGGCGATTAGATGCCTATCAATTCCTCATCTTTGGCGAAGGTCAAGACATCAGTCTGAGTGATGGGGATGTGGTGATCGTCAAGCCCTATGATACCCGCGTCTTTATTGATGGAGAGATCAAGCGGCCCGCTTTTTATGATATGATGGCAGGTGAATCGCTGGCTCAGCTCTTTGAATACGCTGGGGGTCCCACAGACATGGGCTATACGGATCGCGTGACGGTCAGAAGAAAAACAGGCAACTTCCGCGCAATCAAAAGTTTATCTCTCAATGACAGTAGCTCATTGATGAATGGGGATGAAATCGAAATACAGCCCATCAGCCATCGTTTTCTCAATCGGATTCAAATAGAGGGCGCCGTAAACTTTCCAGGAACCTTTGAGTATAAAGAAGGCCTCATGCTGTCTTCTTTAATTGAGCAGTCCGGGGGGCTTGCTGGGGATGCGTTTCTTGGGCGCGGAATCATCATCCGACTGGACCCCGACCTGAACTTGACCAATGAACCCTTCAATGTGGGAGAGGTCGTGAACGGAACCTCAGATGTCGCCCTAAAAAATGAAGATTTCATCAAGATTCAATCCATCCAAGATCTCAAAGAGGAAGAGACCGTGCGGGTCGAAGGAGAAATTCAAAAAGGGGGTAGTTATCCTTACATCGCCAATATGACAGTAGAAGATCTCATTCTGCTCGCCGACGGCTTTAAAACCTCTGCTGCCCGAGCCAATGTGGAAGTTACCCGAAGAGGAGCACTCGATAATGAAAATGCAGTTGCTGAAATTTTCAATTTTAAGATCAATGAAAACTTAACATTGACTCCTGAAGCGTCTAAAATGAAGTTGCTGCCCTTCGACTTGATCACGATCCGCCGGGCGCCAGGATATGGTTTACAAGAATTGGTGGAAATAGAAGGAGAGGTCAAGTATCCAGGCAAATATGGGTTGAAATCAACATCTGAAACAATCTATGACCTTCTTGTTCGCGCAGGAGGTCTTCGTGATGGGGCCTACACAGCAGGGGCCATGCTCATAAGAAGGTCAGATTATGCCGTATCCACCAACAGCCTTACCAATTATAGAGCGGGCATCAAACGCAATAAGGTCCTCTCTATTTTAGAAAATGATACGGCTGCCTATGAGCAAGCCCTCAAAAAACTTGATTTGGACGAGTCTATCGGTATCAATTTGGCAGCAATTATTTCAAATCCAAATAGTGATGCCAACATGTCCCTTCAAGAAGGCGACATTATCAGCGTTCCCAAGGCATTCAATACCGTACAAATCCGTGGTGAAGTGCTCAATCCTAGTAAGGTCAAATACCACACTGGCTTATCGTTAGGTCAATACATAGGACGTGCTGGTGGATTTTCAAGTGCTGCCAAAAGATCTAAAGCTTACGTCATTTACGCGAATGGATCCTCGCAAAGAACAACTACTTTTTTAGGTTTCCGGTTTTATCCCAAAGTATTACCCGGAACTGAAATCATTATTCCTGGAAAGGCAGAAACTACTAAAACAAGTGTGGCTGAGATCGTTGGTTTGGCCTCGGCACTGGCTTCACTGACCTTGATTATTAATTCGTTGACACAGTAGATGGAAAACATAATACAGATATGACCAAAACCTATAATCAGACGATAAGGCTCATAAAAAGGATTAAAATCGTCCCTAGATGGATCATTTTCATCCTCGATTTAGGAGCCGGTATGATTGCTTTGTTCACCGCTCTTATACTCAAAAGTAATCTCCTTTTGACGGCCATCCCCTGGGAGGAAGCCTTCGGTCTTCTGGTTTCTAGTTTTCTGATCAATGTTCTGGTTTTCTTGTCAATAAAAACATATAGAGGCATTGTCAGATTTACGGGATTACAAGATGCTTTAAGGGTGATGGCCACTGTGGTGCTGTCATCCCTTTTGATTATCATACAGTTCTACCTAAATAATTCATTCAACGGTAATGACCCTGCCTTCAATACCATGATGGTGATGTATGCGGTTTTTTTCTTCTTGTTTTTACTGGGTTATCGTGTCCTTGTCAAATACGGTTTTAATATCCTGCGCAACTTAGACAAGACCAAAAAGAATGTGGTGATCTACGGTGCCGGTCAAGCCGGTCAAGCTACCAAACGGGTCTTAGAGAACGAAAATATTGGATTTTCATTGATCGCCTTTATTGATGATGACAAGCGCAAAGACAATAAGCGCATCGATGGTATTCCCGTGACCTCATTTACTAGCTTCATGGAAACAGCACCCTCTCACACCATTCATGAAGTCATCATTGCCAACTTTGGACTTTCCCCAGAACGAAAAAATGAGCTCGTTGACTTTTGTTTGAACCACGACATTCATGTCCTCACCATTCCTAGATATAACCAATGGTCCAATGGTGTCTTCTCAGCCAAGCAAATGAAAAAAATTCGTATTGAGGATCTATTGGAGCGTGAACCCATCCAAATTGAAAATCAACAATTGCTTCAAGACATCAAGGGGAAAAGGATTTTAGTCACCGGAGCCGCAGGGTCTATTGGGAGTGAGCTGGTTCGACTCTTAAATAAACTCGAGCCCACCATTCTCATCCTCTGTGACCAAGCCGAAACCCCTTTACATGACATCGAATTGGAACTGAATGATCAACATTCCAACGTACAATGTATTCCCTATTTGATCGATATTAATAATAAAGTCAGAATGGCTGCCCTTTTTGAAAAATTCAAACCTCACGTAGTGTATCACGCAGCCGCTTACAAACATGTCCCTATGATGGAGTTTAACCCTGAGGAGGCCATTAAAGTAAATGTGCTGGGCACCCAGCTTCTCGCAGATTTAGCGATTCAATATAAAGTGGAACGCTTTGTCATGATCTCGACGGATAAGGCGGTCAATCCTACCAACGTCATGGGAGCCTCCAAGCGCCTTGCCGAAATGTATGTGCAGGCACTCTCCACCCATCCTCATGGAACAAAATTTGTTACCACGCGATTCGGAAACGTCTTGGGCTCCAATGGTTCTGTGGTCTTGCGCTTCCGAGAACAAATTGAGCGTGGAGGGCCGGTCACCATAACCCATCCTCATATTGTGCGCTACTTCATGACCATACCGGAAGCCTGTCAGTTGGTATTAGAAGCTGGCAGCATGGCCAATGGAGGTGAGATTTTCGTTTTTGATATGGGTGCTCCGGTTAAAATATCAGATCTTGCCAAAAAAATGATCCGGCTTTATGGCTATATCCCTAACATTGATATCTCAATTAAATATACGGGCCTGCGCCCTGGAGAGAAACTTTACGAAGAACTCTTAGTAGATGGCGAAAACAGTGTGAAAACCTATCATGAAAAAATCATGATTGCCAAAGTTCGGACCATTGATCACAAAGCGATCATCGACCAATTTAAACTATTAGATAACGAGATAGCCTTCCCTAATAGTTCTATGCAATTGGTCCGGCTTATGAAGCAACTCGTGCCTGAATTTGTAAGTAACAACAGTGAATTTGAACAGTTGGATACTACTAAGGTGGTGAAGTTGAAAAATGGGTGATTGATTTTATTAGATTCCTTTATTAGTTTGGACCACACTAATTATAGGGTTTTTTACTACTGATTATCAGTTAGTTAGTTCTAAACTGCGCACCAAATTGCGCACTATTTAAATTTCAACTATTCTAAGAAATTCATATCATAATACGAACAATTAATTAGCTGCTAATATTTCCATCAATTTATAATTAATGTAATAGGTTGTCCTACCAATTTTTTGAGGTCTTAGAATAGCTGCATCTGTAAGTTTTTTTAACCAAGTGGATGCAGTTTGCCTATGGGCTAATCCTTTCCTTTCTAACAATTCAATTTTAAGGTATGGCATCATAAACATTAACTGTAACAACTCGAAACTAAAAGAGGAACCCAAAACATCTTTCATTTGCTGCTCGTATTCATTTTTCAGCAACAACATATTTCGAATCTTTTGAGTAGTCATTTGAGCAGTTTCAATTATTGCGGTTAGCATATACATAACCCAATCGTTCCAGTTTTCTTTTTCAGTAACACCTCGTAATAATTGATAATAATCAGATTTATATTTTACAATGTATGCACTTAAATACAATACTGGTTGCATCAATAATCCCTGCTGTATTAAGTACAGGGTATTTATTATTCTTCCTGTTCTACCATTACCATCAGGGAACGGATGTATTGATTCAAATTGATAATGAATGAAAGCTAATTTTATTAAAGGGTCAAGATTTGACGCTTCGTTATCGTTAATAAATCTTTCTAATGCAGAAAGTTTTTCTCTTAAAACATCTTCACAACAGGGAGGTGTATATATTACTTCACCATTAATTGCATTTATTAATTCCGTTCCTGGTGTATTTCGAATACCTAATTGATTTTTTTTGATTGTCTGTACAATTTCAATCATTGTATTACTCAGTAACAAGTTTTTTTGGGTATTCATTCTTTCCAATCCGACATACATTGCCTCTTTGTAACTCAATACCTCTTTTGCAGCATCACTCGCATTATCAGTTTCAGAATTTGCCTTATACAATTCATCCTGTGTAGTCACAATATTTTCAATAGCCGAACTTTCCTTACTCTCTTGAAGCACGATGGTATTGATCAACAAATTTGGGTCTGGAAGGGATGCACATAAGCCGTTTAATTCCCCTAGATAGCGAGACGCCTTTGCCAACTGTCTTAATATTTGAGGAGACTCTACAAAATTTAGAGGTGGCAAATATGGTAGATCATTAAAAGGAATGTTTTTATTATACGCCATTGTTGGTGGATTTAATACAATAATTCGACATATACATAGAATTTATAGATACCAATTCGACATGAATAAATTTTAATGATGAAATTATTAAATTTTTTCGACATTTGAAAAAATTTATGTCGAATATCTAGATTTAAAAAATGATATATGTCGAAATTATAAAATAAATTCAACATAAATAATAAAATTGAGTTTAAACATTTAATTTAAGATTGTAAAATGTCCTGTTTTTTACAAAATAAACTGGACATTTATTTTTAATTTAATGGAAAGCTAATGATATTGACCTGTCTACCAAATCAAGAAATCATCTCTAACATTTCAATCATACACTGAATCGACTTCCTTTTTGGACATGCTGGCAACCATTTGACCATCTCACGTAGGTTCAGCTCACGAAGTTGATCTTTCTCGATACGTAAATCCTCTACCAAAAAAGCCATTGCTTGATTCTTGCTCCTGAGATTTACTCCAGATGTTGTAATCACTTTATCGCAGAGCGCTTTTTCAGGGCTAGCAATTAACACCGTCTGATTCTCAGTTAATGATAATGACTGAATGCCCAGTGGATAATAGGCTATAGGCAAATGTGTGAAACTGTAGACTACATTTTGAGCTAGAAATCTTTTTGATGTTTTAGGTGTCACGCTTGAAATTTCAAAAACTCGCTCAGGAATCAATCCCCAGTGATATAGGGCAGAATCAAGTGAAACATAACTTGGCCCGTATAGGTGATTTGCTATTAGAAACGGTTCGGGAGTTTTAGCACTTACCAAAGTGGACGTCAAATATAACCCTCTTCTAAGTTGAACTATAATTCCTTGATTGAGCATTTCCATGATTTTGTCATAGGGTCGACTATAGCCCTTAAGCAATCCAAGAAGTAATGATGTACTTATCGGTTGGTCGCCATACTTTGACAAATTCATTTCGATATTCATGTGTCAAATATAAACATATAATTCGGAATATTTCCGAATTGTGTACTATTTTTTTACATTTTATGTAAAATTATATTGTACTTTTCGGAATTTACAACGTAATTAATTGCTTCACAATATAATTTATATCATATTTTGGCAACGTATTAACGGGTTTAAGAAAATCAGCAGCAGACTAAAACACACCTCCGCCAATTTTATTGAGGTATTTAAACCAAGCCTATGCCATTTTATGATCGCAGTAAAACAATTACATTTGAAGTAAAACGAATATTTATAAGTGAAAATGCAGTAAACTTGTTTGTCTACCAAATCAAGAAATCATCTCTAGCATTTCAATCATACACTGAATCGACTTCATTTTGACACAAACTGATAACCTAATGTCATTTCCGTTGTGTTCACAAATTTTTTTTTTCAAAAATTCTAAAAGTAGGTCTTGACAGCGAACTCAAACTGATCGATAAAGATGGATTTGAACGCCGATATATTGTTCTGCTCATAGAACAGTAACATTGCCTTTTTGTATTCAACTGAATCTACGGTTCTGAATGAGATTGGACAGTGTTTGTTGTGTATCAGACATGCATTACTCACGATGCGGGCAGTTCTTTTATTTCCATCGTCAAAAGCTTGAATGTAGGACAACAGAACCAGTATCAGCAATGCTTTTTCGAATACACTTTGCTTTGAGTTTACCAATGCACACATTTCCTGCATGGCTTCACGTATCTGAAACTCGTTGTCTAGAGGTTTGTAGTTGGTCCCAGATATACCTACCCTGTGCGTTCGGATATTTCTTTCAACTTCCAGGTCTTTTACCAAAATGCTGTGGATGTCTTCAATGCGATTAACCTGAATAGGATCCAGATAGTCAGGATGCTCCAAAATAAAGTCCAAGGCTTCTTTATGGTTGAGCAACATAGTGGCTTCTGCCTGTGTCTTTCCTTCTGCAGTCTGTTTGTCTCTCAGTAATCGCTCGGTTTCAAGAAGGGAATAGGTGTTTCCCTCTATCTGTGAAGATTTCCAGCTCAAATCAATCGCCAGTCGCTCCAGCTCTTTTTGGTATTGAGCATCTGATAATGTTTTGATATTTTCAAGATAGCGCTTCTGGAGCTTTTCAAGCATTTCCAGTTCATTCCTGCTAAACAATTCCACCTTTGGCAAGATCCCGGATATGAAGTCGAAATTGAATGATTCAATAATTTTCCTTTCATCGATCTCTTTTTCAAAGTAATCATTGAGATCAATTGGCTTTAAAGCAGCATAGGCTGGACTAATATGATATTTTGTACCTTTACCCTGCCCTTCAATCTCAATATAATTTGATTCATTCAGCTTTTTGAGAACCCGCTTTACAGTTGCATAACCAATATTAAGCTGTGTACCTTCATGGATATCCTTAGAGGAACTCAATGGAGTCCTGGCAATAAAGTCTATTATTATTTGATCTGTTTTATTCATTTAAAGCTCAATTTACACGGATATGTGGCTCAAATCTGCCGCATTATGAGCTCAAATATACGTAATTATGAGCTCCATTTTTCATTAAAGCTCATTAAAATTAATTTTGTAGCTCAAAAACGTTAATATTTGAGCCATATCGTAGAATTTAATGAGCTACAATTGTTCTTTTAATTAGATTTCAGCGCAGAATCTGTTACTTATTTGCGTTGTAAAGAGATATTATGGCAATAAAAGTCATTTCACTGACACAAAAAAACCAAACCAATAAAGCTATAAAATTTACAAAAAACAAAACCATTAAATCGCCATAATTCACAAAAAACAAAACCTATAATCTCCTTAAACGTTATTCAACTGATCCTAGCTCACACAGCAAGTTGAATACCTTTTCATTCACCCAACTTTTTAAGCTTCAACTGATACCCTTGCAGATAGCTTCGCTTAATCCTGTCTTTTAGAAACGATGCATCAATCAGTTTCTTTACTTGATCAGATTTAGACACCATCAAAGATAAGATTGCATTTGTTTGCTTTTCCGGAATTCCAGCATAATCTGCAAGCAGTCGAAATTGTTTTAGAATATTGCCTTGTCCCATTCTTGCTGGGATTAAACCTTCATCTAAAGCAAAATCTTTGTCCTCAATATGGATGCGACTGTTTAATAGATCATAAGCTGGACTCAGTTTGAAATCACCTAGTGGGGTGTATGTTGTCAAATAAAAGTGGACTTTTTCAGATATAAATTAAGCGAGTGTTGATACTAATTTAAATAAATATTTTGATTCTGTTTTTTTCGTTCAATTAAAGTTTGTTGTTTGATTCTTTTCCT
>Ga0233444_10005790_pt1 | contig 11256 bp, 8 predicted proteins | sample SI_124_October20_6_FD_182792 | JGI IMG/M metagenome (GOLD analysis project Ga0233444, IMG submission 182792) | Seawater microbial communities from Saanich Inlet, British Columbia, Canada - SI_124_October2016_10_MG | ecosystem: Environmental > Aquatic > Marine > Inlet | place: Canada: British...
ACGAGATATCTACATATTTACAAAAACGTCCTCTAAGGACCGCTATGCACGCATTATGGGCGATTAAAAAAATGAACTTAGAACACTTGGTTCCAGACCTAAAGAGTCAATTACAACAGGATTTTTCATGGTGGGAGGATTATTACCCTCCGGGATTAGAAATATTGCCTATTGACTTAACACAGACTATTGAAACAAGGTTGATTGAAAATTTAGAAGTCATGGATAGCCAAAATGTATTGGAAGAAATCAATCTATTCTGACTACTACCCAATGGTGTAAAGAAAGTACTCCGGGGTGGTAAGGAGTTATTCTTCAACACGATACCGAATAGATACTAAAACTGACGCCCAACATTCTAGACGCTCCTAACATGATTATTTCAATCTATTTTTCAGTCACACTCATGAACTAAAGGTTCCACGGTATTTTCATGACGGATGGGTTACAAACTGGACTTGACAGTTCCATTAAATCTAACCTAAGGCCATTCTACCAAGAAGAATCATTCATTAAATCACCTTTCAAATTGATATCTAACCTATTAAATTACAAGTATTTAGTAAAAAATTTGGTTAATCGGGATCTCAATCAGAAGTACAACAATGCAATATTAGGATATGTTTGGACATTGATAGAACCTGCATTATTGGCGTCAGTATATTACGTGCTGTTTATCATAATTGCAAACCATAGTGAACCTAATTATCCTATGTGGGTGCTAATTGGTGTTATTGGCTGGGGGATGTTCTCGAGAATTCTAAATGGCACTGTCAACTCATTAACTGCTAATTCTGGAATGATTAAACAGTCTAACATACCGATGGAATTGTATTCTTTTTCTTTAGCTACTACGCAATTAGTAATCACAGTAATCTCTATGCTTATCGTAGTTCCTTTCATGGTGCAACTTGAGATTGCTCCATCGACTAATCTTTGGATGTTACCAGTGTCGATTCTATGTTTGATGATTACAGCCTGGGGATTCGGTTTGATTTTCGCATCAGCAAATGTCATATTCCCAGATGTTGCACACTTATTCAGGTTCATTACCAAGGCAGGGTTCTTCGTTTCACCTGTAATGTGGACATATGAGATGCTAATCGAGAGGGCTGGCTCTGATTCGATCTATTTTGATATTGCAATGCTAAACCCAGTAGTAGTCCCATTAACATGTATGCGGCATTCAATTGAAGGTACAGTACCAAGTTTCGAATTAATTCATGTAATTTACGCAGCCATATTCCCAATAATTTCGTACATCATAGGCTCCATCATTTTCACTAAATACTCCAGGGGGGTGGTTACACGACTGTGAAAACACCTGTACTGAGACTAGAACAAGTAGTTCTTGACTATCCAAAGAAGGAATCTGTAGTCAATTTTTTGAAGAGAAAATTACGAGCGGCCCTGGGTGGGAAATCTAAAGGACCACATTTCAGAGCACTTAATCAGATTGATTTGACAATTAACAAAGGAGAAGTTATTGGCATAATAGGTAGAAATGGCTCGAGCAAATCTACACTTCTCAAGACTATGGCTGGCATATATTCCCCCACAGAAGGTAAAGTCGAAATGGATGGAGACATTTCACTGCTTAGTGGAGTCGGTTTAGGTATGAACAAGAACCTTTCAGGTAGAGAAAATATTCACCTATACGGGAGTATACTAGGTCACAGTAGGAATACGATGGACTCACTCACAGAGGAAATTATTCAGTTCAGTGAATTACAGGACTTTATCGATGAACCATTGCGCACTTATTCTTCGGGAATGAAAGCAAGACTTGGAATCTCCGTAGCTACTGCCGTTAAACCAGACATATTGCTGATAGATGAAGTGCTGGGTGTGGGCGATCCTGGCTTCAAGAAAAGAAGTCAAGAAAGGATTAGGAAAATGATGGATGACTCAAACACAGTAGTGATTGTTTCACATTCATTTGGTTTACTCAAAGAAATCTGTGACCGTATGATTATGATGGAAAAGGGGTCAATTAAAATTGTAGGAACCCCGGATGATGTTATTGCCAAATACCATGAGATCGAGGGATGATTATGTTTCCATTGTTCAAAAAAAGAACTAAGGTTACTGAAATCAAAGTCTTAGATTTGACAATAAATTCTACTTTGGAAGACGATTATTTCCTCCCTCACGACATTAAGCAAGAGTTATTGAAAAGAGGCATTAGAGCAAATTGTACACCTCTAACAGCAGAAAAGCGAATCGAAGAGTGGGAAGATGAGTATTCAATTTATTCAATACGTAGAGAGTACAATGAAGGGAATTGGGAAGAAGTTGTCACACTTGCTACGGGAAGAATCAATGTCCATGAAGGGACTGAACCACATATTCACAAAATTAGATCTTTGTATCAACTGAAAAGATGGCAGGAATGTATAGAATCTTGTAATGGTCTACTAGATGTCGAAGAAAATAATGTCAACGCGTTACGATTCATCGCTAGATGTGCTAGAGTTTTGGATGATGCTAATCTTTCCATTGAATATTACAAAAAACTGATTGAAACAAATCAAAATGATGATGACGCTATTATCTCACTTATTCGCCTTAATTATAACTCTAAAGATTATGATATGGTGATTTATTATTCGGAACTGTTGATTAGATTTGATTCACAATCCATGAACGGCTACAGATTTCTTGCCAGGGGATATTTAGCAATCGGAGAACATAATAAATCGGTTGAAGTCTTGTTAAAATTACATGATTTAGAGCCCAATAATATCGATACAATTGTCGATATAGGACGGACATATTACACTCTAAGAATGTATGAAAAAGGCCTTACATGGCTAGAGATGGCACGTAGTATTGACAATAATGAACAACGTGCAAGAAGAACCCTCTCTCTTTGCTATGATCGCCTAAGGATGTGGGAAAAAGCCTTGCAAATGTATAGGGAAGAATGTAATTTTGCTCTGAATGATTATTCCAATTGGGAAAAACTGGTTAACCTATATTACAGGCTAAATAGGGAAGCGGATGCAAAGAAATGTTTACAAGATATAGATGATAGTTTAGGAGATAGTTTGGAAAAGTACGTGTTAATGTATAAATTGTCATTGAGTTTTCACTGGTATAATAATGCATCAGATATTTTGCACCACATAGAGGAAACTTGGGGTGATTCACCCGAATTCTATTTCAGCATTATAGAAATGAGTTTCCAATTTGGAAACTTGACAAATATTTTGAAGTATTTGAGAAAGGGCAAGAAGTCTTGTAAAAAATACACCAAATATGTAGAATATAAACAACGGTTCGCCTCAGTTTTGAAATCATTAAATGTATCTCAAAGAGAAATACATCGTAAAATTAAGTTAGATAAAACATGCCTTCATTCTGAATTGGCCATAGATAATATCCTAAACATTTCCAAAAATATTCAAGTTAATACCCCTAGAAATGGGAAATTAAAAACCATAATTATTTCTTCAACTTTAGGAAGAGGTGGCGCTGAAAGACAGGTCGTAAATTGTTTGAAGGGGCTGAAAACAAACCCTGAATACCAAAATGTGCAATTGTTTTGTAATGTAATAGACAATTCAGATGGTAGAATTGCAACATATGCTCCCGAAATAAATGAAATCGGAATACCCATTTATGAATATTCGAACACGGAAAAATGGGAAGAAGAATTTGGAGATACTACTAACGATTTAGGTATATTTCAAGACGCTTTTCAATTGTTACCTGAAAAAATGCAGAATGCCATCAGGCCACTATATTTTGCCTTCAAACAGATTCGCCCGGACATAGTACATGCGTGGCAAGATCAAACTAACATTAATGTCTCAATTGCTGCAAAAATGGCCGGAGTCCCAGGTATTGTATTGTTTGCTAGGTCATTAAGGCCTGATAATAAAACAATGATGCATATTCGTACTAGGCCATATCTATGTGAAGCATACAATTCAGTGTTAAAAGATAAAAAAATTCTTCTGTGTCATAATAGTAACGCTGGTGCTAAAAGTTATGCAGAATGGCTTGAAACAAAGGTTTCAAGATTCCCTGTAATTCACAACGGCGTAGATTTTGATGATATGGAAGAGGTTTCTGACAATATTGGAGTTAGAAAACAAATGGCAGAACTTGGAATTTCAGAGGACTGTAAAATCATAGGCGGTGTATTCAGATTTGTTCAAGAAAAAAGACCTAAATTATGGATTGATTCAGTCATCAAGGTTGCAGAAAAGAATCCAAATTACCATGCGGTTTTGGTTGGAGGGGGAGGTATGTCAGATTATATTTTAGCACTGATAAAAGAAGCTGGAATGGAAGATAGGATTCATTTAGTTGGCCAAACGAGATACATAAAGTCATGGCTTGAAAATTTCGATGTTTTCCTCCTCACTTCAATTGTAGAAGGTTTGCCTAATGTTTTAATTGAAGCTCAGGCTTTCAGCGTGCCTGTTATCACAACTGATGCTGGGGGCGCCAATGATACAATCCTCAATGGTGAAAGTGGATTTGTAGTAGAGGCTGATTCAGATATCATTTCTGATAAAATATATTCGTGCATTTCGAATACTGAGTGGATGGGTAAGGCCGCTAAGGCGGCTAGGAAGAATTCTAGAAATAAATTTAGTACTGAGAAGATGCTCTCAAACTTAATACAAATTTATGATAAATCGATCAGGTAGTGTTTCATCACATAGAGTGACGATTGCGGCGCTTTTCTGTCCTGCTGATTTCAAGTTCCATCTTTACTACCAATGTTTGATCTTGAGTTTCTCCAACGGTTCTATGTGTTGATTTCTTTTCAACATAATCGCCATCTCCGTTACCTGAAAACCCGCAATTAAATCCGACCTTTTGTGCAATATCAAACGGATATTGATTTTCTTCCATGTAATTATGTAAAACTGATTTGTAAAATTTATTTTTTAGCTCGGGTTTCAGCCAAAGAAACTCTTGTACTACTTCTGTATCCAAAAAAGGATACCTCCCCTCTATTCCATGAGACCCTGAAACATATTCTTCTTTCATTAAGTAAGCCCGTTGAGTATTATCGAAAAAGTTCTTCCAAGGGAATACTGTATCTAAATCTTCAGGGAATGACCCTCCGATTGTACTATGCCTGAAATGCTTAATTCCATCAAAACCATAATCGCTGAAAATTTCATCTGCGCCACTTCCAGAAAGATAAATCAATTGGCCTTCAGACTTACCTTTAGCACAAATATGTGACATCCCAATAGCTCCATTGTCGTCAGTAAGCATTTGACCTGTTTTCCTGTACTCGATTTTTTGCTCTAAACTTTTCATTCGGTTGACTAAAGTGTCACGATAATTTCTAATTCGTTTAACTTCATCACAATCAACAAACCATGATTTTTCAGTATACCAGCCTAATTCTTCGCTCAATAATTTCAGTGGAAACTCCAATTTTTGGGATAGTGTGTCGTGCTCATTCTTGACATCATCTAGCCAATCAGATTCGCCATTATCGATTCGCAGAGAATATTCTTCACATCGCGATTTGAGATACTCTCGGGCTTCCTTAAAATCTGAAATATTAAGGTCCATGAGTCTTGGATCTGTCGTTCTACTAACGCGCGAATTGATTGTATCTTCTTTTTCTGAACCAACAATAGTATATGCTGTGAATTCAACATCTTGTTTTTCCAATTCACAAGCGATAGCGCCACTGTCATAACCTGAAGAAAGGCCAATAAAAACACCGTGTTTGATGTTCTGTGTACGCTTTTTAATTGAATTACTAAATGCTTTATTCCAATCATCGAAATTGTCCTTATGTTGAGTTAAATCGAAAGTATTGACATCTTTTCGTTCAATTTTTTCAAGAGTTGATAACCTCATTTGGTATGTAGAATTAGCTTCAACTTGGAAAGGGGATTCGAAGCCCAATCTCAGTAAACATGATTCATATGATGAAAGTCCCCAATCTGTTCCTTCTTTGGCAAACCAAAGAGGTTTTACAGAAAACACATCTGTAGATATTAGCAGGATATCTTTGCTAAAATCAACGATTGAAAGAGCATATTCGCCATCTAATTTTGAAACAAAATCAATCCCATGTTCTTTGTACAAAGGCAATAAACACTCACCATCAGATTGGAAGTCGCCAAAATCTCGATAATTGTAAATCTCACCATTAAAAATGGCGACGATGTTTTCATCATCAGACACAAAAGGTTGCAAAGTTGGCGGACCTGTCATTGAAAGTAATGTATGAACAAATTCTACGCCATTAACTTGCACGTGATTTGTGGCATCCGGCCCTCTGTACTTCAGATATTCAATAATTGTAGGCAAATCCACAATACTACGATTTGTTGCCAATATGCCACACATAGTACTCGCTCCGATTATTCTAGATATTCTTTGTATATTGAGATAAGGGCATAGATGTCAAATGCCAATAATGAGGTGAATTAATCTCTTTTCATTGCAATTCGTTCTGCAAAGTATTTGCCGACGGTCGGAATAAACTCCTTATTGTAATGATTAATATCTTCGCCATTTTTATCCAACACGATTTCTTGAGAGTATTGATGAAACAATTCTGTAGGGTTGATGTATTCGGCATTATTTATTTCGCAGAATTCGATGACATTCTGAATTAAATTTGTCCTTGCTGCTATGTTTATTTTTTGGGGAGGAGTGGCATTAATATGAGTTACAAAGATCACTTTGCCTTCAGTAAGTGCAACAATTTTTTCCAGGTCTAGAAATAATTGTTGTTTCGATTGTACTCTAGCAAGGGATTCAGACATTACTTTACGGTCAATTTCAGATAAATTATTCAAAAGATTTTGCCTCTTCTGGTAAATTAATGTGTGTTGACTTGAAATATCTCTTAGTTGAGTTAACCAATCTTTACCTACTTCCCCTAATTCTTTCATGTAATTTGTCAGGTTGTTTAACTGTAATTGATGCTCACCATAATTTATTATTTTGGCCGAAGATATTTCGATGATGAATAAGTCAACCTCTTTAATACTGACATTTGGAATTAGACTAGGAGGCTGCCCATTAAGTTGGTAGCTAGATAGCTCACTCGGATAGGAGTAATTGCCTTGTAGGTAGTTCATTCTCTGGATTACTTCTGAAGTATTATGCACAAATGGCAAATCCGGTTCATTTAGAATGTTTATATCTTCTAATGTTTTAATCGGGTGAAGAATGCGACAGGTACCGATTAAAACTACATTAGTCATGTGCGCTCATAATTGTTAGTAAGGCGTAGTTTATAAAATAAGATAATTTGCTTTTCCTCTGCCATTATTCAGTTGTTTAAGATTAAACTACTACTTGTTAGCATCGTTTTATGTGTGCAGAGGGGATGAAATATAACCAATCACTTGAACCCGTTAAACATGTCAGAGCAATTACGTGACTGTAAGATTCTGGTGACCGGCGGTGCGGGTTTTATTGGCTCAAATCTTTGTGAGAGATTTATACAGTCTGGATGTGTTGTTGTTTGTTTAGACAATTTCATTACAGGGCGTCGCGAGAATATTTCTCATCTCTTGGAAAATGAAAACTTCACACTCATTGAAGGCGACATCACCGATATTGATACCTGCCGTAAAGCGATTGAGGGGTGCGATTTCGTGAGCCATCAAGCCGCTCTAGGGTCGATACCGAGATCAATCGATAATCCAATCAAAACCAATAATATCAACGTCGGTGGAACTCTTAACATATTTGTTGCTGCTATGGAAGCTGGAGTCAAGAGGGTTGTCTATGCTTCTAGTTCGTCAGTTTATGGTGATGAGAAAACCTTGCCCAAGAATGAACAAAAAACTGGTTCTCCTCTATCGCCATATGCTATTACAAAGTCTGTTAACGAAATGTATGCATCTGTATTTAGCCAGATACATGGCTTTGCAGTGATTGGTTTGAGATATTTCAATGTGTTTGGCCGACGACAAGACCCCGAAGGAGTATATGCAGCTGTAATACCAAAATTTGTTGAAAGTCTAATCAACAAAAAATCGCCGACAATTCATGGAGATGGAGAGCAAACTAGAGATTTTACATACATTGAGAATGTAATTCAAATGAATATTAGAGCAATCTTAACTGAGAACTCTGACTGTTTCGGTAAATGTTTCAATGTCGCTTATGGCTCAAGGATGTCAATAAACGAGTTATATTTTGGAATCAGGGATTTATTAGCGCAATTTGATCCTGAAATAAGAGAAATCGACCCAACCTATACTGAAGAGCGCGCTGGAGACATCAAACATTCAATAGCAGATATCTCAATGGCCAAGAATTTGCTAGGATATAACCCGGAATATGATTGTCATCAAGGTTTGCATGAAGCGATTGAATGGTATTGGAAAAGTTTGAGTTAGGTGTGCATGATGAAGGTAGAAATGATTTCACAACCTGGTGTCTTGAAACTCATATTCAACCTTGAAGATGATGACCGCCCTGAACCAAGCGAAAAATATCGTATGGTCGGTAACATAGTTACGACAAAACTTCCAGAAGATTTGGATATCGAAAAGCTACACCCTGACCTGCTAGCTCTATGCTGTATTATGATAGCTGAACCTTTTATTGGCACAAAAATCTACCTGCCCAAACCAGTAAGTAAAAAATTCTTCGAAGGGCATTCAAATGTTACTTCAAGATATAAAATCGGAAATGTAGATGAAAATTTGAGGCCTTGGATGCCTGCCAAAAATTCTGTTCCAGGTTTGGCATTTAGCGGAGGCGTTGATTCGACTGCGGCATTGTCATTATTACCTCATTCAACAATTCCTATTTTCTTGGATAGGCCGTTGAAGGGTAAATCTGCGTACAACAAAGATGCTGCAATAAATTCCTGTTTAGAGTTAAGAAGGTTGCAATATAATGTTCAAATGATTGAATGTGATTTAGAATATATTCGGGAACCAGTGGGTTTCCCGGTTGATGTTGTAAATTCAGTTCCTGGTATATTGTTAGCAGATTATCTGAAACTTGATTCAATTGCCTTTGGCACAATAATGGAAGCGAGTTATCGCATAGGACACAAATTGTACAAGGATTATCCGCGCGGGAATCATTATCGCCACTGGGGAGGTATATTCTCTGCAGCCGGGATTCCAATCAATTACCCAGTTGCTGGAATTAGTGAGATTGGGACTTCGATAATTGTTGATAAATCACCGATTGGATACGTGGCTCAGTCTTGCATGCGTGGTGTTTGGAAAGAGCCTTGTCGAAATTGTTGGAAGTGTTTCAGAAAGATGATACTGGATGCCGCCATTACAAAACGAACATTTGATGCGGCAGCGTTGAATGATATTTTTGATAACAAAGAAGCATTGAGATTTATTCGAAGCATTCCAATCAAACATGAAAATGTTCTTACTTGGGCTACGAATAGATTGGATATTAATCATGAATTATTTTCTCTGTTGAAGAAAAGAGTTGAAGGTGACAAGAAATCTCACCATTGGATGTCAAAATGGTATTCGGATTCAATCGAAATTGTTCATGAGAAATATCGAGAAATTTTTAGACAAAATGTTTCAAGGTATTTGGATGTAATGAGTGAAAATGATGTACTTGAGATGAGGAAATGGTCTATGGCCGAATTAATCGACTCAAAAAATACAGAAAAGAATAGAGACGTCCTCGTCTCTTTAATGGATAGACATATCAGATCTCGTTAATAATCCACTTTGACATTTGATTAGCCCCATTAGGCCGATGTAAAGTCTCACATGAACTAATCATAGATTTCCTCACCGACTCTTGCATCAGCCTTTCGATAGCAGCCTGCACCCTTCTTGGAGTAACTTCTCTCAATACAATCATTGCACCTGCGTCTTCAGCAGCTTCAACTCTAGCAAGTTGGTCATCCATCCCAGTTTTCATATTTGGAATGGATATTGTTGGTACAGAGAAACGGATTGCTTCATGATATGAATTGTACCCTGCCGCCATAATCGTAAAGTCGAAAGCATTGAAATCTAAAGAATTAGGGTAGTCTGTCAATACTCGAACTCTCCCTCCTATCGATGGAAGTCTACCCCCAAGCATTGATTCTCCCAAAACCACATACACGTTCTCATGTTTCTCTAACTCGGTTAAGCAAACTGAAATTTCTGATTCGATATCGTTAATTTGTCCTGCTCCTAATTGAAGATAGCAAACTAATGAGTCGTGCGGTATTCCTAAGCGGTTCCGTAGATCATTACGGTCCCTCAATTCGATTTCATCTAGATACAAAATTGGATCGCATTTGATGACTGTCGAAGTGAATTCCATATCATGTTCCTCTTGTTCTACACTATCCTTAGGTGATATAACATAATCAAAATGATTGATACTGTCAACTGGAATCTTTGTACTGTCTTTTTTGAAAGTGCCTCGTCTTAGCCAGACCTTTTTGATTTCATCTCTACCTTGAATAGCATTCAACATACCACGATATGGAAAAGCTCCATCAAAAATAAACATCGATGGTTTATGGATGGCAAACACATTTGCCATGTTTTCCTCAACAATCAGATTCCACGTTTTAGCCGGCATGTCTTTGAATTTATTTCTGCCTGGCAAATGGTAAGCGGGAATCCCTTCTCTTTTGAGAAGATGTAAAGTTGGCATGGTCGTGAAAAATATAATTTCAACATCTGGATCTAATTTCTTTATCCGTCTAGCGATTGAAAGTAAACGGGTAAAATGGCCGAACCCCACACCATTTGTAGGAAACATCACTATCGAGCGACGGTTTTCATCATTAGCAAAATTTGGTTGTTCGAATTCTGGTACAGATTTCCTTCCTAAGCGCTCTAAACCAAGATTGAATACTAAAATGAGCAATGTAATCGGCAAGAGTAAAATTCTCCAAGGCCTTTCTACTGCATTGATTAAGTGAACACCGATTCTAAATGAGGTCGACTTTCTTATTCTTACTAATTCCCTTCTGTATTTGTCTTCTTTGGAGCCGGCGTCTGATAATCTTCCGAAATCAGTAGTAGGCTCCTCTCCCATGATTCAATGCGTAAGGATATACTTGATGAGCATTACCTATCATCACTGGAGAAAGTTCATCATTGGCGCCCAGCATCAAACATTTCACGTAGTGAGCCGTCGTTTAGCATCTCTAGAGCAATGTCGGAGCCGCCGATTAATTCACCTTGTACGAAAATCTGTGGCATTGTAGGGAAGTCGGACCAAGCACATACAGAAGGTATTGCGCGCGGGTCGCTTAGAATATTTACAGAAGCGAATGGCTCACCCATCGACTGTAGCACTTGTGCA
>Ga0233444_10005794_pt1 | contig 11254 bp, 10 predicted proteins | sample SI_124_October20_6_FD_182792 | JGI IMG/M metagenome (GOLD analysis project Ga0233444, IMG submission 182792) | Seawater microbial communities from Saanich Inlet, British Columbia, Canada - SI_124_October2016_10_MG | ecosystem: Environmental > Aquatic > Marine > Inlet | place: Canada: British...
CCCATAATCTTTCATTTTTTATCCAACCTTTGAAACCATTAGATCTTACTTTACACCAAATATTTTTGCATTTATCAATTTTGACTAATCTACCCTCTTTTAAAATTACAACAGGATTAGAATAAATTGTCGGATTTTTAAACATTATTAGATCACCGTCTATAACAATGGCCGCCTTTTTTTTTGTTAATTGTGATATGTGTATCCATCCCGTATTATTCTCATGATCTCTAATTTTTCTAAAATTATCTGACTTGTCTTGTATTAAAACTGGTAAAAATTTTTTTTTATAAAATAATTTAATCGGGTAGTCTTTAGATGGCCCTTGCCTTAGATTTACTTTTTCATATCGCAAGGTACGAAAATATTCTTCTTTTGCTTGAACAAGTTCAGAAAAGGCAAAAAGGAAGAAAAAAAAAAAAATATTTATTTTTAGCATTTATTTGAGCATGATGGGTTAAAATTGATTTTTACTTTTCTAAGTGAACTATCTAACGAATTGAAAATAAGAACATTATTGTTCAAATCATTTTTAAGCTGAAGAATTGTTTTTAAAACTTCATTGGCCTGAAGAGAGCCTATTATACCAGCAACCGGCGAAAAGATACCTTCAGACCCACAATTTATTTCTTGATTTGGTTTTATTGGCATAAAACATCTAAAGCATGAACCTTTTTTCTTAAAGTTAAATTTAAAAAGCTGCCCATCAAATTTGCTAATAGCAGCTGAGATTAATATTTTTTTACTTTTTTTACATTCATCATTAATTAAATAACGAGTTTCAAAATTATCTGTTCCATCACAGATAATTTCATAATTTTTAAAAATTTTTTTAATATTTTTTTTTGAAATTCTTTCTCTGAATACTTTAATATTAATATTTTTATATAGATTATTAATTCTATTTTTAGCTTGAGTGACTTTAAATTTTCCTATGTCAGATGAATTAAAAAGAGTTTGCCTGTTTAAATTGCTAATTTCAACTTTATCATGATCAACTATTCCAATATTATTAACACCTGAGGACACTAGATAAGTAAGAAGAGGGCAACCTAATCCACCCATCCCAATTATTAATACTTTTGAATTTTTTATTTTTTTTTGTCCTGAAATGCCAACTTTTTTTAAAATAATTTGTTTTTCAAATCTTTTAAAATCTTTTAAATTGAAACTCATTTATTTTTATTTGACACCGGTTGATCCAAATCCACCTGCTCCACGCCTTGTTTCTTCGAGTATATCAACTTCTTTTAATGTTGCCCTAACCACCGGGCACAAAACCATCTGCGCAATACGAAGTCCTTTTTCAATTTTAAAATTTTCTTTTCCAAGATTAATTAATATAACTTTTAGCTCTCCTCTATAATCTGAATCAATAGTTCCTGGAGTGTTTAAAACAGATATTTGATTTTTAGCTGCTAATCCTGAACGTGGTCTAATCTGTATTTCAAATTTTTTTGGTATAGATACTGCTAAACCGGTTGGTATTATTGCAGTTTTACCTGGTTCTAAATCAATTTCATTTTCAATATTTGCAGCAAGATCCATACCGGACGATCCATTAGTTTCGTATTTTGGTAAAGTAATGTTTTTTGAAAATCTTTTAATTAATATTTCTGTCATTAATTAATAATTTATTTAGTAAAATTTCAGCAATTTTGTTTGCTATAAAACTTTTCTTATTTTTTTTTATTATTTCTATATTTCCTTCTTTGTCTATAACTGAGATTTTATTATAATCAGAATTAAAACCAATATCTTTTTGTGAAATATCGTTAGCAAAAATAATATCACAATTTTTCTTTTTCATTTTGTCGATTGAATTTTTTGAAAGGTTTTCAGTTTCTGCAGAAAAACCAGCAACAAGATTTGGCCTGTGCTTATTATTCTTAGAAATATATTCCAAAATATCAACATTTGTAACAAAATTTATAGATTTAAAATCAATATTTTCTTTTTTAATTTTATTTTTATTTTTTTTTGCAGGTTTAAAATCTGTTACAGCTGCTGCACATACAGCTAAATCAACTGGCAATGATTTTTTTACTTGAACTAACATTTCATCAGCAGAAGTAATTTTTTTAACTGTCAAATCTTTTGGATACACAAGATTAGACGGTCCAGTGATTAAAGTAGTTTTTATCCCGAGTTTATTCAATGCTAAAGCTATTTCATGTCCTTGTTTTCCGCTAGATTCATTTGAAATATATCTAACAGGGTCAATATATTCTCTTGTAGGTCCAGTAGTAACTATTGCCTTCCAGTTCCTCTTTTTGACTAAATTTTTCTTATTAAAATAATCTTTTAGGTAAATATATATCTGCCTCGGGCTAGACATTTTCCCTTCACCGAATTCACCACAAGCCATCTCACCTTTTTCAGGACCTATAAATAAATATCCAAAGTCTTGTAAAATTTTATTATTAGTTTGCGTAGCTTTATGAAGCCACATTCTGACATTCATAGCGGGTACCAACAAAACATCTTTGTTTGAAGCTAATAAAACTGTAGTAGCAAGGTCTTCAGCTCTTCCAATTGATAGTTTGCTCATAAAATTTGCAGTTGTTGGCATAACGACAATTAAATCAGCCCATCTAGACAAAGAAATATGATCAATCTCTGTCTCAATTGTTTTATCAAAAAGATCTTCGTAAGTTTTACTTTTTGTAAGAGTAGTCAATGACAAAGGAGTCACAAATTCCCTCCCACTTTTGGTGAGTATAGTTTTGACATCTACATTTTCTTTTTTTAACAACCTTATTAGATCTAATGATTTATAAGCTGAGATTCCTCCACCAACAATTATTAATATTTTTTTATTTTTGAGCGTCATTATTTAGAGATTAAAATACCAATAAAGAGATAATTACAATACCAAAAAAACCGATAAGTATACTATTTCTAAAATTTTTAAGCTTCATTTGCTCTATTTCTAAATTTTTATTATTTCCAATACCAAGATTCAATTTTCCCTCGGCCACTAATTTCAGTGCATAATCTGCTCTATCCATTAAACTTGGAAAATCGGGAATTCTTTTGATTATTTCTGCTGAAGTATTTAAGGCTTTATTGATCGTAGATTTTGGACTTTTAACATTTTTTAACCAATTTTCTAATACTGGTCTAGAAACTTCCCAAATATTTGTTTCTGGGTATAACTTTCGTGCCACTCCCTCAACAACAACCATATTTTTTTGCAACAGTAGTAATGATGGTTGCGTAGCCATATTAAATTTTTCTGTAATTTCGAATAATTGAGCTAATAAATTTCCTCCAGAGATGTCTTTAATTGATTGACCGAATATTGGTTCACCTACAGATCTTAAAGCTTGAGCAAATTCTTCTTTAGAAGCATCTTGAGGTACTAAACCTGCTTGAAAATGAACATCAGCAACTTTGATATAGTCACGTTTAATAAATCCGTACAAAATTTCGGCTAAAAATTTTCTATTATCTTTATCTAATCTACCCATGATGCCAAAATCGACTGGAACAATATTTCCTTTATTATCTACAAATAAATTACCTTGATGCATATCACCATGAAAAAAACCATCTCTAACTGCTTGTTTTAAAAAATGTTGGATTAAATTTTCCGCTAATTTTTTTAAATCAATATTTAAAGCTTGAAGTTTAACTTGTTCTCTTATTGAAATGCCTTCAACCTTATCTAATGTAAGTATTTTTTTAGTTGTATAGTTCCAGTATATTTTAGGAACATTAAATCCATAATCATGTTTTGTATTTTCATACAATTCATTAGCTGCGGCTGCTTCAAATCTTAAATCCATCTCAATATTTGTAATTTCTCGAAGAAGATGTACCACCTCAACTAACTTTAATCTTTTAGCTTTCGAAAAAGTATTTTCAATCACATAAGCAAATAACATCAAAGCGTCTAATTCCTCATTAAATAGTTTTTCGATATCAGGCCTTAATATTTTTACTGCTACTTGTTTTTCCTTATTTTCGTTCTTTATCTTCGCTATATGTACCTGCGCTATAGACGCCGCAGCTATTGGCTCACTTATCTCAATGATATTATTAAATTGTTTTTCACCAATCTCTTTTTTTATTATTTTTTTTGCTTCATATAAATCAAAAGCAGGAACTTTATCTTGAAGTTTTTCTAAATGTTCTGTCATTTCTTCACCAATTATATCTGGTCTTGTAGCTAGAAATTGACCTAGTTTAATAAATGTAGTTCCCATACCTTGCAGGGCAATACAAAGTTTTTCCCCAGGTTTTTTTTTATCATTTAAATAATTAGTATTTGATCCAATAGATATAAAATTAAAAAATAAATTAATTGGTAATGGGATCTCATGTACTTGATTAATAGTAGTAATGGCACCAGATGTAGATAACCTTCTTGCAATTTGAAATAATTTAAAAACTCTTTTAAACATTTATATTTTCCATCCAGAATGAATAGCCGATAAACCGTTTGAAAGATTTCTATATTCCGTATTAGAAAACCCGTTGTTAATCATTAATTCTATCAATTGTTTTTGATTATAAAATTGATCAATACTATTAATTAAGTATTCATATGGATGTGAAGTGCCAACAACATATTTTCCTATCAATGGTATAGTTTTTGCATATTTTTTGTAAAAAAAATTAAGAATTTCATTGTCTATTTTAGAAAACTCTAAACACATAAAACGGCCTCCTGGTTTTAAAACTCTAAACGCTTCTTTAAGTGTTTTATTTATATTTGTAACATTTCTTATTCCATAACTTATTGTATAAAAATCAAATGTATTATCTTTTACTGGTAATTTTTCTGCTTGAGCTTTTATCCATTTAATATTCTTGAGTTTTTTTAAATTTTCTTTACCCTCTTCAAACATTTTAGTATTAGGTTCAATACATACAATTTCGGAAGAACAATTATTTCTCTTAGAAAATAGCTTTGCTATATCACCAGTTCCAGAAGCGACATCGATTAATTTGGAATGCAAACCAGGATTCATCCAATCAACAAACTTATCTTTCCATAAACGATGAATTCCAAAGGACATTATATCATTCATTAGATCGTATTTTTTATACACTTTAGAAAATACTGAATTGACTAACTTTGTTTTATCTAGAATAGTGGTTTTCATAATAGAATTATATGCCAGAATTGCCAGAAGTTGAAGTTGTTAAAAGGTCTCTAAGTAATAATCTTCAAAATTTAATTGTAAAAGAGGTAAAAATAATCAATGGAAGATTGAGATATTATATAGATAAAAATAAAATAAGAAAAATTGTCGGATTAAAGATAAAAAAAATTGAGAGAAGATCTAAATTTTTATTATTTTTTTTTAATAGAAATATTATTATGTTAGCTCACTTAGGAATGACGGGAAAATTCTTTTTTATAAATAAAAAAAATCTTAAATTTAAGACAAGTTTTTATTATAATATTAATAATGAAAAAGATCAAAAACATAATCATATTATATTTTTCTTTAATAAAAAAATAAAATTGATTTATAATGATGTAAGAAAATTTGGTTTCATAAAAATTTTAAATAATAAAAATTTATATGATAATTTGCATCTTAATACTTTAGGCCCAGAACCTTTAAGTTATAAATTCAATTTATCTTATGTTAAACAATACATAAGAGGCAAAAATAGGTTAATAAAAAATATTCTAATGGATCAAAAATTTGTGTCCGGTTTAGGTAATATTTATGCAAATGAAATTCTTTTTTTAAGCAAAGTAAAACCTTCTCGTAATATAAAAGGACTTAAAGACTTTGAGTTGAAAAAAATTATAAATTTTACAAAAAAAGTTTTAAAAGATGCAATAAATTTAGGGGGGTCTTCTATTAGGGATTTTTCTAGTAGCAATGGGCAAAAAGGTTCATTTCAGCAGCATTTTAATGTTTATGGAAAAAATGGTTGTTCCTGTTCTAATAGAGGCTGTAGAAACAAAATTAGCAAATCATCTATTGCCAATCGATCAACTTTCTTCTGCTCAAAATGTCAAAAATAATAAAGTTGACCGCTTTAATTTGCCGATATATACAATCTTAAAAAATATGCCAAATACAAAATCAGCCATTAGACGTGTAAGAAGAGTAAAAAAACAAACTCAGATTAATAGAATAAGAAAAAGTAAGTATAAGAATGCCGTTAAAGAGATGGAGCTTTTACTTAAATCAAAGGAAAAAGAAAAAGCAAAAAAATATTTTTCAAAATTTCAGTCAATTCTAACACAGGTTGCTAAACTAGGTGTGGTAAGTAAAAAAACTGCATCAAGAAAAATTTCAAGAATTTCAAAAAAAATTTAATTATATTTATCAATTCTCAGTTGATAATTAATTTTAAAAAAATCTACATTTAGATTCATCAAACAAAATATAGAATCATAGACAGGTAAGTTGTAATAATAATTTTTTATTCTATCTAAACGTTAGTAGTACAACCTGAGTCGATTTTTCTTTTCTTTTTTATAAAAAATTCTTGCAAAATATTTTAAAAGAGCGTTTATAGAAATTTCTTAAGTACTTTCTAATGGAAAATAATATTACAAAAAAACAAAACGTTTATATCTCTGAAGAAGAAAAAACTTTAAATTGGAATGAAATTCAGGATTCATTCAAGAAGACCTTCGGTAGTGAAGTTTATAATAGTTGGTTACAAAAAATTTCTTTAGTTAAAGAATTTAATGATTATTTAGTTCTTGGAGTACCCACAAGATTCTTTAGGGATTGGATTGTGTCAAGATACTTAGATAAAATTCTAGAACAGGTTAAAAGCTTTAAACTAAGCCTTAATAGAATAGAATTTAAAATTATTGAAGAAAATAAACAAAACCAAGAATTTATTAAAATTGATGATTTAAATAAAGTTACTGAGATAAAAGACTCAATTTTGAATTATAATAGGTTAAACCCTAATTTAAAATTTGATAGTTTTATTCAGGGAAAAAGCAATGATATAGCTTTATCATACTCAAAAAAAGTATGTGAACACATATCTAGATATAACCCGCTTTACATATGTGGCGGTGTGGGTTTAGGTAAAACACATTTATTGAATGCTATTGGACTAGAATTGCAAAATGATAATAATGTAATGTTTATCTCAGCAGAGCGATTTATGTATCATTTTATTAAATCAATTAAAAAGAATGATATGGTAAATTTTAAAGATTTTTTCAGAAAATCATCAGTCTTTATAATTGATGATATACAATTTATTAGTGGGAAAGAGAGTCTTCAAGAGGAGTTTTTTCATACTTTTAACAGTCTTATGGATAAAGGATCTCAAATTATCATATCTGCCGATAGAGCTCCTATGAAATTAGATAGAGTACAAGATAGAATTAAGTCTAGATTAGCTGGTGGCTTGGTAGTTGATATTGATATTCCAGACTTGGAGTTAAAAATTAAAATTATTAAGAATAAAATTGAAAATATGCAAAGTCAGTTTAAAGAAAATATAATTTTAAACGATGACGTAATTAATTATATAGCCAGTGAAAGCAAGACTAATATTAGAGAACTTATTGGAATACTAAACAGAGTCATTGCTTTTAGTAGAGTTCATAATAAAGTTTTAACAATTAGTGACTGTAAAAGTATATTAAAAGATGTTTTCAATCAGATTAAGATTATTACGGTAGATAAAATCCAAAATGTGGTTTCAAATTATTTTAACATTGCATTAAGCGAAATGCTTTCTCAAAGAAGATCAAGACCTTTAGCAAGGCCAAGACAGATAGCAATGTTTTTAGCAAAAAAACTAACAACAAGATCACTTCCAGAAATTGGAAGAAGATTTGCTAATAGAGATCATACAACTGTTATACATGCAGTTAAAACTATTACTAGGCTTTCCGAACAAGATGATGAGATGAAAAAAAATATAATTCAAATTAAAAGTCTTTTATTGGAACAGTAATTAAATGCAATTTGTTGTAAAAAGAGATATTTTATTAAAATCTTTAAATTTTGTTCAAGGCGTTGTTGAGAAAAAAAATACACTTCCTATTTTATCCAATGTTTTACTTCAACTAAAAGAAAATAAGTTATCAATTGTTGCTACAGATTTAGATATAATTTTTTATGATGAGATTTCTGACGTTAAAGTAATAAACGAAGGAAGCACCACAACTTCAGCTACAATACTGTATGATATTTTAAGAAAAATTTCTGCTAATTCAGAATTAAGCTTTGATTTAAAATCAGAAAATAAATTAAGTTTAAAAAGTGAAAACTCAGATTTTAACTTGCTTTGTCTACCCACAGATAACTTCCCCTCATTTGCCGATGAGTTTGAAGGTCAAGAGATTCATCTTAATAACACTAGATTTTTAAAACTTCTTAACAAAACAAAAATTTCAATTTCAAACGATGATACTAGACATTATTTAAATGGTATTTTTCTTCATTTAACAGAGGCACATGGTAGGAATTTTTTAACAGGTGTCGCTACAGATAGTCATAGGTTGTCATCAAGCAGTTTAGAAATAGAAAACACTAATGATTTTAGTTCAATAATTTTACCAAGAAAAACAGTTTTTCAACTTTGTTCCTTATTAGCTGAAACATCAAATAAATTGATAATGCAGACAAGTGAAAATAAAATAAAGTTCACGCTAGGGGACATGAAGTTGATCTCTAAAGTTATTGACGGAAAGTTTCCTGATTATAAAAAAGTTGTTCCAGAGGCCAATGACAAAACTTTAATTGTCTCATCAAAAGATTTTATTAATTCTATTGAAAGAGTTGCAAGTGTATCGCTTGACAGAAAAGAAGGCGTTAAATTAGTAATAAATAAAGATAATGTACAATTGTCAGTAAATAGCGCTAATTCTGGAGAAGGTAATGAAAGAATTAATGCAGAATTTAATTCTGAAAATATCAATATAAGCTTTAATTCTAAATATTTAATAGATATTGCTTCTGAAGTTGAAGATAAAAATTTAAAAATGAATCTTAAAGACTCATCTTCACCTGTGTTGATAGAAGATATTTCTGATAAAAACAGTTATTACGTAATAATGCCAATGAAAATCTGAACTTGCTAAACAACGGTTTTTTTTTATTTTTTGCTCTAAAATTGTTGGTACTAAATAATTCTAAGCCATGTTGACCCTAAGTGGTTTTATATTGGCTTGAAAAAATGATATAAAGCTTTAATTCTAAAAAAAAAATGTCTAAAAATTCTAATTTAAAAAGCAAACCAACTTACGGTGCTGACTCAATAAAAGTTCTTAAAGGTCTAGATGCTGTAAGGAAAAGACCAGGCATGTATATTGGAGATACCGATGATGGTTCCGGTCTACATCACATGGTGTTCGAAGTCGTAGATAATTCTATAGATGAAGCTTTAGCAGGGCACTGTAAAAATATAAGTATTTTAATTAATTCTGATAACACTGTAACCGTCGAAGATGACGGAAGAGGTATACCAGTTGATATACATAAAGACGAAAAAATGTCAGCTGCAGAGGTAATTATGACACAATTACATGCGGGCGGAAAATTTGATCACGATTCTTATAAAGTGTCAGGTGGGTTACATGGCGTTGGAGTTTCAGTTGTTAACGCCTTATCTGAAAAATTACAATTAAACATTTTTAGAGATGGAAATGAGTACGAGATTACATTTAAAAATGGAAACTCTATTAAACCACTTAAAAAGATTGGTAAAACTAAAAAAAATGGAACACAAATTAATTTTTTACCCTCAAAAGAGATATTCTCATCTATTAAATTTAGTTCAGTCATTATCGAAAAGAGAATTAGAGAACTAGCTTTTTTAAATAAAGGAATATCGATTAAATTAATCGACAATACTTTGAAAAAATCTAAAGAAATTATTCATCAGTACGATGGAGGAATTAATGAATTTGTGAGACACATAAATAATAAAAAACCTATCTTGGTAAACAAAAATGAAAAAGAGGTATTTAAAAAACCAGTCTATGTCACAGCTACTAAAAATAATGTTGTAGTAGAATGTTCATTTGAATGGAACGCAGGTTATTCTGAAGAAGTATTGCCGTTTACAAACAACATACCTCAAAAAGATGGAGGTACTCATTTATTAGGTTTTAGAAGTGCTTTAACAAGAGTAATTAATAAATACACAGCAGACAAGAATAATAAAAAAAATAAAATTACGTTGTCAGGTGAAGATATAAAAGAAGGATTAACTGCAGTTTTATCTATTAAAATGCCAGATCCTAAATTTTCATCACAAACAAAAGACAAGCTTGTATCTTCTGAAATAAGAAACATTGTAGAACATATTATTAGTGAAAAAGTTTCTACTTGGTTTGATCAAAACCCTTCTGTTGCAAAAACTGTAATAGAAAAAATTAGTCAGGCAGCCATGGCTAGAGATGTAGCAAGGAAAGCTAGAGATAGTGTTAGGCGGAAAGGAACTTTTGAATTATCAGGATTACCCGGTAAATTAGCAGATTGCCAAATACAAAAAAGAGAGGGCACAGAATTATATATCGTTGAGGGAGATTCAGCTGGTGGTTCAGCTAAGCAAGGAAGAGTAAGGGAATATCAAGCCGTATTGCCTTTAAGAGGAAAAATTTTAAATACATTTGTTAATGGAAAAACTAACGGGGAAGATCAAGCAACAAAAGCCTTATCTAAAATGATGTCTTCAAATGAAATTGTAACATTAATTAATGCACTAGGAACAGGTTCGAAGGATTTCAATATTGAAAATTTACGATATGATAAAATAGTAATAATGACAGACGCTGATGTGGACGGGTCTCATATAAGAACTTTATTGCTTACTTTTTTTAACAATCATCCATTTAATCAACTAATTGAGAAAGGACATATTTATTTAGCACAACCACCATTATTTAAAGTCACTAAAGCAAATAAGAGTGTTTATATAAAAGATGAAAAAGAATTAGAAGAATACATTATGAAATTAGGTAAAGTCGATAAAAAAATTAAAAAGGGAACTGTTGATTATAAAAAATTTATTCAAGAGCAAAGAGAAAAATTAGCCATACAAAGGTTTAAAGGATTAGGAGAAATGAATCCTGAAGAATTGTGGGAAACAACATTAAACCCAGATAATAGAACAATGCTCAGAGTTCAATATTCTAAGGAAACTAAGGAAAAATCAAAAGAAGACCAGAAAATGATAAAAATTTTAATGGGCGATGAAGTTGCACCAAGAAAAGAATTTATTACAAATAACGCCTTGAATGTCGCCAATTTGGACATTTAATTTAAATGGATTTAGCTACCCTCTTTAGAACAAA
>Ga0233444_10005795_pt1 | contig 11254 bp, 12 predicted proteins | sample SI_124_October20_6_FD_182792 | JGI IMG/M metagenome (GOLD analysis project Ga0233444, IMG submission 182792) | Seawater microbial communities from Saanich Inlet, British Columbia, Canada - SI_124_October2016_10_MG | ecosystem: Environmental > Aquatic > Marine > Inlet | place: Canada: British...
ACATTGAAATTACGCTGGCTTGGCGATGTACGATTGGGAATGACAACTACATGCGGAGTCAAACGGCCAAAATCTTCTTTGCGCTGGTCAATTTCCTTGATGAATTCGATTGTCGGGCGCAAATCGATCCATGACATTGATGTTGGCACAATCATGGTATTGCACATCATCGCCATCTGCCAGATGTCACCCATCTTGCCTGCACCCGTATCGACAATGGTCAGGGAGTTTTCTTCAACCAGCATACGGCGCAAAATGCCGTCAAGCGTGGTCACGTTAACACCGTCATAGCGATTACCGACAGGCAAAAGCTTTATATCGGAGCTAGCACTAAGGGGTTCCAGCATTTCATAGGCAGACCCCTGCGGGTCTGTGTCAATAAGCATGACCGTATTTTCGGCAAAACGATGACGCAAATAATCAGTGAGATAAACAGCGATCGTGCTTTTACCTACGCCGCCTTTGATATTGCTAATAAATACCACTTTGCCAACCTGTGATGTCTGGTTAGTCAATATTAATCCCCCGGGGCACATTTAACCAACAATGGTTACACGCGCTGAAATAAGCACATCTGAATAGCTGAACCAAAGTTCTAGCCCCACAAAACATAAACGACATATTTACAATCGTTATGTGTAATGAGCATTAGATTATGCCAAATTTCCGCCATAAACAACAAAAACAGCTATATTTACCGCAAATGCAAAAAAAAGAGCAAACCTATTCAGATTTTGTTCCCGCCATTTAATTAATCCTAATTTATAAAAGTTATTTTTTGGGATTATCGGCTTGTGCACATCAACAAAAAAATTAATCACCATCTTACCAGCATAGGCGCACCAGCCCTAAACTTTGTGGCTTTTACCGGTTTTATTGCACGGGTTTTCAGCATTGCTGTGACGTTATTATTTGCTGGATTTCGGTATGGGCAACCTGTGCGCTTGCGGCATGTGGTTAGCGATATAAGAGCAAGTGGTATAGACGCCTTGCCAGTCGTTATTTTGATGGCCGCAACCATTGGCATTATGCTGTCGGTTCAAGGGGTGCATTCACTTCGTATCTTTGGTGCTGAAAGCCAGGTGACTTTTGGTCTGGCTTTGTCAATTCCAAGAGAATTTGCGCCGCTTATCACCGGCATTATCGTTGCGGGACGATCCGGATCGCAACTGACAAGCCGGGTCGGGTCAATGCAGCTTAATGGTGAACTTGACGCGCTAAAGGTCATGGGCATATCACCAATACGCTTTGTTGTCGCGCCCGCTTTGGTTGCCCTGCTTTTTGGCCTGCCTATTCTTGTCGCCATCGCCACTGTCAGCGCGTTCTGGACAGCCAGCCTTTATATTGAAGCTGTGCTTGGCATTGCGCCTTCAGCCTATTGGGCGGATATTCTGGCGGTGGTGACGATGGCCGACCTGATACATGGTTTTGGAAAAGCGATTATCTTTGCCGTGCTGATTGCGTTGATTGGCATCTGTAAGGGATTACGGGTTTCCGGTGGTGCCGACCGGCTTGGTGCCGCCACAACATCGGAGTCAAATAAGCTGGCACGGCTTGTATCAAGCCCGACAATTCTGGTCGCTGATGGCGAAACAGCCGAAATTTCCCGAATTCAAAAGGCACGCGTGTCACGCATTGAACAATCTGCTGGTGATAACGGAACCGTTTTAACCAATACGGTGATCGATGAATTTCTGGCACCATTCCAGCTGACTATCGGCGAAGTGAAAATCAACCGTATTAACAAAACCGTACAACTGGAAGTCGAGCTTGAAGACACACGATTTGCCTCGGCGCTTAGTTCGGTCACCAATGAAACAGACGAGACAACCGATACCATCACGACCAAATTCTGGTCAGCGCCAGGTGATGTGATTGTTCTGGCAGGCCTGACACGTAATTCCGAGACAACCAATACAACCGGTTTACCTGGCACAACTGGCAAGCTGGGTGCCATTGCCCCCGCGCTTGGTGGATCGGATGGCATCGAGAACACCTTGTCCGAGACCATTATATTTATGGCGCCGACCGTTATTGACCCAAGCGCAGAACGGCAACCTCATTCGGCCTTTCGCACGCGCAACCGCCGGAAAGCAAATTAGAGATGATGATAATGGATGAGATTAAACTGAGCGAAGTTCGCTGGCTTTTTCATAAAGCCGACGCGTCTCGACAACATAGACGTCCTTGGTAATGCGTTCATCCATATATAATTGCCGGATAGCCAGCATTTCCTGCTCAATCGAAACCAATTCAGCGTCCGCCTTGGCGCCTGTTGACTCGCGTTTGAAAAAACTAAATCCACCAACCGACGCCTCTGGCTTAGGTGCCTGTTCAGCTATGATATCAACACCCGGGATATTGTCTGTTGCTTCGACTGATGGCTCGATTGGTGATCCGGTTTTTGGCTCAGCTTTGTTTTTAGCTACCACTTTTTTCGCGGCGGGTTTCTTTGACACTGGTTTGTCGGCCTTGATCGCTTGCTTAGGTGTCGCTTTTGCTGTCTTGCCAGCCTTCTTGGCTTTGGGTGCTTTTTTCGCTTTTGCAGGTGTTTTAGCTTTGGGCGTTACTTTTGCTTGCGGTTCCAGTTTTTCACGAAACATTGACCACATAATCGCAAACATCATCAGCACAATAGCCAGACCAACACTGCTGAGCAGAAGCAACCGAATCTGTTTCGGGTTGGCATCAGGCAAAACCATAGAAAGTAGGTAAATTGTTTGTTCCGAGATGAAAGTGAGTGCGTCCATTATTTATCCCCAGACATTTTTTTGCGATCCACAATGGTAAATGCACTTAAAACTGACTGACAAATATTAACAAAACATTAACATTTATCGAGTGTGTTCTTATGGCAACTGCATTAACCAAATTTGCTAGTTTCTTCCGTCCAATCGGCAAAGGCTCCGACGAAGTCGTTGCGATTAAACTACATCCTAAAGCAGTCACGGTAGCCGAAGTAAGGTTAAATTCCAATGTCATAAACATCGACAGTCTTGCAAGTGCCGGTTTGCCACGTCAATTGGATACACACAACCTTGCACGAAGTCAGGATATGGTTGTCGATACATTGCGCACTATGCATGAGCGCGACATGTACGCGGCACAAGATGCTGGTATTATCATTCCCAGCGGGATTGTAACATTGCGGCAAATCAACCTGCCTTTCATGACAGCGACTGAACTTGCCAAAGAAGCTAAGGATATTAGTTTCTGGCAGGATGCCGAGTCCGATATAGGCAAACTTGAAGACCCCTTTATTTCATATCATACGCTTGTTAGCTCGGAGAATGACGACCTGACGCGAGTTGTTATCGGGTTTGCCGAAATGGCAACCTTGCGGCCATGGTCCGACATGTTGCTGGCGGCGCATCTGAACCCTGTGCATATTGATCTGGAACCCGTGGCATTAGCCAATTTTCTTTACGCATCGCTATCGCGAGAGGAACAGCGCCAAAGCCAGGCTATTTTGCACATCACCCAGAACCGCATCGAAGTGATCGCCTTTCAGCCACATAGGTTTCATACCGTCAAACTGGAAATCAGTGAATTCGATCATGTGCTTTTGACCGAGGTTGAAGATATTGAAGACCCAACAGGTGAATTCTGGGACGAGGTTGGTGCACGGACTGGCAATACATTGAAGCAAGCCATTCTGTTTCTTCAGGAAGAACAGGATTTTCCGCCCTTTTCGGTGATTCATGTTGCCGTTGATGCCCTTCGTGCACGCAATCTGATGACCTTACTTGACCGGGGCTTTACACTGGCGCCCATCACCTTGTGGGATCCAACCCGCCGCGCGCAATTATCCCAGCCAGTAAGCCAGCTTTTATCAAAGGTAGGTAATATCTCAGGCTTTGGGTCCACCTTTGGGCTAGGCCTGCGGCGACTTGGCACCTTTGGTGATCCAGACCCAGGCCTAATCCAGTTATCTATGCTTCCCCATGCCGATACATTGCGACGTAACCGCCAGATGGGCGTCGTGTCGCGGAGTTTGTTAAAAGCATGGGTGCTGGCGATAGACCCCAACATGCCAAAATTTGACACATTGGCAACAAAATCAGGCGTTGTAAGCCCGCCTGCCATCGGCGCTTGAATGATCGGATAATCTATACCCAATAATTCAATTAACAAATGCTTCATGGTGATGTCTCCGAATATCTTGCCCCAATGTGATAAGAAAACAAAACAGCACTTTAGAGGTTTAATTCAAAATTATGCTTTTGATATGCGACATTTGCAAGGTTGTCATATTGACCGCGACGGCCCATCCATTCACAATCTAACGGTAAACGTAATCACGGATTGGTTAAATTTAACTGTAAAGGCCAGAAGGATAAGCGCATGGATACAGTCAGTTTTCTTAGAATGGATCAAGGCACCGTCGCCGATTATGCCTTGCTTGGCAAGCTCGAAGATGAATTTGTCGAAGCCCTGCCGGACCGCCTGCTAGGCGCACTGGATGGTCTGCGGTCAACATTGGCTGGTTATCGTATTGACCGCTTGCAACATTCCCTGCAATCGGCAACCCGCGCCGAACGGGATGGTGCCGATAGTGAAATGATCGTGGCCGCGCTGATCCATGATCTGGGCGATGATCTGGCGCCGATGAACCATTCGCAACTTGCCGCCGCGATCATCCGCCCCTATGTGCGCGCCGAAGTCACATGGGTGATCGAACATCATGGTATCTTTCAGCTATATTATCATGGCGAAGCCGAAGGCATTGATAAAAACGCGCGTGATATTTTTGCCGGACATAAATGGTTTGAAAGCTGTGACCGTTTTTGCCAAAGATGGGATCAGATGTCATTTGATCCAGATTATGACACATTACCGCTTAGTCATTTTGAACCTATGCTGCGCGAGGTGTTCAGCCGCAAACCTTTTGATCCCAAAATTATTGGCGAGGAAGCAACAAGCTAATGTCAAAAACAATCATGATCACCGGTGCCAATCGCGGTATCGGGCTTGAAATGACATGTCAGGCCGCCGCACGTGGCGACAAGGTGATCGCCTGTTGCCGCGACGCCATGCAAGCGATCGACCTGATCGCCATTGCCAAGCAAAATGCCGATATTACTGTGCTTGGCCTTGATGTATGTGCGGAAAACGATATGAATAATATCGCCGCCGGCATGACCCGCGCGATCGACATTCTGGTCTGTAATGCGGGTATTCTGAACAGCTATGGCGGGATGCTTGACCCCAAGCACGAACATGTCGCCATCGAAAATGTGCTGATGACAAATATCGCTGGTGTGTTTTTCACAGCGCGTGCCTTTCTGCCGCATGTCAAAAAAGAAACGCCTGGCAAAATTGCTGTGATTTCGTCAATTATGGGTAGCAACCGGCAATCGCATAGCAATGCCCCTATTTATCGAGCATCAAAGGCGGCGGCGACCAATCTGGCACGGTCAATGGCGGTTGAACTGGAGCCTGACGGGATCGCTGTTGGTGCGTTTCATCCGGGTTGGGTGCGTACCGATATGGGCGGTATGGAAGCCAGCATTTCACCCGAAGAAAGCGCGTCCGGTCTGTTGGCGCGCTTTGATGCTTTGTCGCTGGCAACAACAGGGGTTTTTGAAAATTACAAAGGCGACGAAATACCGTTTTAAACAGTCTGGTTATCAATGAGGTGCGTGAAGATGGCAGAGGATAAATCCAGATCAAAAACATCTGACCTGAAGGTCGATAATGACCATATCAATATTGCCTATTCCAACCCCAGCACCAGCGCCTTGATGGATATGTACGCCAAATGGGCCAAGGATTATGACAAGGAAACAATTTCCGGTCATGGCTATGCGGCGCCGCAAGATGCTGTTTCCGGCTTTGCCAAGATTGTGCCCGATAGTAACGCCCGCATTCTGGATATTGGATGTGGCACAGGTCTGGCGGGGGTTTTACTGGCCGCACGCGGCTATAGCCATATTGACGGGGCTGATCTGTCGGATGAAATGCGCGCTGTTGCCGCAAAGCATGGCGTCTATCGAAAGCTATTCACGCTTGATATGACGGATGATTACGGCATTGACGACCCGTATGATGCGGCAATCTGCGTTGGGGTGTTTGGTTTTGGTCCCCCGCATGTAGAGCATCTGCATCATATCATGGGCGCGGTCAAACCCGGAGCCCCTGTTGTGTTGACGGTGAATAGCGCTGGCTGGACAGCGCGTGACTGGGATGCCAGCTTTGCCCCGCATCTGGCCAAACATAAGATCGAACTGGTTGCCGATACACGCATCCGCTATTTAACCAAAGAAGATATTGACGGCCATCTCATTCATTTACGACGGGCATCTTAGGCGGATTCAGACGTGCCTAGCTTCTTTTAGCCTGACTGGCAATATAATCGGCGGCGGTCATCGCATGATAGGTGATATCCGGCACGCCAAGATCGACGGGTTCCGGATCGATAATATCAATGGGTATCCGGCGTGCCACCGCCATGCGCAGAGCAATCGCCGTTATATTGACGCTGAAGGATGTACCAATAAACACCATAGCTTCGGCCTGATCCATCCAGCTTTCGGCCTCACTCATACGGTATAGATCAGTATAAAATTCGTCAAACAGCAATACATAGGGTTTCAGCGATACGCCCATTTCTGGCGTTTTTTTACGGGAACTGATTTTGAACTGGTCAAGCAAGGCCTGTGTCAAGCGTTCGTCATCATCCTGATCGAGTGCCGCGACAGGTTCCCATGGCGCATCGATGAGCGCAATATCGCCGCCGCCGCTGAATGACTGTTCGTGCAATGAAGTGACCTTATCAAGCCGTCCGTGGATCGAGATGTAATCACGGTTGCCTGCCTTGCCATCAAGACCATCTATATTTTGGGTCATCAGTTGTTTATCTGCAAGCCAGCTATGCACCACATTCGGGGCAACATTGCGGTAGCTGGCAAAGCGCCGATAATACCACAACAAAAATTGACCCGGATCGTTCATATACATGGCGCGGGTGGCCATTTCCTGTGGGGTGTAATTATGACTTCCGATTGTCCAGAACCCGTCTTCGCCGCGAAAGGTGGGGATGCCACTATCAACGCTAACACCTGCGCCCGTAATATATAAAACAGTCATTGCATGTCCATTTCCAAGCGATCAGACCATCGCCATATTCGGTTCAGTCAGTTTCATCCCAGCGGTCAGCCGCCACATCGTCCGATAAGCGCGCTTCGACCCAGCTTTCACCTGCCTTATCTTCGGCTTTTTTCCAGAAAGGCGCTTTGGTTTTCAGATAATCCATAATGAAGCTGGCACCAGAAAAAGCAGCGTCACGATGCGCCGCCGCCACACCGACAAAGACAATATTATCTTCTGGCAATAAACGACCAACACGATGAATGACCGTGACACCCGCCAAAGACCAGCGATCCCTAGCCGTTTCAATAATGGTGGTGATTTCCGCTTCGGTCATGCCCGGAAAATGTTCCAGCGTCAGGGCAGTGATTTCAGCCCCGTCATCATCGCCGCGAACCGTGCCCGTAAAGGTTACAATGGCACCCACCGCACGTGCTTTTAGCGCATCATGCTCGGCAGCAATATCAAAATCAGCTTCGGTGATCCGCACATCCATGACCGCGCCCATAATCACAAACCTCGCTCGGCAAAGGGCAGAAAGGCCAATGGCATGCCGACCACAACACCTGTATTATCTAGCGGAATTTCAACAAGCCCATCAGCCCCTGTCAGAGATGATATAACACCTGCACCGCGGCGTCCATGAAGCTGAATTTGTTGATTTTTTCCTGAACCTTGAAGTGTTGCGCGAAGATATTCAGCACGACCAGGTTGCTTTTTATGGTTAAAGCCGGCAGGCACTGTTACCTGGACGGGATCACGCACGATCCCCCCTGCCAGCTTATCGAGAAGCGGCAAGATCAAAAGCTTGGCACAGACAAAAGCCGCGACCGGATTACCAGGCAGACAGAAAATAAATTTATCACCAACGCGGCCAACCGCCATCGGGCGTCCAGGCTTCATGGCCAGCCGCCATAGGGCGCATTCAGCACCCACCATTTTCATCGCCGCCTGTGTATGATCTTCAATCCCATCTGATGCCCCGCCGGATGAAATGACAATATCACTATGCGCAAGGGCCGCTTGATAGGCGCTGGCCAACGTGTCACGATCATCGGCAACAATACCGCCATCATGTATATGCAACGCTTCACCCGCAAATGCCGCCATCAACATCGGGCGGTTTGCATCATAAATCTGGCCAGTTGCTGAAGAATTGTCTGTCGCCATAACATCAATGAGTTCATCACCTGTCGAGAGCACCGTTGCCGATAGCCTGTTTTGCACAGCGATCATGGTGTGACCTGCCGCCGCCAGCTGGCCAATCATGGGCGCATAGATGCGTGTGCCAGCAGAGAGGATCATCTCACCCACCGCCAGATTTTCCCCAGCGGGTCGGTTATTCGCGCCTGTTGTCAGCATCTTGTTCAGACGGACAGTACTATCTTGGTGGGGGCTATCTTGGCGGGTGCAATCTTCATGCATGGCAACGGCGTTGACACCATCCGGCATTACCGCCCCCGTATAGATTTCAACCGCTTGGTCTTTGGCTATGGGGCCGTGAAAAGGGTGGCCAGCGCGCGCCTGTCCAACAATGGGAAACAGATGGTCAGGATTTGCCGCCAGCGTTTCAGCATAGATCGCATAGCCATCAACCGCCGCATTCGCCGTTGCAGGCAAATTGACCATGCTGATGATGTCAGATGTCGCAAACCGCCCGATTGATGCCAGCAATGGCACATTTTCATGCGCTGAACGCGGCACAATATCGCTGAGCAAATTAGCACGGGCAATATCAAGTGGCGTCGTTTCCGGATGCATCGGTCAGGTCTGTGGGGTCTGTGGGGTCTGTGGGATTTGCGCCTGATCGCCAATGAATCCGGCAATCGCGGCAATATCATCAAGATCAAAACAAGGTAGCGGACAATCGGCCAAAGGCGCATCGCTGGCCACCGCCAGAATATGTGGATCATGCGGATGCAATAGCGGCTTGCCCACCGCGGCGCGGTAAATTTCTATCTTGCGGATCGCAAAGGCCTTGAAACCTTCGACAATGACAATATCGGCAGGATCAAGCCGCGCCAGCAAAACATCAAGCCCCGGTTCATCTGCCCCGTCATGCTCGCTGAACAAGGCTGCTCGGCTGGCCGATGATACCAGCACCTGACGCGCACCTGCCGCACGATGACGGTAACTGTCCTTGCCAGGCGTATCAGCGTCAAAATGGTGATGCGCATGTTTGATCGTTGCCACATTCAACCCCAATGACACCAGATGCGTAATCAGCTTTTCGACCAGCGTGGTCTTGCCAGCCCCCGACCATCCTGCCAGCCCGAACACGGTGCCATGCCGGCCTGTATCAAGAAGCGGTGCTTGCCGTGATGCCAAGTTTGTTTGCATCATTGTCATCTAGCCACCTGTTACATTCATGTGCCGCCCAACGGTGGCTGTTTCACGACGGCTGATGATGAAATCATGCCCTTTGGGTTTGCGGCCAATAGCCTCAATGATCGCCGCATCAAGACCCGCTTCGCCATGCTGGCGCAAGGCTGTGGCCAGATCGGCATTATCATCCTGTCCCAAACACATATAAAGCTGTCCTGTACAGGTCACCCGCACACGGTTGCAGGATTCACAAAAATTATGCGTCAGCGGCGTGATAAAGCCAAGCTTGCGTCCGGTTTCCTCAACGGTGACATAGCGGGCAGGCCCCGGGGTTTGAAAATCGCTTTCGATCAAGCTAAACCGTTTGGCCAGAGAGGTGCGGACAAGCGACAAAGGCAAATATTGGTCAATCCGGTTTTCATTACCAATATCACCCATCGGCATGACTTCGATAATGGTCATGTCAAAGCCCTGATCGCCGCACCAGGCGACCATGTCACCAAGTTCGTCTTCATTCACACCTTTGAGCGCAACCGCATTGATTTTAATATCCAATCCGGCAGAACGTGCTGCCGCCAAGCCATCAAGCACTTTGGCCAGATTGCCCCAGCGGGTGATGGTGGTAAACAGATCGGGATTCAAAGTATCAAGTGAGATATTTAGCCGCCGCACCCCCGCTTCGGCCAGATCATCAGCCATTTTGACAAGCTGGCTACCATTGGTGGTGATGGTCAATTCGTCTAGCGTACCATCCTTTACCGACGCGCCCAGATTGCGAATCAGATGCATGATATTCCGGCGCACCAACGGCTCGCCTCCTGTCAGGCGGATTTTGCGCGTCCCCATCGCCATAAAGCGGCGACAGACAATTTCCAGCTCTTCAAGCGTGAGCAATTCGGCCTTGGGCAGAAAGGTCATTTCTTCGGCCATGCAATAGACACAGCGGAAATCACACCGATCGGTAACCGACAGGCGGATATAATCAACCATGCGTCCGAACGGATCGATCAACGCATTTTTCGGTGCCGCCATATCCGTGGCCGCTGCCGGATTGTCTATCAAACCCATGCCGTGTCATCCCTTTGCTGTTCTTGCAACATAATGCAGAGGGCAGATAAAGGCTAGGCATGATCGTGCGGGTTTTTCACACGGTCTAAAACAGCTTTAACCGACGCTATTGCGGTTTGGCAGGTGGTTGATGGCTGGTTTTATGGGCGGTTTGGCAAGCTATTTGCCACGCTGAAAATGGGTATCGATTGAACTATCGCCGCGGCTCAGGTAGCGTAACCCTCGCATCTATAGATATGAAGGTTACCCCATGAACAGCACCAATAATACGGCTAATAATGCGGCCAATAATCCAGTCTTGACGTTTCTGACCAGCCGCCGATCGGTCACCGCCAAGACTATGGCACCAGGACAGGTCAGCCCCGCCGACCTTGACGCGATATTGACCGCCGGATTGCGGGTGCCAGATCATGGCGCGCTGAAACCGTGGAAGCTGGTGGTTTTGCAAGGTGATATACGCAAGACGCTGGATGAAGAGGTTATTCTGGCCGAATTCATGCGCGAAAATCCCGATGCCGAAGATAAATTTATCGAGATTGAAACAGCCCGCCTGCAACGCGCGCATACAGTGATCGCGGTGCTGTCATCGCCGGTTGAACATCCGAAAATTGTCGCATGGGAAATGGCGCTGTCGGCGGGGGCGGTCTGTACGACCTTGCTATATGCGGCGCAATCGATGGGCTATGCCGCGCAATGGCTGACCGAATGGTATGCCTATAATGATGCGATGCTGGCACGGCTGGGCGGCGGCGTTGGGCATGCCCGGAGCGCC